>Ga0136618_10000298_pt1 | contig 16082 bp, 15 predicted proteins | sample AntDrymUQ3302106_2_FD_104805 | JGI IMG/M metagenome (GOLD analysis project Ga0136618, IMG submission 104805) | Polar desert sand microbial communities from Dry Valleys, Antarctica - metaG UQ330 (21.06) | ecosystem: Environmental > Terrestrial > Soil > Desert | place: Antarctica: Dry Valley... | reverse complement strand
GATCCGTTCCGGCGCCAGCTGGATATCCATCTCTTGCTCCCTGTTCTTCGCTGACCAGTGCTGGGTGCCCAAGCGAACGCCCATCATCGGGCACTGACACGCCGCGCGAAACCCCCATGTGCGCGACCCTCGGCCCCCTGCTAGCCCTCCGCCAGCAACCCGGGTAGCTGGCGCATGTCGTCGAACACCACGGTGCCGGGCCCAGCCAGCCGCTCGGGAGCGGTCAGCCCGCCCCCGTAGGCGAAGGCGCGCATGCCCGCCGCGCGCGCCGCCTCCACGCCGTAACGGCTGTCCTCGACCACGGCACACGCGGCCGGCTCCACGCCCATCGCCGCCGCCGCGTGGAGGAACAAGTCCGGCGCGGGCTTCCCGTGCGCGACCTCCGTGGCGCTGAAGATGCGCCCGTCGAAGCGATCCCAGAGGCCGGTGAGGCCCAGCGTGAAGCGCATCTTCTCGTGTCCGCCGCTCGAGGCCACGCAGGTCAGCGTGTCGCTCGCCTCAAGCGCGTCCAGCGCCTCCACGACCCCGTCGACCGGCTTCAGGTGGAGCGCGAAGGCGTCGCGATAGCGCTGCTGGAAGCCGTCCTCCCAGCCGGCATCGAGCGACCGTCCCAGGTAGGCCTCGATCTCCGCGACCATGAAGTCGTGCGTGCGGCCCATGAAGCGCTCGACCACCTCCTCATGGGTGAGAAGCCAGCCGAGCTCGGCCAGGACCTCCGTGTCCACCCGCATGGAAAGATGCTCCGAATCGACCAGGACGCCATCGCAGTCGAGGATCACCAGCTCGAAGGGGATCTTCACCCACGCAGCCTAGCGGCGCTTGACGGCACGGCCGATATCGGCGATGTGGAGACCGAGCACCTGGAACAGCGCCGGACCGTCGCTGACCTGCTGGACGATGCACGGACGGCACTCGACCGGCTCACGCCGGATGAGGCGTCGTCGGCCCTGGAACGGGGCGCGGTCCTGGTCGATACCCGCTGCCAGGATCAGCGCCTGGCGGCAGGCATCATCCCGGGATCAATCACGTGCCGCTGTCGGTCCTGCCCTGACGAGCGGACCCGTCGTCGGACCATGGCGACGACCGTCTGGCCGACCTCGATGCACTGATGATCCTGCTCTGCGCTCACGGCTACTCGCCTTCCCTGGCTGCGGTCACGCTGCGCCAGCTCGGCTCTCATCGGGCCACCGACGTGGTCGGCGGCTTCGAGGCGTGGGCGGCTGCCGGGCTGCCGGTGAAGGCGCTTGTCACCGCCGAGGACGCGTCTCTCTCATCCTGAGCGCCGCGAACACCCCGGACATCGCGGTCAGCGTGGCCACCGTCCAGATCGCGGCGGTCATGCCCAGGCGATCGGCTACCACCCCGGCCACTATCGCACCCGCCGCAAAGCCCAGATCGCGCCACCACCGGTAGACGCCGACCGCCGAGCCACGCCAGGCAGGTGCGGCTACGTCGGCCACCGCAGCCAGCAGAGTGGGGTACACCATCGCCGTGCCCAGGCCGAGCGCGACCGCAGCGGCGAGCCAGAGGGCGAAGCCCGAGGCGGCCGCGACGGCGCCTATGGCGGCCGCTTGCAGGAGCATCCCGGCGACGACCAGCGGCTTGCGGCCGATCCGATCCGACAGCGCCCCCGTGCCGATCTGCGCGACGCCCCAGACCAACGGATAGGCCGCCGCGAGGATGGCGATCTCCGGCAACGAGAGGCCTGCCGCGGCGTAGTAGATGGGCAGCAGTCCCCAGGCCAGGCCGTCGTTCAGGTTGTTCACGAGCCCGGCCTGGCTGACCGCGGAGAGCGTCCGGTCCCGGACCGTGGTGATGGCGAAGACGGTGCGCCACGGCAGGGCCGGCCCCGGCTCGTCGGATCCCTGCTCCTGGCGGGCGTGGCCACGCGTCTCCCGCACGAGCAGCACGGATGCGCCGAGGCCGAGACCCGCGTACGCCAGCCCCAGGTAGAAGGGCTCTGGGCGGAGGCCGCTGCGAGCGGCGATCGCGCCGGTGGCGAGCGCGGTGACCGCCACCGCGATGTATCCGGCTGCCTCGTTGATGCCCATGGCCAGGCCGCGTCGTCGCGGCCCGACCAGGTCGATCTTCATGATCACCGTCGTCGACCAGGTCAGGCCCTGGTTCACGCCGAGCAGCACGTTGGCCGCTACCACCCACGACCACTCCGGCGCCCAGATGAGCAGCAGGGGCACGGGCAGGCCGACGACCCAGCCGCCCACCAGAACGGGCTTCCGCCCGTATCGATCGGACAGCGAGCCCGCCGCCAGGTTGGTGAGCGCCTTCGTCACGCCGAATGCGAACAGGAACGTGAGGATCGCGCTCTGACCCGAGAGGCCGAACTCTTCGGTGGCCAACAGCGGCAGCACCGTCCGTTCCTGGCCGACCATCCCGCCGACCAGGGCGCTGACGCCCACGAGCAACGCGAACTGCCCGGCGTTGGCACGCAGCCCAAGGCGCGGTGGAAGTTCCTGCGCCGCGTTCATCCTCGTTGGCGTGCGCCCTCGTCGCTTGCTATGCCACCGGGGCGACCGTCTCTAAGAGAACCTTCAGGGCCTCGACTCCATCTCCATCATCCCGCCATCGTGACCACCGCCGGCCATCGTGCGCTCGGGGGCGAAGTTGATGGCCGCCGCGGCGATGAGCAGGGCCGCGACCGCGATGACCGCCAGATAACCCACGTCGCGCAGCCGCTGGGCGAGCGGCGGGTGAAGGATGGCATCCACGGACGAGGGGCGAGCGAATGTGCGCAGGCGAAGAGCGTTGGTGACTACGCTCACGCTCGAGGCGGCCATGGCCGCGGCGGCCAGGATGGGGTCGAGCAGAAGCCCGGTGAAGGGATAGAGCAGCCCCATGGCCACGGGGATGAGCAGCACGTTGTAGCCGAAGGCCCAGACCAGGCCCTGCCGGATGGTCGAGACCGTGCGGCGCGACAGCGCTATGGCCGTCACCACGCCCCGCACGTCACCGCCCACGAGCGTCATGTCCGAGGCCGCGATGGCCACGTCCGTGCCGGTCCCGATGGCGATGCCCAGCTCGGCCTGCGCCAGGGCGGGCGCGTCGTTGATGCCGTCACCGACCATGGCCACCACCTTGCCCTGCGCCTGGAGCGAGCGCACCTGGTCGGCCTTCTGGTCCGGCAGCACCTCGGCCAGCACGTGCGTGATGCCCAGCTGCCCCGCGATGGCGGCGGCCGTCCGGCGATCGTCGCCGGTTAGCATCCAGACCTCCAGGCCGAGGGCGGCGAGCTGCTGGACGGCCTCGTGCGATCCCGGCTTTACTGTGTCAGCGATGCCGATGAGGCCCGCCGGCTGGCCGTCGATGGCCACGAAGACGGGCGTGGCGCCACTCGACGCGAAGGTGCCGGCCTGCGCATCGAAGGACTCGAAGTCGATACCCAGTTGGCGCATGTAGCCGCCGCTGCCGACGGCCACGGCACGGCCCTCGACCGTCGCCTGGAGCCCGCGACCGGCGATGGCCTCGAAGTCGCCTGCCGCGGGGACGTCGAGGCCCGACTCCTCGGCCCGGGCCACGATGGCCTCGGCCAGCGGATGCTCCGATCCGCGCTCGGCGGCGGCGGCCAGCCGCAGCAGGTCCGTCTCGGACCAGCCCGCTGCCGGCACCACTTCGGTGACCGCGGGACGGCCGCGGGTGAGGGTGCCCGTCTTGTCCAGGACGATGGCGTTCACGCGCCGCGCCTGCTCCAGCGCCTCGCCATCGCGGATGAGAATGCCGTTCTCGGCGGCCTTGCCCGTGCCCACCATGATGGCCGTCGGCGTGGCCAGCCCCAGCGCACAGGGGCAGGCGATGATGAGCACCGCCACGGCCGTGGCGATGGCGATGGAGATGGAAGGCTGCGGCCCGAGCAGGAGCCAACCGACGAAGGTGAGGAACGCGACCACCAGGACGATGGGCACGAAGTAGCCCGACACCGTGTCCGCCAGGCGCTGCATGGGCGCCTTGGAGCCCTGCGCCTCCTCGACCAACCGGACGATCTGCGCCAGCGTCGTGTCGGCGCCTACCTTGGTCGCCTCGAACAGGAAGCTGCCGGTGCGGTTGAGCGTGGCGCCGATGACGCTGTCGCCGGGTGCCTTCTCCACCGGCAGGCTCTCCCCCGTGAGCATGCTCTCGTCCAGCGTGGAGCGACCTTCGCGGACGATGCCGTCGACGGGCACCTTCTCACCGGGCCGTACGCGCACCAGCTCGCCCACCCGCACGTCCTCGATGGGCACATCGACCTCACGTCCGTCCCGCACCACGCGGGCGGTGCGCGCCTGGAGGCCCATCAACGCCCGGATGGCGGCGCTGGTCTGCTTCTTGGCGCGCGCTTCCAGCCAGCGACCGAGCAGGATCAGCGCCACGATGATGGCCGCCGTCTCGAAGTAGAGCGCCAGCGGCAGCCCAAGGCTTTGAGCCACCGTGGGCCACAGCGTCACGAAGGCGCTGTAGCCGTAGGCCACGCTGGTTCCGACGGCGACGAGCGTGTTCATGTTGACGCTGCCGTGGCGTCCGGCAGCCCAGGCGGCGCGATAGAAGACGCCGCCAGCCCAGAACTGGACGATGCTGGCGGCGATGAGCAGCACCGGCGCCACGATGGCCACCTCGAGGCCCAGTGGTACGTACATCAGGGCCATCATCCCGAGCCCGACGGCCAGGCTCACCGTCCAGCGACGCTTGAGCGCATCCATCTCAGCGGCATGTGCGCGTTCGCGTGGGTCGATCTCGTCGGTCGAGGCGCGAGCGGGAGCCGTGGCGGTCGTCTCGGGGTCGCGAACGGTATAGCCGGCACGCTCGACCGCAGCGCGAAGCTGCGCCCTATCGGCCTGGGCGGGGTCATAGCGCACGGTCGCGGCCTCCGTCGCCAGGTTGACGCTGGCCTCGCTCACGCCGGGCACCTGCGCCAGATGTCGCTCGATGCGGCGGACGCAGCTGGCGCAGGTCATACCCTCGACGGCCAGCGACTCCTGCGCCAGGCCGCCGTCGAGGTAGGCCATGGGGACAGCCTTCGCCTCGGCAGGCGCGGCCGGGCTCGCAAGCTGCCGGCGCTCCTCCGGGCGGACCGTGTAGCCCGCCCGCTCCACGGCGGTCACGAGCTCGGGAATCCCCGTCGTGGCCGGATCGAACGAGATCTGGGCGCGCTCAGTGGCCAGGTTGACGCTTACGTCCGTGACTCCGGGCACCTTGGCCACGTGTCGCTCGATGCGCCGCACGCAGCTGGCACAAGTCATGCCCTCGACAGCGAGCGACGTTCGCTCCGTGGCGTTCTCGGTCTCTTTGGTGGTCGCAGTCATGGATCCAGCTCGCTTGGGCTTCGTGCGTGTACTCAGGGGTGTCCACTCAGGATACTCCCTGGTAGTATAACCCACCCAGAAGCTCGGATGTCGTGGGGCACCTACGGGACCGTGGCACCGACGCCGAGCGGGACGCATCGCTCGCAGCCGCGGGACCGAATGCGGAGCCGCCATACCAGTGTCCCGGCAAGGAGCACCACGGACGCGGCGCCGATGAGCGGTTGGAGCGGCGCGAAGATATTCAGCGCTCCACTCACGCCGAGCGCCGCCACCACGACCTTGTTACAGATGGGGCAGCCGATGGCAAGGAATGCCGCGATGCCGCCCGCAGTCATCCGTCCACCGCCTGAGGCGGCGTGGATATCGACCGTCCGGGCTGGTGGCTTCGCGAGATAAGTCGCTGCCAGAAGGCCCAGGACAGGCGAGGACGCGAGCCATACCACGAGATTGACCGGCTCGGTCGGTGTCATTCGTGCGAAGAATGGGTTCGGGATCACCGCAGTCGGGATCCCCAGGCCCAGGGCAGCTCCGATCGTCCCGAGGATGGCCACGATCCAGAAGCGCTGGTCGAGTCCTAAGCGGTCCGGCAGCCCAATCATGCGGATACTCCTCCCGTCTCGCGGGTGATGCTCGCGGGTGATGAGAGCGTCGGGCGTTACGGCGCCGAACGGCTTGAAAGGCTCTTTGTGGGATGCTACGACACCCCTGTCGTAAGCGGGTTCGGGACGGCAATGAGGCAGATCACCATGAACATCCGATTCCGCGCGCCGCTCGTTGGCGCCGCCCTCGCCATCGCTCTGACCGCCTGCGCAGGTGCCGGGGGGCCCTCTGGCTCTCCGTCGGGCGCGCCCAGCGCCAGCCCACCGGCCGGCGCCTCCCAGGCAGCCGCCAGCGACTTCGATCAGGCCTTCATCGACATGATGGTCCCCCACCACCAGTCGGCCAGCGAGATGGCCAAGCTGGCGCAGGACCGCGCAGAGCACGAGGAGCTGAAGACGCTGGCCGGGGAGATCATCGAGGCCCAGGAGGCCGAGATCGCCCAGATGAAGGAGTGGCGCGAGGAGTGGTTCGGCAGCGCCGAGACACCGCCCATGGACGCCATGCCGATGCTGCCGGGCATGGACATGGAAGGCATGGACATGGGCGACGGGGCGACCATGGACATGACCATGGACATCGAGGAGCTGCGCGACGCCGAGCCCTTCGACCTGGCCTTCATCGAGGCCATGATCCCGCACCACCAGTCCGCTATCGAGGCCGGCGAGATCGCTCTCGAGGAGTCCGATGACCCGGACATCCGCTCGATCGCGGAGGAGATCATCAGCTCGCAGCAGTCCGAGATCGAGCAGATGACCGCCTGGCGCAGCGAGTGGTACCCCGAAGAGTCCTAGAGCACGACGTGACAGACGACGGTGATCGCCAAAGCGACGACGACCGGCGCCCATTCGTAGGGCATGACGTGAGCACGACCGAGTCGGCGGTGGATGTCTGGATCGAGCAGGTGGTCGACGCGGGCCTGCGCCTGAGCGGCGAATCCGAGACCCATCGCTGACGGCTCGGTCTTGAGCAGCGCGCCGGCGATGGCTCCTCGGCTGACGCCGTGGCGGAGAGCGAAGCGGTCCGCGTCGCACTCGAGCTGAGCCACTCGTGCATCGAGGGCGTCGCGAACCCGTGAAGACGAGCTTGCCAGACGTCGCCAGGCGCCCAGAGCGGCCGATCGCAGAGGGGCGCGTGTATAGCGATGGTGCTCCTCGTGGAGGACGACAGCGCGCAGCTCCTCGATGTCCAGTGTCGTGAGGAGCGCGGCTCCCAGGTAGATGCGAGGGCGCAGTGTGCCCAGGACGAACGCGGAACATCCGCCGTCGCGCATCACCCGGCAGGGCACTCCGGCAACGACGGCCTGGCGACTCACGGCGCCGATGGACCGCTCCAGCCGGTGCCCGAGATAGGCCGCACCCAGGATCTCCAGGAGCCAGGCAGCCAGGACGGCGGCACCCGCCATCTCCACCGGCAGCAGGGGATCCCCTGCCACGATGAGCCCCGCCGCCAGGCACGCCAGCACGACCGCGACGGAAATGGCGATGGCCGCCCGCCAGGGGCTCACGGGACGTCCTTCTCTGACGTGCGGGTGGCCAGTCGCTCGAGCCCTGCCCGCGCTTCGGGGTCGAGCCGGTCGAGCCGCTCGGCGAAGTGCACCAACGCCGGCGTCCCGAACCGCCGCACCAGATCATCCACGGCTCGCGCGCTCGCCGAGTCGATCAGCTCGTTCTCCGTGAGAGCCGCGCAGTAGACGTAACCACGCCCCTCGAATCGACGGGTGACAAGTGCTTTCTCGTGCAGGCGCACGAGGACGGTCATCACCGTGGTGTACGCCAGCGGGCGCTCGCGACCTTCGTTGAGACGGGTCAACACCATGGAGACGGGGGCGTCGTCACTCTCCCAGAGGAGGCGCATGATGGCCGACTCCAACGGACCAAGGATCCGCTCGACACCGGTGCTCACGCCTGGGGCCACATCGGCCCGAGCCTACCTCAGTCGGTCCCGCAGCCGCAGCAGTGCTTGTCGCAGCAACAGTCGTCACATCGATCAGGACGCATGGATCTCCTCCTTTCCGAGCGTGATGAGGGGGCGAGGAGGCTGGCCGGCATCGAGCTGGCCAGCCAGATGAGCCAAACGCTGGTCGAGATACACGAGCTCGTCGAGGCGGCGGCGGAGATCGGTCCGCTTCTCCTCGATCGCCGAACGCAGCTCGCCAGAGACCTGGTCGCACCGACCTTCCGCACACAGGCTCGCCAGCTCCGCGGCCTGGTCGAGCGGAAGATCGAGCTGGCGGAGACCGATCAGCAGCCGTAGCCGCCGGATGTCCTGCTCGGTGTACTCCCGATAGCCGTTCTCGCTCCGTTCCGGCGTGGGCAGCAGCCGGTTGCGCTCATAGAACCGCAACGCGTGAGGCGTGGTCCCGAGCCGTTCAGCCAGCTCTCCGATGCGCATGCGACCACCCTAGACCCTAGAGCCGCTCTAATGTCAAGCTCTCGCTGCTGTTCAGACCATGGGGCGCGATCAGCCGCTCACTCGGCCAGGGCTTGAGCCCATCGCGCGGCGATCTCCGGCCGGTACGGCTGGCTGAAACCACAAGCCCACGCGAACCCGTCGTCGCCGGCGATGAGGTAGCGCTGGCCCTGGCTGATGCTCGGGCCGCCCGCCGACGTGATGATGGTGCCCGTCATGCCCACCGCCGACAGCGTGACGCTGGCTGAGTCGAGCCCACGATACGACTCGTTGACCATGAAGGTGACCGAGTCGCCAGCGAGGGCCTGGACTGTGCCGTCGAAGGCGAAGTCGCGATCTCGCAGCGTATCGAGGTCGTACGTCTCAACGCACAGGGCGGTGACAGGTCCGCCCGAAGGGTCGGGCTCGGGCAGCGCACCGGGGAGGCGACGGTCGCTGCCGTTCAGCACGAGCAGCGCCACCACGGCCACCGCTACGGCACCGATGCTCACAGCAAGTGCCGGTGGCCGGCGCCGGGCGTCTTTCCAGGCCACCTGCGTCCCTTCCGTCTGGGACGTCGCGGCTCCTCGGCTCCGCTGCCGGATGCGGGCGAGTACCGCAAGGTCGAGACCGTGGGCATCGACGGGATCGGCGCGAGACAACTGGTCAAGAGGATCCCCCTCGGTGCGCTTCGTCATCTCGGTCTCTCCCGTACGCGGTCGGCGGCCACCCTTCCCTTCACCTGGGTAGATGTCCAGTGGTGGCCGAGACCTTTCGGTCCTCCTGCCTGTGACTCCCGATGGAACTCGACCTCGAACCGAGCGCGGGCGCGGTGTATCCGGATGGCGACGGCATTGACGCTGATGCCGAGCACGGTGGCGATCTCCGCGTGCGGCAGTCGCTCCCAGGCCAGGAGGCGCAGCAACTCCTGCTCGTCGCCGCGCAGCCGCCCCAGCGCCTCGATGGCAAGACCCGCTGGGCCGTCCTCGGTCACCAACGGTCGGGGCACCTGTTCGCGCCTGGCAAGCCGGTCCAGGAGTCGCCAGCGGCGCACTTCACCGCGGCGCTGATTGGACAGCACCCGCCGGCAGACGCCGTAGAGCCAGGGTCGAGTCGCCTCGCCTCTCGGGACCTGGCCGAAGCGTCGCCAGGCGATGGTGAAGGTCTCCGCGACAGCGTCCTCGGCATCCGCTGCCTGTGGACACCGGCGAAGGGCGTAGGCGAACACGGCACGGGCATGCTGCGCGAAGACCTCGTCAAAGTCGAAGGGGTCCGGCCGCGGGCTCCCATCTCCCATCGGTCGCTTGACGGGGATCCGACGGGGACGGTTCCGAGCTGAAAGGTTCCGCCAGTAGCCGGACATCTGGGGGGTGAGGGCGCAGTCCAGGCTCGACGGCTATCGGCGGGTCCCCCGACGCCCCAGGAGGCATAGGAGCCAACAATGCGGCGTTTCGTCCCATTCCTGGTGTCGGTCGTCCTCATGGCGGGGACGGGCGGCGCCGTCTCGGCGTCCCAGGAACAGTGCTCGATCTCCGTCTCACCACGTGTCGGTGGCCCCGACGACGCTTCATCATCCGCGGTCGCGGTTTTCCGGCGGGGACCTTCGAGGAGCCCGTTCACGTCCTGCTCGAGATCCGCTACCCGGGGCCCGGACGCATGGGAACCGTCTTCTTCGTCCACCTGGCCCCCGGCTCCACGTGGTTCGACGTGACATTCCACGGGGACGACGGCACGGGCGAGCCATGGGAGCCCTTGGCCCCGGGCAGGTATCGCGTCGTGGCCGAGGACGAAGGCCACACCTGCCGTGACCGATCGTCCTTCCGCGTCCAGCCGGAGCGACCCGAAGGCCGACGCGTCCCCGTGTAGTTGGTCTGGCTCAAGCGGTCAGGAAGAGACCCGACGCGCTGAGCGCCGGGTCTCTTGGGTCATCGCGGATCAACGAGCTAACTCACGGTCGAACGCAAGCTGCTCGATCGGCGTATCCGGGATCGCTAGTGGTGTGCACGGACTCGGGCCCACTGGCTGCCGCCTGCTTGGGGACCGGTCGTCGGAGCGTGACGAAGGCCACTGTCGCGCCGACCAAGGCGAGCGCGGCGGCGCCCACGAAAGCGGCACGGAAGCCGTCCGTCAGCGCCGTGACATCGCGCAGCTGGCCGGCCCCGGCGGCCGTGGCGATGGCCGTGATGACCGCCAGACCCAGCGCCGATCCGACTTGGTAGGTGGTGTTGACGATGCCCGCCGCGAGGCCACCCTCCGCCGGCTGCGCGCCCGAAAGAGCCGCCAGCATGGCCGGGACGTAGGCCAGCGACATGCCGGTCGCGGCCACGATGGTCGCCGCGAGGATGTCCACGAGGAACGTGCCGTCCGGTCGAACGAGGCTGAGCCAGCCGATCCCACCTGTCCAGGACGAGCATGCCGCTGACCAGCGGAGCCTTGAAGCCGTAGCGGCCCACCAGCCGTCCGGTCACGCCGACCATAAGGACCATGATCGTCACGGTCATGGGCAACAGTGCTGCTCCTCCCTCGAAGGCACCGAATCTGAGGACCTGCTGGAGATATAGATCGAGGAAGAACCACATCGGGATCCAGGCCGCACCGAGCAGTGCCATCGCGACGTTCGCGGCGGCCAGGTTCGGTGCACGCAAGATCGAGAGCGGCATCAGCGGCTCGCGGCTGCGCGCCTGGAAGGTGATGAAGAGCGCGAACAGGCCGATGGCCGCGCCGAGGACGAGCAGCGTCTCAGGCGAGCCCCAGCCGATCTCCGGCGCTCGGACGATCCCGAACACCGCCAGCGAGAGGGCCGCCGTCACGGACAACGCCCCCAGGATGTCGAGGTTGCCGCGGCGCACCAGGCCCGCCGACAGGATCCTGCCGATGACAGCCAGGACGACGAGTGCGATGGGCACGTTGATGAAGAAGACCCAGCGCCAGTCGACGGCCTCCGTCAACAGACCGCCCATGAAGACGCCGGCCGTCCCGCCAGCGGGTGCCGCCGCGCCATAGAGCGCGAGCGCCTTGGTGAGCTCCCGCGGGTCGTGCGAGAAGAGGGTCATGAGCAGCGTCAAGGCAGCCGGTGCGATGAGGGCCGAGCCAACGCCCTGGAGCGCACGGCCGGCAAGAAGGATGACCTCAGACGTTGCCAGGCCGGTCAGGAGGGACGCGCCGGCGAGGATGGCGAAGCCAGCGGCGAAGATCCGGCGCGGTCCGTAGAGGTCGGACAGGCGCCCACCGAGCAGGAGGAGGCCGCCGAAGGCGATGACGTAGGCGTTGAAGACCCAGGAGAGCTCGGCCTGGGAGAAGCCGATGGCGCACTGGATCTCGGGTAGGGCCACCCCGATGATGGCGGTGTCCATGATGACGAGGAACTGTGCCACCGCGATGAGCGCGAGCGCGCCCAGCGTCGAGGATCGGGGGAATGGATGGACATGATCGGCTCCTGGCGATTTGTGGTGCCCGGAAGGGTCGGGATACTCCACCTGAGTATCGGTCCGGCTTTCAGGCGGAGGGAAACACCTGCTCGTGGTGCCATCACAAGCGCTCGTTGTCACCCCCACCGGGTCGCTCTTGGTGAGGGCCCTTCCGAGGCCTGGGCGCCGCTATGAACCCGCCTCCGCCCCTGAGTGCAGCACGTCGCGGGCTCGGCTCACGAAGGCCTTGACCAGCGGATCCGGGTCCGGAGTGCGCCAGGCCAGCAGCAGGGTCGCGGGCTCGAGCCCTTCGACCGGGACCGCCCGGATGCGCCGGTCGGCGAAGTCCTGCATGACGGTCGGCATCGTGTAGGCCACACCACGACCAGCTTCGACGGCCGCCACCCACTCGTCTGCGGTCCTGATGATGGGGCCCGCCGGGCCACCGGCCGGATGGGTGAACCAGAAATCCTGCCAGGGCCCCTGCGCGGAAGGCACGCGCAGCCAGCGCAGGCCCACCAGGTCCCGTAGGACGACCGTCTCGCGCCCGGCGATGTCCACGTCGGGTCGCATAGCCACCAGCCGCCGCTCCTCCAACAGCGTCACGCAGGAGAGACCCTCGACGGGCAGGGGGCCGAACATGAAGGCGACCTGGGTCGTGCCGTCCGACAGCCCGGCTGAGGGGTCGGAAAAGTCAAGCTCGGTGATGTCGATGTCGACCTCCCCTGCCCACTCCGCGAAGCGGCGCATGATCTCGCGCACCAGAGGGACGCTGCCGGCCGCCGTCGAGAACCCGATGGACAGGCGCCCACGCCGGCCCTGGGCCACCTGATCGACGCGGTCGAGCGCGTCCGCAGAGGCGGCTATGACCGCACGCGCACCGTCGACCAGCGCCTCACCCGCGGGTGTCAGCGCGACGTGGCGCGTGGTTCGCGTGAAGAGGGCCACTCCCAGGCGATCCTCCAGCCGGCGCACCGACGCACTGAGTGCCTGCTGGGCGAGGTGGAGGCGCTCCGCCGCTCGCGTGAAGCTGAGCTCCTCGGCGACGGCCAGGAAGTAGCGCAGCTCCCGGAGCTCGAGCGCTTCCAGCCCCGGGTCCGCCGCGCGCCGCTCATCCATGGAGCGCGATCGTACGTCTTGTGGTCTCGGGGCGGGAGGCTCCCGGGTGATCGCCGTGGCTCGGGACCGTGCCAAGGACTACTATCCTCGCGTAGGACCCAGGCGCTTCGATCGACAAGCCCGAGTTGTCAACCGATCACCGGATGATGTTTCACAACGAGGTCGATCGGGCCCAGGATGAGGGTCCGAGACGACACTCGGATGAGCCGCACACCGAAGGACCGCGAGGACACGATGGGTCAGAACGACCAGCAGAGCTACGACGAGGAACGAGAGGAGCACCTCGAGGAGGCCGTCGGAGAAGCCCCTCCTCACGGGGCACGCGCGGGCCACGAGGCGCAGGACTCCGGCCACGCGCAGGCAGGGGCGGCGCACGACAAGCACGCGGGACACTCCGTGGCCATGTTCCGGGACAAGTTCTGGCTGTCGCTGCTGCTGACGGTCCCGACCCTTCTCTGGAGCCACGACATCCAGGAGTGGTTCGGGTTCATGGCGCCGATGTTCCCGGGGTCCGCCTACATCCCGGCTGCCTTCGGCACCATCGTGTTCGTCTACGGCGGCCTCGTCTTCCTGCGCGGCGCGGCGGGCGAGCTGCGCGACCGGCAGCCGGGCATGATGACGCTCATCAGCCTGGCCATCATGGTGGCTTTCGTGACCAGTTGGGCGGGCACGCTGGGGCTGTTCGAGGTCGAGATCTGGTGGGAGCTGGCCACGCTCATCACCATCATGCTGCTGGGCCACTGGCTGGAGATGCGCTCCATCGCTCAGGCGCGCGGCGCGCTGGCGGCTCTCGCCGAGCTGCTGCCCGACACGGCCGAACGGGTGACTGATAGCGGTGTCGAGACGGTCGCCCTGGGCATGCTGCGCCAGGGTGACGTCGTGCTGGTGCGGCCCGGCACGCGCGTGCCTGCCGACGGCACGGTCGTGGAGGGTATCGCCGACGTCGACGAATCGATGATCACCGGCGAATCCCGATCTGTGGCCAAGGAGCCCGGAGCGGACGTCGTGGCGGGCACCGTGGCGGCGGGCGGGAGCCTGCGCGTACGGGTCACGGCGGTCGGTGACCAGACGGCCCTCTCGGGGATCATGCGCCTGGTCGCCGCGGCCCAGGCATCCGCGTCACGTGCGCAGGCGCTGGCGGACCGGGCGGCCGCGTTGCTCTTCTACGTGGCGCTCATCTCCGGCGTCCTGACGCTCGCGGCCTGGTGGATCCTAGGTGACCCGGAGGGAGCGCTGGTGCGCACGGCGACCGTGCTGGTCATCGCCTGCCCGCACGCCCTTGGCCTGGCCATCCCGCTGGTCATCGCCATCTCCACGTCACTGGGCGCTCGGAACGGGCTGCTGGTCAAGGACCGCCTGGCGCTCGAGCGCGCCCGCGAGCTGGACATGGTCATCTTCGACAAGACCGGCACGCTGACCAGGGGCCAGCCCGTGCTGGCGGCCGCGGCGGCGGCGCCGGGCGTCACGGAGGAGGAAGTGCTGGGGCTGGCGGCCGCCGTCGAGGCGGACTCGGAGCACCCCCTGGCACGGGCGATCTCCCAGGCGGCGCAGACGAGGGGCACCGCCGTCCAGCGAGCGACCGATTTCGAGGCGCTGCCGGGACGCGGAGCCCGGGCCACGGTCGATGGCCGGGTCGTTCATGTGGGAGGTCCCCGGTTGCTCAGCGAGCTAGGTGCCGAGCCCTCCGCGGAGCTGGCGGCCGCCGCGACCGGCTGGGCCGCCGACGGCCGCACGGTCCTCCATGTCGTGTCCGAGGGTCGCATCCTGGGAGCGGTGGCGGTCGAGGATGAGGTCAGGGCTGAATCCGCCGAAGCCATCGACTCCTTGCACCGCCTGGGCGTCCGCGTCGCCATGATCACCGGCGACAGCCAGGAGGTGGCCGACTCGGTGGCGCGCCGTCTGGGCATCGATGAGGTCGCGGCACAGGTCCTGCCGGCCGACAAGGCCGCCGCCGTGGCTCGCTTCCAAGCCGGTGGCACGCGCGTCGCGATGGTCGGCGACGGCGTCAACGATGCGCCGGCCCTGGCGCAGGCCGACGTGGGCATCGCCATCGGGGCGGGCACGGATGTGGCCGTGGAGGCCGCCGGCATCGTGCTGGTACGGGACGACCCGCGCGACGTGGTGGGCGCCATCGAGCTCTCGCGGGCGACCTACCGGAAGATGATCCAGAACCTCTTCTGGGCCACCGGCTACAACGTCATCGCCATCCCGGTGGCCGCCGGGGTCCTCACGCCGTGGGGCATAGACCTGCCCATGGCCGTCGCCGCGGTGGCTATGAGCGCCTCCACCATCGTCGTGGCAGCCAACGCACAGCTCCTGCGCCGCACGCGATTGCGATCAGAGCCTGTCGACGCAACGGAGGGCCGTCTGGCGCCGGCCGCCCGGTCCGCGTAGACCGAGGACGGGAGTGGCATCGAAGCGGTCCTTACCGCGAGTCCGTGAACGGCGCACTCCGCCTAGGCGGCCCTGGTCGGCTATCGCGCTGCTCGGTGGCGCAGCTGCGGTCGTGGGAATCGTCGCTGTCTACCTGACGTTCCCTCCCTCGCCGGCACAGACGACACCGCCTGTCGGGGGCGAAACCGTTGCCTGGACAAGGCTCGGGACGCGCGATGTGCACTCGCTGGCCTTCGGACCGGGCTCCACCGACCGACTCCTGTTCGGCCACCATGGCGGCGTCCTCGAAACCGAGGATGGCGGACGCACTTGGGACCCGTTGGCGGTGGATGCGGATGCCATGGGCATGCGCCCGGCAGAGGACGGCTCCATCGTGATCGCTGGCCACGATGTCTTCCAGGCCAGCGATGACGCCGGCAGTACCTGGGCCTCGATCCCCACCGACCTCCCGAGCTTGGACATCCATGCCTTCGCCCGCGATCCGGATGACCCGCGTCGGATGTGGGCATATCTTGCGGCGGGAGGCTTGTACGAGTCTCTCGACGGCGGCATCGGCTGGAGCGAGGTGTTCGATGGTCATCGTCCTGCTCTCGTCGCCGTCTCGCGGCAGGGGGTGACAGTGCTCGTCGGCCTTGACCCATTCACGGGACTCGTGGAGAGCGACGACGGTGGACGAAGCTGGCGAGGCCTCGGCCCACCGCCCTCCTCGCCGGTGCTGACCCTGGCCGCTACAAGCGACGGGCGCTCGATGGTCCTGGGCTCGACAGAGGGACTCTTCCGATCGGATGACGGCGGGGGGTCATGGTCGGAACGCCTCCTTGCTGGGACCGTGCTTGCGGCAGCGATCTCAGAGGACGGGGCGACCGTCGCGGCGGTCACCCGG
>Ga0136618_10000297_pt1 | contig 16100 bp, 12 predicted proteins | sample AntDrymUQ3302106_2_FD_104805 | JGI IMG/M metagenome (GOLD analysis project Ga0136618, IMG submission 104805) | Polar desert sand microbial communities from Dry Valleys, Antarctica - metaG UQ330 (21.06) | ecosystem: Environmental > Terrestrial > Soil > Desert | place: Antarctica: Dry Valley... | reverse complement strand
GTTGATAAAATCTCTGGCATCTTCCGCGTCGAGAATCGAATAATTTGAATCGAAACCGATTGAAATCGCGTGTCGCCGCAAAATTAAATTTGCAATCCGGTGAAAAGTTCCGCCCCAGATTTTGTGAACGTTTTGCGAGCCGGTGAGATTTTCGACGCGCCTTAACATTTCACGTGCGGCGCGATTCGTAAAGGTTGCGAGCAGAATTCTTTGCGGCGACACGCCTTGTTCGATTAAATAAGCGACGCGGTAAGTTATCGTGCGCGTCTTGCCCGTTCCCGCGCCCGCGACAACCAGAGACGCTTTTGGCGGCGCGGTCACGACGCGGAATTGTTCGGCGTTTAATTCTTCGCGGTAACGAGTTAGTTTTTCCGGCAAACCGCTCCGGTCGCGCTTGATAACGTATTTTTTCATCTGCTTTGAAACCACAGATTACCACAGATAAACGCGGATAAAAATTTGACCCGATGCAAGACAAGCGGCAAGCTGAATGTTATAATAATTTCAAGAATTTAAACAGCAATTATATTTTTAGGAAGGTGAAAAACAAATGAAATTTCCCGGTGGATTCGATATGAATTCGATGATGAAGCAAGCCCAGAAAATGCAGGAAGAAATGGGCAAACAGATGAAGGAAATGACTGTTGACGCGACTGCCGGCGGCGGCGCGGTCACGGTGAAAATGCGCGGTGATTTTGAAGTTATCGAACTTGTTATCTCGCCCGATTTGGTTAAAGACGGCGATGTGGAAATGATTCAGGATTTGACGCTTGCCGCGATAAACGAAGCACGCCGCAAAGTCGAAGAATCTCTCAAAGGAAAACTCGGCGGGATGCTGCCGCCGGGACTAATGTAATTTAGTGGTGAACGGATAGTGGTAAGTGGATAGTAAAAAACTTTTCCTTAAACTAACCACTAACCACTAACCACTAACCACTAAATAAATGCTCGAATATTCAGAACCCGTCGCCAAATTGATTGACGAATTCAAACGTCTGCCCGGTGTCGGACACAAAAGCGCACAGCGGTTGGCGTTTTACATCCTGCGTCGTCCCGAAGCGGAAATCGAACGCTTTGTCGAGGCTTTGCAGGAAGTCAAACAAAAAATCGTTTTCTGCTCGATTTGCAATAATTTGACGGACGTAAATCCGTGTATGTTTTGCTCGTCGCCGTCACGCGACCGTTCGCTGATTTGTGTAATTGAAGAACCGTATAATCTAGTCGCGGTTGAAAAAACACGCAGCTTTAAAGGTTTGTATCACATCCTGCACGGCTCGCTGTCGCCGATTCGCGGCATCAGCCCCGACGAACTGATGCTTGCCAACTTGCTTCCGCGATTGATGCCGGAAAACAACGACGGGATTGATGTCAAAGAGGTAATCGTGGCGACGAATCCGACAACCGAAGGCGAAGCGACGGCAAATTATATCGCCAGACTCTTGAAGCCTTTGGGAGTGCGCGTAACAAGAATCGCCATGGGAATGCCGGTCGGAAGCGATTTGGAATTTGTTGACGAAGTTACGATGGAAAAGGCTTTAGTCAACCGACACGATATTTAAATCTGAAATAAGAATGTAAGATTAATAATTTCTTCTCACTTCTTTGTTTGTCTGACTAATCAATTTCCCGCCTAAAACGGTCATCGGAATCAGCAAAATCCAAAACGCCAGATGATACCAAAGCGGAATTTTATCCCAAACTCCCATTTGTGCAAAAATTCCCGCAATCAATAATAACGCTCCGAGAATCAAAGGCGATTTTGAATTTTCCCCGGCAATCAAAGCCGCGACAAAACCTGCGGTAATCGAGCAGACCGCGCTTAATATCAAAGGCACAATTAACATCGCCGGACTAAAGCTCATCGCTTCGACATTCTCTTTATAACCAGCCCAAACCGCTTTCAAAACGGCATCAGTTCCAACCCACAAAATTGACCAAACGAAAAATCCGGCAACGACTCCCAAAATTATTTTCAGCATAAATTTCCTCCTGTTTTAAATTCAAAAAGAGGACAAAGAGAAATTTCCCGATTCTCCTTACCCTCTTTATTTGCCTACCCTGGTTTAACCTAACCCTTGTTCGTTCCCTTTGCTCAAGCAAAATTATCTACGCGACTTTTGCGCGTTTGATATTGCTCACCTTTTCATTCGTTGACACCGCCGCATCGGATTCAGTCCTGGTTTTTTCGAGCCGTGCGGTCATTCGGCGGTCTAAGTCCTCGATTTGCTCGTCGGTTAAATGATGGATGTTCGGTTGATTGTGATAAATCTTCGCGCCCGTTACGATGTCCGCGCGTTTGAAACCGTTTCCTTCCGCCTTTTTGATTAAATCTTCGACGGTCATTTTCGTCGGCGCAATCGAAATCGGAGTTTTATCTTCGATAAATTCCGGCACGTCCGATTTTGCGGGTTTATCAAACGCCAATTCCAATGCTTGCTCGGCTTTCATATGTTCGAGAAAATCCTTGAAGCCGATGTTTCCCGTCATTTCAAAACCGACTTCAAAAGCCGGTGAATTGCTTTTGACGACCTGGAAAACTCTGATGATTTCGCCGTCGCGTTCCTGCATACTGACTTCAACCATCACGTCCACAAAATATTCCAAACCGCTTGCCGTCATCGGCAAAACGCGCCCGATTTCGTTGTCTTCTTTTGCTTCTTTTCCTCTGGCGGGAATTTGGTCGGCAATGACGACGCATTTTCCGCTTTCGATACAGAGTTTTCGCAAAACAGATTGCAAAATCATCTGGTCGGCGGCTAGTTCTTCGGCACTCGGCTGGGCGAGCGGGTCGCCGGTTTTTTCTCTGACGGCTTCAATCATTTCAGAATGTTTTGCGCCGAAATACGCCGCCCAACTATCCAAAGCAAAACAGCCGTAATTTTGTTCCGTGCCTTCGCCGTTGATCGCCCATTCGATAAATTCCGGCAGTTCGTCGCTTTGTTCGATTTCCAGAGCGTCAAAAGTCTGACCGACCCCGCGCAACAGTCGCGCCTTGCGTTCCGTGTCGAATATGCAGAGTTTCCCCAGACCCGCTTCCGCCATCGAACTGACAAAATGACTTTTTCCCACGCCTGCGCCGCCGCGAATCGCCATAATCAAACGCTGCTGACGCGGCATACGGCTCAATGGATTAACTTTTGGTTTATTTGTATTTTTCATTTTTTGCTTTCTCCCGACTTCAAATTTTCCTAATGCTTTCCCTTATTTTCCGTTTGTTAAATGCCGCCGCCAAAGGCATTTGTTGCACTGATGAAACAAAATTAACACAACTTGTAATTTGTTTCAAGTATGAAACAAGATTTTTATGAGAATTTTATAATTTTATTTTTCCGCGTATTCTGCGTGCTTCGCGGTAACATCTTTTGAATTTTCTCAATTAAAAACTCAAACTATTTTATGCTTTGCCGATTCTCATTTTCATTCCGAATTTCGGTCTGAGCGTCATCAAAGGATTCAGTCCGATTTTTTGTTCGGGCAAAAGTTTTAACTTCCATTTTCTTGCCAGAGTTGCGATGAGCAAAATGCCTTCCGTCCAAGCGAAGCCTTCGCCGATGCAGCCTCGAATACCGCTGCTGAACGGGATATAAACATACTTTTTCTCGGCTTCCTTAACGCTTTGTGTTTCCCAACGCTCAGGCAAAAAGGTTTCCGTGTCCGTCCAAAACCTTTTGTCGCGGTGTGTTATAAACGGACTCGATATAACCAGCGAACCTGTCGGAATTTTGTATCCGCCGAATTCGTGTTCTTCGATTGCCAGTCGTCCCAAAGCCCACGCCGGCGGAAAAAGCCGCATTGATTCGGCTAAAACGCTTTCTGTATATTTCAAATTCGGTAAATCCTCGATTGTCGGAAACCTTTTATTTTGGAAAACCTGCCTGAGTTCTTCGTGAAGTTTTGCTTCCTTTTCGGGATTTTGCGAGAGCAGATAAAACGTCCAGGTTAAGGCATTGGCGGTTGTTTCGTGTCCGGCGAGAAAAATCGTCAGACACTCGTCGCGCACTTGCTCGTCGCTCATTTTCCCGCCGCTTTCTTCGTCCTGCGCCTCTAAAAGCATCGAAAGTAAATCGCTTTTATCTTCACCGGATTTCCGGCGTTCATCAATAATTCCGTAGATTATCGAATCCAAAGTTTCTTTTGCGTGATTAAAGCGTTTTACCTGCGGAATCGGAAGTTTTTCAAGCAGTTCGGAAAAAGGCAAAAGTAAGTAATTAAACATCCCAATCATCGTCGTTAGTGCCGCGCCGATTTCGTCCGCGTCGTCTTCGACATTTGCGCTGAAAAGAGTTTTGCCGACGATTTGCAGTGTTAGGCGCATCATTTCTTTGTCAATATCACGCACTTCGTCGTCCTGCCATTCGTTTGCCATCTCTGCGGCGTATCCGGTCATCGCTTCAGCGTAAGATTTGATTTTTTCACGATGAAAAGCCGGCTGAATCATCCGGCGTTGACGCAAATGTGCTTCGCCTTCGCTGGTCAGCAAACCTTCGCCAAGCAATCTTTTGGCGCGTTGCAAAGCACGTCCTTTGACAAATTTCTCATTGCTCGTTATCAACAAATCACGGGTAAAGTCAGGATGATTGAGGAAAAACGCGAGCTGACCGCCCATCTTAAAAGACGTTACGTCGCCGAGTTCGGCTAATTCCTGCAAAAACCCGGTCGGGTCGCGCCGAAACTGCAAAAAATGTCCGCCAAAAATTCCGCCTTTTATGCTCGGCGGTAATTTGCCTGATTCCATTGCTGTTAATCTCTTTGTCGTAAAATTTAAACAGGTAGAATTTTCAAGCATTTGCTGTCCAAATTCAAGTTTAGTTCTCTTTAAGTGAAACGAAATTAGGGTCAAAAAAAGTAATTGTGTTGAGCTTTATTTCTTTGCGATGTGTATTCTATTTCTGCCTAAAATTTAATAGAGATACAAATTAAGAGGATTTACGATTACAGCAAAAACTTAATTTTTTTGAATCGAAGCAAATACCGAAAATATAGAAGCCACAAACCAGTTCACTATTAATAATAATAGATTGCATTTGCAGAAACTGAAAAAAGCAGACAGCGAGAGAAAAATCCCTCGCTGTCTGCTTTTTTCAACTTTATCTCTGCTCTTTTAGTTTATTCTCTAATTAAACAGCCGTCGCCTCGTCTTTTTGCTGAATGCCGTAAAATCCGCATCCGTCAACTCCTCTACCAACGACACCTGTCTGCTCGACGGTGTAAAACTGTATCGAGCCAGCCGCGGTGTGATTGTATAATCGGCTCTCACTGCCAAATTCTCAAACCGATAGCCGCCGTCGCTGCTTGTAACTCTCGTTTGGGTTTCGCCGCTTGCTGTGTTCACCAAGGAGACCGTCACCCCGCCTAATCCTACCCCGCTCGCGTCATTCACCCGTCCGCTGATTGATGCCACCGCCGCCGAAGCATTGATTGTCACCATGCCGTCTATATAATTGGTGTCGAGCCGCATCCCGCTTTGACTGGTCGTCGCCTGATTCGCCGCACCGCTGGTCAATCTGACCGGCGAGATAGTTCCTGCTCCGCCCGTTGTCTGAAATGTCAGTCTGACCAGCAGCTGCTTGGCTCCGCCATTCGCCGGTATCGCATTGCCGCCGAAACGCACCGACAAGCCAAGCGGGTCGGGGTTCGGACTGCTCGCATCAATGTTGGTGATGATGGTTTGGTTCGGTATTCCGCCAGTTGCCACATTTGTCAGCCTTAGTTTGGAAGATTCGTAATCAATGCTGAAGGTATAACCTAACTCATCGCCCACCGCCTCGACCGAGACATCAACAATGATCGTCTCACCGACATTGCCGCTTCTGTTTTCGACCGTCAAAGTTCGGGGTGCTGTCGGCATCTCCTTAAAACGACTCTGCGCTTGGGGCTCGCCTTCGAGTACAAATAACTGAGCCAGCATTGATGTCGGTCCGGCTGCCGCCGGGCGACCGCCGATGCCAACTGAATAAAGTTCAGCCTGCTGCAAATCGGTTGCGTCAACTATACCGTCGCCGCCACTTGCCTTCGGAGCGCAGTCGGCGCGTTGACCTTCATTCTGTAGATACGGCTTGCCGAGTCCGACGGCGAAACGCTCAATCTGCTGCAAGTCGGTGGCATCAATCACCCCGTCGCCAATCGAGCGCGGCGTTACGTCCGCTTCGAAACCAAGCGTTTCTGTTATTGTGGGTGTGACAGTAATAATATTGCTGGTAATAACGCTCGTGTAAGTGTTATTCAATAAATAGCGAAATTCATATTGACCGGGTTGATTTAGAGTAATTGTAAAGTTGCCGGACATCACCCCGCTTGTGTAGAAGTATGCAAGGTTTTCAGTGTTCAATGTGCCAACTTTGAAAAGCCCCACCCAATCTTGTTGCGAGGAACCGCTGGGTGCTGTAAAAGTACCCGCCACCTGACCGCCCTGAACAACCGTGCTTGGACTAGCAGTCAGCGTGTGACTAGGAACGGCAGTTCCAGCCTGCTGCACAGCAAAACTTTGTCCAGCAATCGTAATCGTCGCTGAACGTGCGCTGCTCGTATTTGCTAGCACCGAATAATTAGCCGTGCCGCTGCCATTTCCGCTGCTGCCTGACGTGATCGTGACAAAACTTTGATTGCTGCCGGCTGTCCAGCTGCAACCGCTAGGTGCTGTAACGCTCACGCTGCCTGTTCCTCCCGCCGAACTAAAACTTTGGCTCGCAGGCGTAATTGAATATGTGCAGTTCGGTGTCGGCGTTGGCGTTGCAGTCGGCGTTGCAGTCGGCGTTGCAGTCGGCGTTGGTGTCGGATTAGTGCCTGGATTAAATTCAACTCTGACATCGAGGCTCTCCGGTGTCGTGTTTCCTTTGCCGACCACCGTAATTCTTATTTGGCTGCTACTGTCGTAAAAAATTTGACCAACTACGAGCGGTGCATCACTTGTGGTTGTTGTAGCTGTATTTATATCCAAAAGTTGCGTCTCATAAATACCCGCCGTACTAGGATAATCCCATCGCAGAAGCGCACCGTTCATCGCATTCGCATTACCTGTAAATAACTGTCTGAACTCTACCCAGTAATTCTTTACCGTGTCTTTTCTAATCTTTAATGTCCGTATTCCGCCTTGTGTATTTGCATCATGCGCATAGACTCGATATGTTCCATCACTCGTTACCGTCTGCACATTCGCATCCGTCAACCAATTCAACACTCGCTTGTATCGAGCGTTAAAGTGCGAAGTTGCCCCTTGATTGAAGCAAGAGCCCATTACGTCGTAACAGTCACCATACTCCTTATTGCTTCCCTGACCGATAGGATTTCCGTCCGTTGCGACCCATAGATTTGCGTGTAGAAGCCCATAGTTATGTCCCAACTCATGCCCGGCTACATGCAAAGTAAAAGCACCGTTGAGCAAATTTCCTTTCCCACCTATATAAGCTAACCCCGCCCAACCATAGCTTCGGGTATAACTGAAAGCGACTATATCTAAATTAAAATTGTTTGTTTCAAATCCGGCTTGCCGAGCGGCGGTCCGTGCGTCAGCAATCATAACGTTATAATTGCTTCCCTGCGTATAATAAGTTTGCGGTTGCGGAAGGCTAACCACCGGCGTTACGGTCGCCTGCATTGAAGTTTTATTATAGGAATTATTGACATAAAACGGATTGATTTCGTTGGTGAACAGGTTTTGCGCGCGAGCTAACGTCAGCGGTTGACCGCCTGAATCCACAGGCTCGCCTAGCCGGTCGGGAAACTCAACGCGAATAACGAGAACGGTTTTTGCTCCTTCAGTCCACGCCGAAGCAGCTTCTTCTGGTGCTAGATTGTCTTGGGCAGAATTTTGTTTCGAGCGCACAGGTCCGATTTTTGATTCCCATTCGACTTGTTCGTTGACAAAATGCTCAAGTTCCGCTTGGCTTGAAAAATAAACAACTTTTCCGCCCACTTCAGCCGCAGTTCCGTCCTCACCCAATGTTGACTTATTCACTGCGAGACTTTCATATTCCGCCGAATTTAAGATTCGCGCCGGACTTTCGTCAACCAACATTTGGTCGTCAATAACAATTCCTTGAAGCGGAATGTCATATTTGGTAGTCATCGATTCTCGTCTTCCATAAACAAAAGCTTTGTATCTGGAATCACCGATAACGACTTCGCGTTCCGTGCGCGAACCAGTCATTATCTCGCCGCGCAATCCGGGCTCGTTTCCGGTTGAATGGTCTGTTTCGTCGATAACATAGACTAAAAAATCACCATTTGCACTGATTGGTATTTCGGTATGTTCGGCGATGAACGAAGGAAGCCGCTTGAAAGTTTCTGCGGAAATGGCTTTTTCAAGAGCCGCTTTCGGATTGAGTTCAAATAACTCTTTGAGAAGCTGTTTTCGCTTAACTGCAAGTTCCTCACCAAAATTCATTTCTTCAGCATCGGCTCTATAGCCGCTACTAACATATGACTTTACCCAAGCATCAAACTCGGTAAAAATCGGAGAGTCGGCAGTCTCCACAGTCCGTCTCGACTCAGGACTGAAACCGTTTTGTCCAACATCATTTCCATTTACGAAAGCGGCTATATTAGCTATATTATTTGGCAAGAAACTAAAACGTTTAGTTTGTGAATTGGATAAAAAAGAGCTTTCCGTCTTCTGCTGACTATCGTTTGAGTGTGCCGAGGAGTTTATTGTTCCGAATGTAATCGAAGCAATAAAAAGTAAAACGACAATAAAAGTTAAAAATGAAAAGCTAAATTTTTTGGGAAAGTTAGTAAAATTCATATAAGAAAATCGTATTTTTTAGTTTTTAAATTAAGTTACAAAATAAATAAAAATCTAAGCCAAAAATATTTAAATTTACCACAGCTTAGAAACTACTTTGCGCTGATCGTTTGGTGATGAGAGTTGAGCCAGAAGTCAGATAAATTATATTTATTCACAAAGGTGAATTCTAAAGGACATTATTGTTGTACATTGTTTTTTTATTTTTGTCAAGACAGTTTTATACTGGACAAAGTTTTAAAGTGTTTGTGGTTTTCGGGCTGCTGCTTAAATAATCTTCGGCTGATTTGTTTGTATGATGCTATCTTTTAAGATTTGGAAGTCTACAAATTTCGCAAAAGTTGTAAAAATATTTAGAATATTAAACCACAGTTGAATAGCAATGAGAATAAAGGTTTAGCGATTTAAAGTGTGTCAGCCATCTCTTCCAATAGAGCGTTGTCATATAGCGTTGTCATATAGTAAATTGGCTCTGAATATTCAATCAATAGTTTTGTGTAATATTAGATAAAAACAATTAGAGATAGACACTTATGCATTATCATTTGATCGGAATTTGCGGGACGGCGATGGCATCGCTTGCCGGAATGCTTCAGGCACGCGGGCATAAAGTTACAGGTTCAGACCAAAATGTTTACCCGCCGATGTCAACGCAGATGGAATCGCTCGGAATCGAAACATTGAACGGCTACAAAGTGGAAAATGCCAATATCGGCGCGGATTGCATCGTGGTCGGCAATGCGATTTCACGTGGCAATGCTGAACTCGAAGAAGTGTTAAACCGCAAATTCGTTTATCGCTCGCAAGCGGAAATTGTCAAAGAAGAGTTTATACGGGGAAAGCGTTCTCTGGTTATCGGGGGAACTCACGGAAAAACGACGACAACGAGTATTGCAGCCTGGGTCACTGAAGTTGGCGGACTCAATTCGGGTTTCCTCGTCGGCGGTATCGTACAGAATTTCGGTGCAAGTTTTAGAGTTACAGACAGCGATTATTTTGTTATCGAAGGAGACGAATACGATACGGCTTATTTCGACAAGAAGCCGAAGTTTATGCACTATTTGCCGGAAATTGCGATTGTCGGCAACATCGAATTTGACCATGCCGATATTTACCGTGATATTCACGAGGTTAAGTTCGCCTTTTCGCGTCTGATGAATTTAGTTCCGTCAAACGGACGCTTGATTGCGGGAATTGATTCACCGATTGTGCGCCAGGTTTTAGACGAAATGCGCGGCAAAATTTTTACAAACATTGAAACTTTCGGCTTATCCGACGATGCTCACTGGCAAGCTCGCAACCTTGATTTTTCAGGTGAGTTGACCCGATTTACGGTTTTTAAGGGCGGACAAAGTTGGGGCGAATTTGAAACGAATTTAATCGGTGAATTTAATGTACGAAATTGTTTGTCGGTAATAGTCGCGGCGGATGCCTGGGGGATTTCGCAGGAAAAAATCCGGGAAGCGTTTCGGACATTTAAAAGCGTCAAACGCCGCGTCGAAGTTCGCGGCGTGGAAAAAGGCGTTACCGTTATCGACGACTTCGCGCATCATCCGACGGCGGTTGAAGAAACGCTCAAGGCGTTAAAAACAAAATACAAAGACAGCCGCTTGATTGCCGTTTTCGAGCCGCGTTCGTGGTCATCACGGCTAGCTGTTTTTCAGGAAAAATATGAAAAAGCCTTCGCATTTGCCGATTATGTGATTGTTGCGGGCGTTTATAACACATCGAAAGCGAGCGAACTCGGCAAGGTTTTGGATACGGAAGAACTTGTCAAAGACGTTGCTTTGACAGGCAAACCCGCATTCAGTTTTCCCGATGCCGATTCGATTGTTGCGCATCTCGCGCCCGAACTGCGCGAAGGCGATGTTGTAGCGATTATGTCAAACGGCGGTTTCGGCAGTATTCACGATAAAATTTTGAATATCTTGAAGAGTGAGCAGTAAGCAATGAGCGGTAAGCAGAGAAAATCTTGATGGCTTCCACTAAAACTGCTCACCGCTTACTGCTCACCGCTCACTCTAAAATATCGCTTGATTAAATTTCAAAAAAAATGCAGACTATGTGAAGTTTTTGCTCTCAGGTATCTCGGTAGATGCGTCCGTTCAAGATAAGATAAGCGACAATTTCGGTTCGGTTGGAGAGTTTGGTTACGGTTCAGAAGCAGGTTCGTTGTAAGGTATCTCAAAAAGTCGGGCGCGTCGCATCTGGTTAGAAAAAACATTCAAAGATTTTTCCTTCCTGCAAATTTTTAGCCCGCCTTTGCTTCATTCAAAAATAAAAAATAGAGAGAAAGAAAAATGAGTACAAAACTATATGTTGGAAACTTGTCGTTCGGCGTGACAAGCGAGGATTTGCAAGAGCATTTTGCTCAGGCGGGAGCGGTCGAATCGGCTAAAATTGTTGAAGACCGCGATACAGGACGCTCACGCGGCTTCGGCTTTGTCGAAATGTCGTCTGCCGAAGAAGCACAGGCGGCAATCGAACAATTTAATAATCAGGACTTTGACGGGCGTAATCTAGTCGTCAATGAAGCACGCCCGCGTGAAGAAGGCGGCGGCAATCGCGGCGGCGGCGGCGGTGGACGTGGTGGTTACGGCGGCGGCGGCAGCGGCGGTGGCGGCGGACGCGGCGGTTACGGCGGCGGCGGAAGTCGTGGCGGTGGTGGCGGAAGTCGTGGCGGCAGCGGCGGCGGCGGCGGACGCGGCGGTAGTGGCGATGGCGGCGGAAATTACTCGCGCTGGTAATCTAGAAAGCAAGAAAATAGAAAGGTGAAAAAGTAAAAAAGTGAAGTTGACCTTTGTTCAACTTCACTTTTTTACTTTTTCACCTTTTTTACTTTCTTGACTCTTACTTTTCACTTTTTCACTTTAGTTTGTTTTTCCGTTAAAATTTGCGAGAGATAAGACGATTTCGTCAATTGTGGCTTGGCGTAATCTCACATTATTTACACCATTGACGATAATCGAAAAAACGAGTTTTTCGCCCGCTGCGGAATTTATATAACCCGAAAGGCTCGAAACCTGGTCAATTGTTCCGGTCTTTCCGCGCACGTTTCCGGCGGCGAGCGTTCCCTTAAAACGATTTTGCAAAGTTCCGTCAACGCCGCCGATAGTCAGCGCGTCGCGCCAGACATTCGCAAAACGACTTTTCGACATATAAGTATAAAGTTGAACAGCGGAACCCGGTGTAATCAAATCGTGCCGCGAAAGCCCCGAACCGTCGTATTGAATTACGCTGTCGGCAGAAATTCCCGCTTGCAGCAAAAAACTTTGCACAGCTCCCAGCCCGCGTTCCTCACTTGATTTCTTCTCATCGGTCTTATCGCCGACTTGTTCGCCGAGCGCACGCAGGATTGTTTCGGTATAAGTATTTTGACTCGGCTTCATCGTTTTTGCGGCGATTATGCTGAGCGGCGGCGATTCGAGCTTGGCGATTTCAACTTGCGGAACCGGAGAAGCGACAGCGAAGATTGGCTTATCCTTCGCATTCAACAATTTATTTTGACCTGTGATAACCACGCCTTTTTGAATCAAAAGCCCACGAAGCAACTCGACAAAAAGCTGTGCCGGACGCGCAACGGCGACCGAGCCTTGAAAACCTTTATCGCCCGAAGATATTGTGCCGGAAACTTCGATAATGTTTTGGTCTAATTTCTTAAAGACTTGAACATCGCGCTTCGTGCCTGAAACAGACGTTGTGCAGCGATTGACTATTTTGAGAATCGTGTTTGCCGGTAAAATCTGAACGGCGCACGGCGAATTGACCGAACCCGGTTTGACGCTCAAATCAACGGCATTATCGTTTATCGGTAAAGCCGAAATTTCCGCGCCGTAATACCACTGCAAATCGTCCCATTCCCAGCCCTGCGGAATCGCGTTTCCCGTAAAATAGCTTTCGTCTCCGACCAAATTGCCCTCAATTCTCTTGACGCCCGCCTGCACGATTTTCTGTGCCAATGCGTCCAAACCTTTGTAATAATCGCCGTCATAAAAAGCAGTCGAAAGCGAAACGTCACCGCGCCCGTAAATTGTCAAATCTCCGCGAATCACGCCGCTCGCATCCGCCATTGCAGGCGCGTAAACGCTCGTCACGAAACGAAAATCCGGCGAGAGTTTTTCGAGCGCGGCGGCGACTGTATAGCTTTTCATATTCGACGCGGGCATAAAATACTTTTCAGAATTACTCTCAAAAACCGTTTTGCCCGTGTCGAGCGAAACGATTTTTACGCCGATTGTTCCGCGCCTTAATTCGGGGCGCGCTAAAGTCAAACGGATTTTTGATTCCAAACTCGTCAAGGTTTGAATCGGAACGGGTGTCGGCGTGAAAATCGGTGTCGGCGAAAACGTCGGGTTTGCGGTCGGAGTTTGTGTCGGAGTCGGTGTCGGTTTTTCGAGGATTCTTTCGCGCCCCGTTTCCTGCGCCGAAACCGATGCGCCGAAGTTAAAACCGAAACACACAATTATAAAAGTTAAAAAACCGGCGATTCTGACGTTGTTTAATTTTCTTTTCATCAAGTTGATTTTACGGGAAATTTGGCTTTTTCAAAAATGAATTTTTCATTTGAGAAAAAAATGGCTGCCGGAGTTTGATTCCGACAGCCGAGTTTTTCGAGGAGATTAATATGCTACTAGACTATTTCGCCCCGACTAAAATGTCAATGTCGCTCTGTGCCACTTGCAAATCGAGCATTACTTCGTTGCCGCTGGCAGAGATTCTCGCGTTGTCAATCATCCGCCCATAAACCTTTTTATCGGCGTTTTTAGAGCCGCCGAGAAACGCCTTGCCGATCATTTGCATACCTTCCAGAAATTCCTGCAAATTTTTTGCTTGTCCGGCTTCGAGGGTTTTCGCCGCCAGCGAAACCGTCGCGTTTCCCCCACCGAGATCTACCGCGCCGGAAATTTGACGAATCGCTCCAAGGTTTTTTCCGATTTCATCGTCGCTCAAATTTACAAACTGCGATAATCCATTGGGAAGCTTCATACCGAAATTCATTATGGCGTTCGGTTTTCGATTAACCAATTCCAGGACATCCGCGCCGATGCGCGTTTTCGCGCTGTAAGTTTCGCGCACGCGAGCCGGTGAACCGATTGCCAGAGTATTGCTGTCAAAAGCGGTTACGGCAAGTTCGCTGCTCAAACTTTTGAACATTTTGTCAATTGCTTTTTCAAACATCGAAGACTGGTTCACAGTTTTGTTCGGCATCGGCTTGTTCGGCAGCGGTACAGTTTTAAATTGCGATTGAACCATATCCTTGGGTGTAAAAACATAGACGGTTCGTTCGCCGATTTTCTCTTCACGATATTTTCCCTTTGCAGCGACTTTGGCAAGCGCGAGCAACGCGCCCGCATTGAATGTTCCACGCGCCAGAAAGACCGGCTCAAAAGTCATTCCTTTTGCCAACTGTTTCCCCGAAACACCGACGGCGATTTGCTCGAACTGTCTCAAATCCAAGCCTGTCTCATTTTTAATTTTGTCGATTTCGCCCAAAACTTTGCCGAGCATCAATTGGTTCGCGGATAAAGCCTGCGGAAGACCTTCGCTAAGAAGCCGCCGCATATTCAACGTCATTGCGCCGTCGGACGCGGGCAGAAGCGCGGCAAGCTGCGCGGTTTGTCCGTTTGATTTTTCTGTGACGGGAGCGGCAAAAGTTGTCCCGACGCCGTTCAGCAAAAACGCGCAAAAGACAAAAAGTGCGGATATTTTCTTTATCATTTTATGAAACCTCTTTTTAATTTTTTTACCAAAAGCAAACTGCTTCAACTTTAAAGATGCTTTATAATCGGCAAATGTTAACCGGAATTTTAATGTTTGCCAAATAATTTTACCGTGTCTTCGATAAATTTTCCAAATCCGCGTTTTCACGAATACACCGAATGGGTTTTGTTCGGAGATTTTTATTACAACGCCCGCGACATCGTCGGTTTTGGCGGCGAGCTTTCGATTGAAAACCTGCGAAACGCCTACGGGCAGGGAATTTTTCCCTGGCACATCGAGAATTTGCCGCTTCCCTGGTTTTGCCCCGAACAACGCGCCGTTCTCGAATTTTCCGAACTTCACATTCCGCGAACTCTGCGAAAGGAACAACAAAAAGCAAATTTCACTTTTACGGTTGACAAGAATTTTCGGCGAGTTATCAAGAACTGCGCGAAAACGACGCGCAACGGCGAAAGCGGAACCTGGATAACCGGAGATTTTATCGAATCCTACTGCAAATTTCACGAAGCGGGCGACGCGCACAGCATTGAAGTTTGGGACAAATCGAGCGAACTCGTCGGCGGGCTTTACGGCGTTGACGCGGGCGGCGTTTTCTGCGGCGAAAGTATGTTTTTCGCCAGCCCGAATGCCTCAAAGCTCGCGCTGCTTTTTTTAATCGAACATCTCAAAACGCGCGGCGCGACGTGGCTCGATACGCAAGTGATGACTCCGCATTTTGAAGTTTTCGGCGCGAAAGAAATTGACCGCGAAGAGTTTTTGAATAAACTCGAAGAAACGCAAAAACTCCGATTAAAATTATTTTAGTCTTTATTTCTGGAAACTATAAAAATGGAACATCAGGAACGCAAAAATATCCGCGCCGGATTAAAAGTCGCCATCGTTTTGAAACAAGACCAGCGCACCGGCAGACAAACCATCGGAACGGTCAAAGATTTATTGACCAATTCAAACTTTCACCCGCACGGAATAAAAGTGCGTCTGACGGACGGACAAGTCGGGCGCGTGCAGGAAATTTTAGCGGATGAAAAGTGAAGGGAAATCAATGAAAAACTTTTTAATCTACGGCGCGAATGGCTACACGGGCGAACTTATTGCCAGAGAAGCGGCAAGACGTGGTTTGAAACCGATTTTGTCGGGGCGCAGTCAAAATAAAGTCGAGCCGTTAGCTAAAGAATTGAATTTAACTTGCCGCACATTTTCGCTCGAAGATAAAAAGTCGCTCGAATACACGCTCAAAGAAGTTGATTTTGTGATTCATTGCGCGGGACCTTTTTCCTTGACTTCCAAACTGATGGTCGAAGCGTGTCTGCGGACGGGCAAACATTATCTCGATATAACGGGCGAAATTGCTGTTTTTGAAGCAATGGCGCGACGCGGCGAGCAAGCAAAAGAAGCCGGAATGATGATTATGCCGGGCGTTGGTTTTGATGTTGTGCCGTCGGATTGTCTGGCACTGCATTTAAAAAATCGTCTTCCGGGCGCAGCCAATCTGATGCTGGCTTTTTACGGAATGGGGAAAATCTCGCACGGCACGCAGGCAACGATGACGATGAACGTCGGGCGCGGCGGCGCGATTCGCAGAGACGGTAAAATTGTGCAAGTTCCCGCCGCCTGGAAAACGCGCGAGATTGATTTCGGC
>Ga0136618_10000296_pt1 | contig 16105 bp, 15 predicted proteins | sample AntDrymUQ3302106_2_FD_104805 | JGI IMG/M metagenome (GOLD analysis project Ga0136618, IMG submission 104805) | Polar desert sand microbial communities from Dry Valleys, Antarctica - metaG UQ330 (21.06) | ecosystem: Environmental > Terrestrial > Soil > Desert | place: Antarctica: Dry Valley... | reverse complement strand
AACGACGGGCTTGTCCAAGGGCGTCATGCTCACCCACCGCAACCTCGTCGCCAACATGGAGCAGATCCGCTCAGTGCACCGGATCGCCGTGGACGACGTGCTCGTCGGCGTGCTGCCGTTCTTTCACATCTACGGGCAGGTCGTCGTGCTCAACCTCGGGCTCTCGCAGGGCGCGACGGTCGTGACACTGCCGCGCTTCGAGATGGGCGCGTTCCTCGACGTGCTCGAGCGCCACCGGGTGACGCGCGCGCACATCGCGCCCCCGATCGTGCTCGGGCTGGCCAAGACGCCGGGGCTCGAGAGTCGTGAGCTGGCGCTCGAGGTCGTCATCTCCGGGGCCGCCCCGCTCGACGCCGAGACCGCCGACCGCGCTTCCGAGCGGCTGGGCGCGCCGATCCGTCAGGGCTACGGCATGACGGAGGCGAGTCCGGTCACGCACATTGCGGCCGACGAGGGGCTCGAGGATCAGGACCCGGGCTCGATCGGGCCGCTGGTGTCGAGCACCGAAGGGCGGCTCGTCGACCCGGACTCCGGCGAGGACACCGACGACACGGGCGAGCTGTGGGTCCGCGGCCCGCAGGTCATGCGCGGCTATCTCGGCGACGAGGAAGCCACCGCCGCAACGTTGACCGCGGACGGCTGGCTCAAGACGGGCGACATCGCCCGCGTCGGAGAAGGCAACATCTTCTGGATCGTCGATCGGGTCAAGGAGCTGATCAAGTACAAGGGCTACCAGGTGCCGCCGGCGGAGCTGGAGGCGCTGCTGATCGGCCACCCGGCGGTCGCGGACGCGGCCGTGATCCCGTTTCTCGACGACGCAGGCGGCGAGGCGCCGAAGGCGTGCGTGGTGGCCGCGGGCGACGGGCTCGATGCCGACGAGCTGATGGCCTGGGTGGCCGAGCGCGTCGCGCCCTACAAGCGCATCCGCGCGGTCGAGGTCGTGGACGAGATCCCGCGATCGGCGTCGGGCAAGATCATGCGCCGCCTGCTGCGCGACCGCTAGCCGGTCTCCTCCGTCATCTGCGTGACCGGCTTGCGCCGCAGAATCTGCTGTTGCAGTGTCGCCATAGCTCCCCCTCATTTCACTCGACGTCGCGCGCCAGCAGGTCGGCCCAGGTCTCGCGCCGCACCACCAGCCGGGCCGCTCCGCCGGCCGCGAAGACCACCGGGATCCTGCGGTTGCCGTTGTAGTTGTTCGCCAGCGTGTGGCAGTACGCCCCGGTCGCCGGGACGGCGACCACGTCGCCGACTCGCGGCGCGGCCAGGCGCAGCGCGTCGACGAGCACGTCACCGCTCTCGCAGTGGCGGCCCACGAGCGACACCGTCTCGCCGTCCGCTGCGTCGAGCCGTCCGGCGATCGCCGCCTCGAAGCGCTGGCCGTAGAGCGCCACCTCGAGGTTGTCGCCCATGCCCCCGTCGACTGCGACGAACGTCCTGCTCCCGCGCTTGACGGTGACGACGCTGTAGAGCGTCGCGGCGGCCGACGCGACCATGCTGCGGCCCGGCTCGATGATCAGCTCCGCGTCGGCGGGCAGCCCCTCGCGCGCCGCCCCGACGAGCGCGTCGAGGTAAGCGCTCACGCTGGGTGGATCATCGTCGTAGGTGTAGCGCGCGCCGAGGCCGCCGCCGAGGTCGTAGACCGCGAACCCGCCCAGCCCCGAGAGCGCCGCCACGGACTGCGCGAACGGCTCGACGTCGAGGATCTGCGAGCCGACGTGGACGTGCAGGCCGAGCATGTGCAGGCGCGGGCTGCGCTCGATCCGGCCGATCAGCTCGGCCGCCGCGGCGGGTGCCAACCCGAACTTGGAGTCTGCGTGGCCGGTCAGGACGCTCGCGTGCGTGTGCGCTCGCACGCCCGGGATCACGCGCACGAGCACGTCCTGCGAGCGTCCCGGCGGCACGGTCGCCTCGAGCCGGTCGACGTCGTCGGAGTTGTCCACCACGACGAGCCCGATGCCGTGCTCGCACGCCATCGCGATCTCCTCGTCGCTCTTGGCGTTGCCGTGCAGCACCAGCAGCGCCGGGTCCGCTCCTGCGGCCAGCGCGCTGACGATCTCGCCGCCGCCCGCCACATCGAGCCCAAGCCCCTCCTCGAGCATCGCGCGCTGGACCGCCGTGCAAGGGAACGCCTTGGACGCGAACACGACGCGCGAGCGCGGCCAGCGTGCGGCGAGCCCGTCGGCGTACTCGCGCGCTCGCGCGCGTAGCGCGGCTTCTGAGACGACGAGCACCGGCGTCCCGAACTCGGCGGCGAGGAGGTCGGCGCGGCAGCCGCCGATGCGCAGCATTCCGTCGGCGTCGACGGCGCTGCCGTGCGGGAACAGGGACAGCAGGGCGTCCACGGCGGGCGGAAACCTACTTCGTCGGCGGCGCGGTTGCTTCACGGCCCACGATCGCGGAGCATGCCCGGATCCGCCCCGGGGGAACGCCGCATCCGCTCGACCCGCTCGATGCCGAGGAGATCCGCGGCGCTGCCGCGATCCTGCGCCGGGACCGCGACGTCGGCGAGGGCTGGCGCTTCGCCTCGATCGAGCTGCGCGAACCGTCCAAGGCGGTGGTCAGCGCCTTCTCGCCCGGGGCTCCGATCCGGCGCGAGGCCGAGGTGATCTGCTGGAACCGCGACGACGGACAGGCCTGCAAGGCGCTCGTCGCCCTCGGCGATGACAGCGTCACGGCGTGGGAGCACCGGCCCGGCGAGCAACCGAACATGACGGTTGACGAGTTCCACGAATGCGACGCCGCCCTGCGCCGGGACCCGCGGGTGATCGAGGCGCTCGCGGCGCGCGGCATCACCGACCTCGAGCGCGTGCTGATCGATACCTGGGCCTACGGCGCCCACCTGCTGCCCGAGCCGTACGACGACCGCCGGCTCGGCTGGGCCGACGTCTGGTTTCGCCGCGAGGCCGGCTCGAGCCCGTACGCGAACCCCGTCACCGGGCTGCACTTCATCGTCGACCTCAACCGGATGGAGCTGCTTGAGGTCGAGGACTCCCATCGCGTCGACGAGCCGCGCACCATGGGCGAGTACGTGCCCCACCTCGTCCCCGGCCAACGGCTACGAGACGACCTCAAGCCGCTGGAGATCAAGCAGCCTGAGGGAGTGTCGTTCACACTCGACGGCAACCTCGTGACCTGGCAGCGCTGGAGCCTGCGGGTCGGCTTCAACCACCGCGAGGGGATGGTCCTGCACACCGTCGGCTACGACGACGGCGGGCGCACGCGGCCGGTCGCGCACCGGCTCTCGTTCGCCGAGATGGTCGTGCCCTACCGCGACCCGACGCCCGACCACTACCGCCGCACGGCATTCGACATCGGCGAGTGGGGCCTCGGTTTCATGACCACCTCGCTCGAGCTCGGGTGCGACTGCCTCGGCGAGATCGCCTACCTCGACGCGGTGCTGCACGACACGCGCGGCGAGCCCTACACGATCCGCAACGCGATCTGCATCCACGAGGAGGACAACGCCGTCCTCTGGAAGCACGTCGACCCGCACGTCGGCGCGGAGGTCCGGCGCCAGCGCCGGCTGGTGCTCTCCTTCCACGTCACGGTCGCCAACTACGAGTACCTCGTCTACTGGCGCCTCTACCAGGACGGCAACATCGAGTGCGAGGTGCGCGCGACCGGGATCATGGTCACGACCCACTTTCCCGCCGGTCGCCAACCGCCCTACGGCACGCTCGTCGACGAGCGCACCTACGCCCCGTTCCACCAGCACTTCCTCGTCGCGCGGCTCGACCTCGACGTCGACGGCGAGCGCAACACGGTCTACGCGACGGAGTCAGAGGCGCTCCCGGTCGGCCCCGGGAACCCGCACGGGCTCGCGCTCGTGCAGCGCGACACGCCGCTGCGCACCGAGCGCCAAGGCAGGCAGGACTACGACTGGCAGTCCCAGCGCGCCTGGAAGGTCGTCAACGAGAACGTCGCCAACGGCCTCGGCACGCCGGTCGGCTACAAGCTGGTCCCCGGCGGCGCGATCCCGCCGATGCTCCCCGCCGGCTCGCCGGTGCTCGGACGCGCGGCGGCGATCGCGCACACGCTCTGGGTGACGCCGTTCGACGCCGGCGAGCGCTGGCCCTGCGGCGAGTTCGTCGTCCAGAGCCGCCAGGACGCCGACGCCGGGCTGCCAGGATGGACCGCGCGCGACCGCTCGATCGAGGACACGGACGTCGTCTTGTGGTACGTGTTCGGAATCCATCACATCACGCGCCCCGAGGAGTGGCCGGTGATGTCGGTGGACACAGTCTCCTTCTGGCTCAAGCCAGTCGGGTTCTTCGACCGCAACCCGGCGCTCGACGTCGCGCCGGCCCACCCCCAGTGCCACCAAGAGGAGAGCGGATGAGCATCGAGATCAACAACTTCATCGACGGCGAGCGCGCCGCCGCGGCTGACGGGCGCACGACCGACCTGATCGACCCGAGCACCGGCGAGCAGTACGCGACCGCTCCGCTGTCGGGAGAGGCCGATCTCGACCGCGCCTTCAAGGCCGCCGCGCGGGGCTTCGAGACCTGGCGCGACGCGACGCCCAGCGAGCGCCAGCGCGCGCTGCTGCACATCGCCGACGCGATCGAGGAGCGCGCCGACGAGATCGTTGCGATCGAGTCGCAGAACACGGGCAAGCCGAAGGAGCTGACCACGTCGGAGGAGATCCCGCCGATGTGCGACCAGATCCGCTTCTTCGCGGGTGCCGCGCGCATGCTGGAAGGCAAGTCTGCGGGCGAGTACATGCAGGGCTACACGTCGTTCGTCCGGCGCGAGCCGGTCGGCGTGTGCGCGGCGGTGACGCCGTGGAACTACCCCGCGATGATGGCCGTCTGGAAGTGGGCGCCGGCGCTGGCGGCCGGCAACGCGATGGTCCTCAAGCCTTCCGACACCACTCCGGCCAGCACGGCCTGGATGGCCGAGCTGATGGCTGAGTTCCTGCCCGCCGGAGTCTTCAACGTCGTCTGCGGCGACCGCGACACCGGCGCTGCGCTCGTCGCCCACCCGACGCCTGCGATGGTGTCGATCACCGGCAGCGTGGGCGCCGGCATGGCCGTCGCCAGGGCGGCCGCCGACGACGTCAAGCGCGTGCACCTCGAGCTGGGCGGCAAGGCGCCGGTGATCGTCTTCGACGACGCCGACGTCGAGCTGGCGGCGGAGAACATCGCGATCGCGGGGTACTTCAACGCAGGCCAGGACTGCACCGCCGCGACGCGCGTGCTCACGGGCCCGCGCGTGCACGACGACTTCGTCGCGGCGCTGGGCGAGCAGGCGCGCAACACCCGCACCGGCCCGCCCGACGATGGCGACGTGCTGTTCGGCCCGCTCAACAACGCGAACCAGCTCGCGCACGTCGCCGGCTTCCTGGAGCGCACGCCGGACCATGCGACCGTCGTCGCGGGCGGGCACCGCCAGGGCGACCGCGGCTACTTCTTCGAGCCGACGGTCGTCGACGGCCTGCGCCAGGACGACGAGATGATCCAGTCAGAGATCTTCGGCCCGGTCATCTCGGTGCAGACGTTCGACGACGAGGACAAGGCGGTCGAGTGGGCCAACGGCGTCCCCTACGGCCTCGCGTCGAGCGTCTGGACGGAGGATCACGGGCGCGCGATGCGGATGTCCAAGCGGCTGGACTTCGGCTGCGTCTGGATCAACTGCCACATCCCGCTCGTCGCCGAGATGCCGCACGGCGGCTACAAGAAGTCCGGCTACGGCAAGGACCTGTCGGTGTACGGGCTCGAGGACTACACGCGCGTCAAGCACGTCATGAGCTACATCGAGCGGCGCGACGGCAACGGCGACGGATGACCTGAGCGCGAGGGCGGCGTTGACGGCGCACGCTCGCCGTCAGCGCCGCGCTGCCCCCTGGTCTCCGCAACGGCGCAGCGCGATGCCCGTGAGCGCCTCGCGCACAATGCGCTCGGCGACCAGGGCCGCCGGATCCGCCGAGCCGACGCCGGTCGGGATCACCTCGACGACGTCGGCGCCGACGAGCTCCAGCGCGGTGGCGACCGTGCGCACCGCGAGCAGCAGCTCGCGCGGCGACATCCCGCCCGGCTCCGGCGTGCCGGTGCCCGGGATGAATGCGGGGTCGAGCACGTCGACGTCGACGGTCAGGTAGACCGGCCCGGGCCCGACGGCGTCGATCGCGCGATCGACGACCGCGCGGATACCCAGGTCGCGGACCTCGTGCATGAAGAGGCTCGTGATCCCGTGCTCGGCCTGCCACGCGAACTCGCTCTCTCCCGGCCAGTAGCCGCGCAGGCCGACCTGCACGTAGCGGCCGGGATCGATCTTCCCCGCGTCGACGAGCCGGCGGATGAACGTGCCGTGCGACACCTCGACGCCGAAAACGTCCGCGCCCGTGTCGGTGTGGGTGTCGAAGTGCAACATGCCGACGGCGCCGTGCGCCCCGGCGACCGCGCGGACGGCCGGCTCGGTCACGGAGTGGTCCCCGCCGAGCACGACGGGGATCGCGCCCGCGGCGACGACCTGCCCGACCGTCGCCTCGATCGCGGCGTGCGAGCGCACCGGGTCGGCCGGGATCACGGCGGCGTCGCCGAAGTCGAGCACGCGCAGCTCGGCGAAGGCGTCGATCTTCGCCTCCAGGTGCGGCCCGGGCGGGCAGCTCGCGGAGCGGATCGCACGCGGCGCCATACGCGTGCCGGGGCGATCGGAGACGAGGTCGTCCATCGGCGCGCCGACGATCGCGACGTCGAACCCGGCCAGCTCCGCCGGATCCTGCGAGTAGACCGTCCCGGAGAAGGTCAGCAGGCCGGCGTAGTCGGGCTTCTCCCCGTACGCCCAACGCTCGAGCGGGTCGATCATCCTGCCTCCTGCACGACGTTGATGGTCTCGAAGCGCGGGTCGCTCGCACCGTGCAGGCGCGCGCCGCTGCGCACCAGCTCGCGCAGGTAGGCGACGGTGTCGGCAGAGATCCGCTCGCCCGGCAGCAGCGCCGGGACCCCGGGCGGGTAGCTCGCGATCGACTCGCACGAGATCCGCCCGATGGCCTCGTCGACCGGAAGCTGCTCCGCGGCGCCGAGGAACGCCTCGCGCGGTGACAGCGCCATCTCGTTGCGCAACGTCGTCCTCGGCGGCACGATCGGAGCGGTTGCACCCGGCTCGGCGAGCCGCCTGACGATCTCCTCGACGTCACCGGCGAGGCGACGTAGCGAGGCGACGGACTCGCCGAGGCCGACGACGAACACGATCGTCGCCTGCATCGGCAGCTCGACGTGGACGTCGTAGGAGTTGCGCAGCGCGTCCGCGATCTCGTAGCCGGTCCGGCCGGTGCCGCGCACGTCGAGCACGATCCGCAGCGGGTCGTAGTGCGCGACGCCCATCTGTCCGATCAGCGAGGCGTCGACGAGCGCGATGCCGTCGATCGTCTGCAACTTGGCGCGCGCGATGTCGATCGCCTCGAGCGTCTCGTGCAGCAACTGCTCGCCGTGCAGCACGAGCTGGCGGCGGGCGCCGTCCAGCGAGGCGATCAGCAACGAGGACGGGCTGGTGGAGCGCAACAGCCGCAACGCCCTGCCGACTGCGCCCGCGTCGACGCGCTCGCCGTGGCCGACATGCAGCATCGCGCTCTGCGTCAGCGAGCCGGCGATCTTGTGCGTGCTCGTGAGCATCGCGTCGGCACCCTGCGCGAGGGCGGGTGGAGGCAGCCGGTCGTTGAAGCCGAAGTGCGGGCCCCACGCCTGGTCGACGATCAACGGCATGCCGGCAGCGTGCGCCACCTCCGCGAGCGCCGCGACGTCGGCGGCCATGCCGAAGTAGGTCGGGGACACGATGAACGCCGCCTGCGCGTCGGGTGTCTCGCGCAGCGCCTGCTCGAGCGCCGCCGGAGTGACGCAATGGGTGATGCCGCGCTCCGCGTCGTGCTCCGGCGCGACGAAGCTGGGCAGCCCGCCGCTCAGCACGAGCCCGTCGACGATCGAAGCGTGCGAGTTGCGCTGCGCGACGATGCGCGTCCCGAGCGGCGCGAGCGCGAGGCACAGCGCGTGGTTGCCCTGCGTCGCGCCGTTGGTCAGAAACCACGACTGCGCCGCGCCGAAGGCCTCGGCGGCGAGCAGCTCGGCGCGCTCGTACGGCGTCGGCGACGGGCCGAGGTCGATCCCGTAGATGTCGTGCGGCACGTCGGCCGCGAGCCCATCGACGCCGATCGCCTTGCGCACGCCGGGGTCGGCGCCCGGGCCACCCTTGTGCCCGGGGACGTGAAAGCGCGCCGGGCCGCGGAATGCGTAGGCGACGACTGCGTCGAGATAGGGCGCCGTCGGCTGATCACTGACGTGTCCGCCGGGCGGGGAGGCCATCGCCCGACGATCCTACGACAGCGGGGCCGACGCCAACGGAGAGGGAGGGATTCGAACCCTCGGACGAGTTTCCCCGTCACACGATTTCCAGTCGTGCCCGTTCAGCCGCTCCGGCACCTCTCCTGGCGGCTGGAGGGTAGCCGCTCAGATCTGCCAGCGGCCGTCTACGAGCACCGGGACGCGCTCGCCCGCGGTGGTGATCCCCGTCACCGAGAGCGCATCGGATCCGATCATGAAGTCGATGTGGATCTCGGAGTCGTTGGAGCGCTCGCGCTCGTCCTCGTCGAGGAGGAACGGGAACCCTTGGCCGAGTGCGATGTGGCTCGCGGCGTTCTCGTCGAGCAGCGTGTCGTAGAAGACGGTCCCGAGCCCGCCGATACGCCCCTCGCGGTCGACCAGCGCGACCTCGCCGAGGCGCGCGGCGCCGTCGTCGGTGCCCATGATCGTCTGCAGCGTCGCGGCGCCCTCGGAGGCTTCCAGACCGCTGATCCGCCCGCCCTCGAAGTGCACGACGAGGTCGCGCACGACCGTCCCGTCGATCAGCACCAGCGGCTTCGTCGAGGTGACCGAGCCCCGCGTGCGCTCCGGGTCGGGGGTCGTGAACACCTCCTCGGTCGGGAGGTTGGGCATGTGCTCGATCCCGTCGACCGTCTCAAAGCGCGCGGCGCGCCAGCCGGAGGACGGCAGCAGGCCGATCGTGAGGTCGGTGCCGGGGCCCTGGTAGTGCAACGCGTCGAAGCCGCGGGCCGAGAGCCGCTCAGCCGTCTCGACGAGCGTGTCGGCACGCGCGCGCCAGGCGGCGATCGGGTCATCCTCGTCGAGCCGCAGGACGTGCAAGAGCTCACGTTCGAGCCGTTCGAGCCGTTCGCCGTCCGGCAGGCCGGGGAAGACGAGGTCGGCCCAGACCGGCGTCGGGCACGGGCAGATCGTCCAGTTCGTCGTGCGCTCGTTGACGACCTGGATCCCCTCCTTGACCGCCGGCAGCCGGTCCCTGCCGACCAGCGTGGGGTCGAGGTCTGAGAGCAGGCCGGGAGCGCTCGGGCCCGACAGGGCGATGCGCGCGCCGCGCTGATCCCCGATCGCCAGCACGCGCTCGCCGTACCAAGAGGGCACGAAATCGAGCGTCTCAGGACGCGCGTGCTCGACGCGCGCGCGCTTGATGTGGGGATCGAACCAGCCGACGTCGACGAACTTCGCCCCCTGCCTGTACGCGCTGCTCGCGAGCGCACGCACCAGGAACTCCTTGCCGGGCTCGCAGCCGACGGTGACGATCTGGTCCTGCTGCACGTTGGCACCGAAGCCGACCACGAGATCGGCGAAGCGCGTGAGGGTGGCCGGGTCCATGCGCGGCAGGTTACGCGGCTACGCGCTACCGTTCTGCGCCCACACTCGGAGGGGTGCGAGAGTGGTTGAATCGGGCGGTCTCGAAAACCGTTGTAGGGGCAATCCCTCTACCGAGGGTTCGAATCCCTCCCCCTCCGCTCAGTCCCAGCCGGTCCGGGCGAGCCTACAAGCAGTTCAGCAAGATCCCGCGCTGGCGCTCTACCAGAGAACGCGAACGGTGTCGTAGGCGCCAAAGCGCGGGTCGGCTGTGATGATCGGCACTGCTTCGACCGTGCCCTGAGTGATCAGAAGCCGGTCGAACGGGTCGCGGTGGTGAAGCGGAAGCTCTTGCACCTTCCAGCTGTGGCGGGCGGTGATGGGCAGGAAACCGAAGCCTTCCTCGATGAGAATGTCCGGCAGATCGTCGGGAGCCTTGAGCTTGCCGAGCTGGCGCTTGATCGCGATCTCCCAGAGGCTCGCGACGCTCACGAGCAGCTCGTTGCCGGCGTCGCTTATCGCCGCTCGGGCGGCGGGGGAGATCCGTGGGTCGTCGGCGAGCCACCAGAGGGCAGCGTGCGTATCGACCAGGTATCGGCTCACGCGTAGTCCGCGAACTCTTCCGGGAGCGCGTCGAAGTCGTCGGCGATGGTGATCTGCTCGCGGAGCCGCCCCGGCTCGCGGGGCTGAGTGGGCGGGTGGTAGCCGACGATCTTCGCGACTGGTGTCTGTCCGCGGCGCACGATGATCTCCTCGCCTTGCTCGGCGCGGGCGATCAGTCGCGAGAAGTGCGTCTTGGCTTCGTGGATCGACACCGGGTCCATGACCGGATCGTACCTGGCTTGGTCCACTTAGTCCACCGAGTCACGCCGGACCGATCACCCGGTGGCGGCCTGAGTCCAACACCAGGACTCCGCTGCGTTACGCCGCTCAGGCCGACGCTGGGCGGTAGGCGCAGATGAGCACGCCGGTCTTGGCCTGCGTCACTGAGACCAGGTCGAGCGGCCGGGCCTGCCCGTCGCGGGGGAAGATCGTCTTGCCGCCACCGAGCAGGATCGGCTCGAGCATCAGGCGGTACTCGTCGACCAGGTCGTTCTCGACGAGCTGAAGGACGAGCGATGCGCTTCCCATCACCTGGATGCCCCCGTCGCCATCGCGGTCCCTCAGCAGGCGGACCGCGCCGACGGCGTCCCCACCGTCGATCAGCGTCGTGTTGTTCCAGCGCGACGACGCGTCCTCAGCCGTCAGCGTCCGCGACACGACGTACTTCGGGATGGCATTCATCTGATCCGCGAACGGGTCACCCGCCCGATCCGGCCAAGCCGAAGCCATCACGTTCCAGGTCCGTCGCCCGAACAGCAACGCCTCCGTCTGAGCCATGACCTCGCCGAGAACCGGGCCCATCGCGTCCTCGTCGAAGAACGGCATGGACCATCCCCCGTGCCGAAAGCCGCCGTCGGGGTCCTCGCCTTGGCCACCGGGAGCCTGGACGACGCCGTCGAGGCTGATGAAGTCGCTGATGATGATCCGCATGAGGGGTGAGACCCTCCCACCGTCCAAGACTCATCGCAACCCGCCCGCGACGACGGGGACGCCAAGGCGCTTCCCGCTGGGAGATAGGCCGCATGATCTCGATCACCCACATCACCACGATCGTTGTGCCCGTCGCAGACCAAGCGGAGGCGCTCGCCTTCTATGTCGAGCGCCTCGGACTCCAGAAGGTCCTCGACTTCACGTACGAATCGGGCGAGCGGTGGGTTGAGGTCGCCCCGCAGGGGGGCACGATCAGCCTGATGCTCGCCGAGGCCCGGCACGAGCGGCCGGCAGGTATCGAGACGGGCATCGTGCTCGCCAGCCGCGACGTCCGCGGTGCCTTGGAGGCGCTGCGCGCGGGAGGGGTGCCGACGGACCCGGAGCTGCTCCCAGAGGGCGTCGTCACCTGGTGGGCGGGAGCTCCGCTCGCCGGACTGCCCGAGCAGTTCCGCGTCTTTGATCCCGACGGCAACTCGCTGCTGATCGTCGCCGACCTCGGCTGACCCGGCGCGACCAGACCAGTCGTCAGCGCCTCCGCGCGGCGCGGATGACGCGCCGTTCGGTCGAGTGCGCTGCCCAGCCCGGCCGGACGCCGCGCGCGCCTAGGATGAGAGGATCGCTCAGACATTCTCGAGGAGGAACCAGATGGCTCTCAAACTTGGCGACACGGCACCCGACTTCGAGGCGGAGACCACGGAGGGCAGGATCAGCTTCCACGACTGGGTCGGCGACTCGTGGGCCGTGCTCTTCTCACACCCGCGCGACTTCACACCCGTCTGCACGACCGAGCTCGGCTACATGGCCAGCATCAAGCCGGAATTCGATCGCCGCGGCGTGAAGATCATCGGGCTCTCCGTCGACCCGCTCGACAACCACGCGAAATGGGCTCGCGACATCGAGGAGACGCAAGGGCACGCACTCAACTACCCGCTGATCGGCGATTCCGACTTCCACGTCGCCAAGCTCTACGGGATGCTGCCCGACGACATCGAGGGCGACCCGACGGCGCGGACACCGGCCGACAACCAGACCGTGCGCAACGTGTTCGTGATCGGCCCCGACAAGAAGGTCAAGCTGATCCTCATCTATCCGATGACGACCGGCCGCAACTTCGACGAGGTCCTGCGCGTCGTCGACTCGCTGCAGCTGACCGCCAAGCACAAGGTCGCGACGCCGGCGCAGTGGCAGCAGGGCGACGACGTGATCATCGCCGGCTCGGTGTCCGACGAGGACGCGAAGAAGACCTACCCCGACGGTTGGGAGTCACCGCGGCCCTACATCCGGATCGTGCCGCAGCCGGGCTGACCTCTACGCCGACGCAGTGATGCGAACCGGGATCCCCCACGGATCCCGGACGAGATCCCCGGCGCCGAGACCGGCGGCTGCGAGCCGACCCTGAAGCGCGCCGAGCGCGTCCGGGTCGAGCACGATCGTCCACTCCCGCAGCCCGACGGTCCCGGACGGGGCCGGTCCGACCCCCCCGCCGCGCCAGGTGTTGACACCCAGGTGATGGTGGTATCCGCCGGCCGCCAGGAAGAGCGTGCCGGGGAAAGCGGTCATCGTCTCGAAGCCGAGCACGCCGGCATAGAACCTGCGGGCACCATCGACATCGCCGACATGCAGGTGCACGTGCCCGACGCGCAGGCCGCTACCGGCGTGTACGAGCGGCTCGGCGCCGGCGACCGACGCGAGCAGGTCGTCCATGTCGAGCGCCCGCGTGAACATGCCGACGCGGTCGCCGGCCGGCGCGGGGGGCCACGCAGCGCGCGGGCGGTCCGCGTACAGCTCGATGCCGTTGCCGTCCGGATCGGAGAGGTAGATCGCCTCGGAGACCCCGTGGTCGGAGGCGCCGGAGAGCGCGGTCTGAGTCGCCGCGAGGCGCCGGACCGCGTGCGCCAGCCGCTCGCGCGTCGCGTACAGGAGCGCGAAGTGGAAGAGCCCGGCGTGGCGGCCGGCAGGGCGCGCGCGAGGCTGCTCGTGCAGCACGACGAGATCGTCCTCGCCCACCCCGAGGGCGACCACGGCGGGCTCGCGCCGGTGCAGTTGCAGGCCGATGCTGTCCTGGTAGAAGCCGACCGAGCGATCGAGGTCGGTGACCGTCAGGGCCACGGCGCCCAGCCGAAGCGTGGCGGGGAGCACACCGTCGGTGGCGGTTGGGAGGATCGTCATCGCTCACAGCTTGGCCGCGGCGCGCCGGCTCGGCAAGGCCACTCAGCGGCGTGCGGCGAAGAAGTCGGTCAGCAGCGCAGCGCACTCGTGGCGGAGCAGCCCGCCGGCGACGTCCGGACGATGATTGAAGCGGCGCTCGCCCAACACGTCGAGCACGCTCCCCGCGGCGCCCGCCTTGGGGTCGGTCGCACCGAACACGACGCGCGTCACCCGCCCCAGCACGATCGCGCCGGCGCACATCGCGCACGGCTCCAGTGTCACGTAGAGAACGCTCCCGAGGATCCGCCAGCTGCCCAGGCGGCGCGCGGCCTCGCGCAGCGCCAGCAGCTCGGCGTGGGCGGTCGGGTCCTGGCGCAGCTCGCGCTCGTTGTGTCCGGCGCCGATCACCTCGCCCGCGGCGACGATCACGGCTCCCACCGGGACGTCGTCGTGCTCCAGCGCGCGCTCTGCCTCGCGCACCGCCAGGCGCATGAAGTGCTCGTCGCCTGCGCCGGGGCCGATCGCCATCGCGTCCAGCGTCGCAGAACGGACGATTCTCGGGGTTGTCCCGAACCTTCTCGCGGCCGACAATGTTCCAGAACACGGATGATCCGACGCGCCCTACTCCTAGCCGCCGTGGGAACGGCTCTCACCGCCCCCGCCGCGGGCGCAGCGGACTACGTGCGCGACGAGGTGATCGTGCGCTACGGGTCTGAGTCCGCTCCCGTCAGCCGCGTCGTGAAGGTCGCGCCGGGCAGCACGGTGCACGCGACCATCGCCAGGCTGCGCGAGCGCCCGGGCGTGCTCAGCGCGACACCGAACTTCATCGCGCGCGCGAGCTTCCTGCCCGGCGACCCCGGACGTGACACCATCGCGGGCGGCTGGCAGGCGCTGCAGTGGAACTTCGCCGGCCGGTTCGGCGTCAACGCCCCCGACGCATGGGACAACGTCGCCCGGGTCAGCCGCTCCGGCGGCCGTGGCGTGGTCGTTGCGGTGCTCGACACCGGCGTCGCGTACTCCGACCGCGGGCGCTTCAAGCGCTCGCCCGACCTGCGCGACACGCGCTTCGAGAACGGCTATGACTTCGTCGGCCGCGACCGCTACCCGCACGACGTAAACGGCCACGGCACGCACGTCGCATCCACGATCGGCGAGAGCGTCGACAACGGCGTCGGCGTCACCGGGCTGGCATTCGGTGCGACGCTCGTCCCGGTCCGGGTGCTCGACCGCTTCGGCATGGGCGACAGCGCCGCGATCGCCGCCGGGATCCGGTTTGCCGCGCGCAGACGTGTCCAGATCATCAACCTCTCGTTCGAGTTCGGCGCCTCGGTGCGTGCGCGCGAGATCCCCGACATCCTCGATGCGCTGCGCTTCGCCCGGCGCAAGGGCGCGCTCGTGGTCGGGGCCTCCGGAAACGGCTCGGCCGGCGTGGTCGCCTACCCCGCACGCGCCCCCGACGTGTTCTCGGTCGGCGCCACCACGGAGCATGGCTGCCTGGCCGCGTACTCCAACGGGGGGCCGACGCTCGACCTCGTCGCACCGGGCGGAGGCCTGGATGCTGAGATCGAAGAGGATCCCAACTGCCGCCCCTCCGACGAGTCGGGACGCGACATCGTGCAGATGACGTTCACCTCTGGCGTGCGCTCGTTCGGCCTGCCCGGCGGCTACGAAGGGACGTCGATGGCGGCGCCGCACGTGTCCGGCAGCGCGGCGCTCCTGATCGCCTCCGGGGTGCTGGGCCCGCGTCCCTCGCCTGCGGCGATCGAGGCGCGACTGAAGGCGACCGCGCGCGACCTCGGCGCACCCGGGCCCGACGAGGCATACGGAGCCGGCCTGGTCGACGCCCGCGCGGCGACCGCGCCGCCGGCCTGAGCGCCGTCAGCTGGTCGGTCTGGTCATACGAGCTTGACGATCGCGATCGCCGCGCTCGCGAGCACGCACAACACGATCGCCACCTGCACCCAGATCCAGAACGGGGACACCGCGTGAGGGTAGCCTCGCGCGGTATCGACTTACGCGGGGGACTCGATCCGCTCGGTGCCCTGCGCGGTCACGGTCGTGACCGGCACGCCCAGGCCGGCCACCTTGTGCGGCAGGTCGAGCTTGAGCCAGCGCGACACGCGCGAGGGCAGCGTCGAGATGATCACCTCGTCGAAGCCGTGCAGGTTGAGCGCATCCTGGATCGCCGCCAGCGGCTCGTGCACGCCGACCATCGGCTCGACCGGCGCGCCGGCGGCCTCCTCCAGCAACGGCAGGGCGAGCTCGAGCGTCGCCTCCGCCTCCGAGCTTCCCTGGTCCTCCGGGTTTACGAGCTGGTGTAGGCCGTGAGCCGAAGACGGGACGAGCAGCGTGAACGTCGCTGCGCCGCGCTGGGCGCGCTCGCGGACCGCCTGGCTCAGAGCGGGCGTCGCCGCGGTGCGGTTGGCGACGATGAGGACGCGGGCGGTGACCTCGGAGGACTCCATGGGACTCCCTTCGTCAGATGACGTCGCCGGATTGTCGCAACTATGCGGCCGGCGGGCCAGTCCCTCTGTCTCAGCGGGTGCGACTCAGGCTCAGCGAGCGGCGCGCGCCGCGGCGCGGGCCTGCACCCGGCGGGCTTGGCGCGCACGGCGAGCCCGCTTGCGCTTCTTGGCGCTGCGCGCCGAGGATGAGCTTGGCGTGGCGGCGACGGCCGGCCTGGCCGCTGCGGCTCCCTCGAGCACGCCGAACTCGGTCGCGTAGGTGGCTCCGAGGCCGTTGCGGGCGGCGGGATTGCCCGGTGCAATGCCGACGCCGAGCTCGCGGAAGTCGGGATTGAGCAGGTT
>Ga0136618_10000292_pt1 | contig 16180 bp, 11 predicted proteins | sample AntDrymUQ3302106_2_FD_104805 | JGI IMG/M metagenome (GOLD analysis project Ga0136618, IMG submission 104805) | Polar desert sand microbial communities from Dry Valleys, Antarctica - metaG UQ330 (21.06) | ecosystem: Environmental > Terrestrial > Soil > Desert | place: Antarctica: Dry Valley... | reverse complement strand
TCTTGCCCTTGTTACCTTGCAGAAAATAAACAAACAGCAACGAACTGGAAATAATCATCAGCCACAACAGAATTTGTTTTGCTTTAGAACTCAACTTTTATAGCCTCCAAAATTAACTTTCAATTAAAACGAATGAAAGTTTATCTTTCAAATTTAGTAACAGCCTTTTGATGATGTTTTATTATCAACCGTTGTTTTCTGAATGCGGCTGTGCGGGCTTTTCAAAACCCAAACATTGATTGTAGTTTGCCGACTAGCTTTTTTCAACTTTAGTTTTTTGGAAATATAATTTTCCATTTTTTTTCAAGACCAATTCGCCGTCCGGCAGTTCAACAACTTTGCCGCTTTTGCGAGTGAAAATTAGTTTTTCGACAGCTTCGATATGCTTCAGTTCCAAACGGCGGAGATTTCCACGATTATCTTTCAGCCATTGGCGCAAAATCGTTCGCCGAATTGAAGGGAAAACATCTTTCAAATCTTTCAAACTTAGGTTTTTAATTTCGTCTTCAATCTTTGATTCTCGCTCTTCGAGCGAGAAGTTTTCTGCCGACTGCTGATTGCCGGCTGCTAACTGTTCCGCGCTGCCCTGCAATAATTCCGAAGTTTTCGCTAATGTTTCAATAATTTTCGGATTGAATTCTTGAAGTAAAGGAATCAGTATTTTTCTTATTCGGACGCGCTTAAATGCTAAATCATCATTCATCGCGTCATGCCGAAATTCAATTTTATTGAGACGGCAAAAGTTTTCCGTATCCTCGCGCTTTGCCCAATTTAATAACGGACGAACCAGACGGATTTTGGATTTTGGATTTTGGATTTTGGATTTTTCTTCTATTTCCGTATTGATTTCCGACTCCCGACTCAAGACTCTCGACTCAAGACTTCTAACTGTTTTCATTGCGCTTAAACCGTCAAGACCGCTGCCGCGAATTAAATTCAGCAGAAAAGTTTCGGCTTGGTCGTTGAGCGTATGCGCGGTCAAAACGCCGTAAGCGTCAAGGTTTTGCGCCGTTTCGGTGAGAAACTCGTAACGCGCGATTCTGGCGTTTTGTTCGAGATTCCCCGTTTGATTCTGAATTCTGAATTCTGAATTCTGAATTCCGTAGGCTAGTTCAAAGTTAAACTTATTAGTAATTTCTCTGACGAATTGCGCGTCCAATTCGCTTTCCGCCTGGCGCAAATTGTGATTAAAATGAGCGATGACGATTCGTAAATTTAATTTTCTGCGTTCTTTTAATTCATTCATTGCGAGCATTAAGCTCACCGAATCTGCGCCGCCCGAAACTGCGACGACAAAAGTTTCATCTGCAAAAGGCAAATTCAAAGTGCGCCATTCGGTTATTAAATTTCGCGTGAAATTGTGCATCAACAACAAAAATTTAACGCAAAGGCGCAAAGATGCGAAGTCGCAAAGATTTGAAAAGAATTTTAATTTTACTTTGCGACTCTGCGTCTTTGCACCTTTGCGTTAAAAACTGTCTTCTCTCTCAATTTTCTTCTCTCTCCAAACTCAGTTTCGCCGCTTCTAACGCCTCGAAAACTCTTTCGGGCGCAGTTCCGCCGATTTGATTTTTGCTCGCCAAAGTTTGTTCCAAACTTAAAGCGTGAAAAATATCTTCATCAATAATTTCGGAGAACCCGCGCATTTCTTCTAAACTCAATTCATCGAGTTTTTTATCATTTGAAACGGCGTATAAAATTATTTTGCCGACCGTTTCTTGAGCAATCTTAAACGGAATTTCTCTTTGAACTAAATAATCTGTTAATTCTGGCGCGTTCAAGTAATATTTAGCTGCTGCATCTTTTGTTTTCGCTTCATTAAGGCGAATATTTCCCACAATAATCTCCACAATTTTCAAACATGTATTCACCGTATCAATCGTATCGAAAACAGTTTCTTGTATTTCCTGTAAATCTTTATGAACGCCGAGCGGCAAACTTTTCATCGTTGAAAGAAGTGCGCTTTGATGTCCGAAAACGCGACTTGTTTTACCGCGTATGAGTTCTAAAATTTCGAGATTTGTATTCGGTCTTAAAAGTGAATCGGTTGAAGACGAATCGGTTAATTCGATAAAGTCAAATTCCGCCGAACTGTATAAAATCAAATCTTCCGCCAGACGCGACAGATGAATCATCAACAAGCAACACGCGCCGACGGTTTCAACGGCGAAATCAGCGTCGGCAATTGCATCCAAACTGTTCGCTGCCACGCCCTCAAAACCTAATTGACGCGCAATTTCTTCGCGGTCAATCTCAAAAGAAGTTCCCGCTAGAATGCCTGCACCTAACGGCAAAACATTGATTCGTCGCCAAACTTCGTCTAAACGCTCACGGTCACGCGCAAACATTTCAAAATAGGCTAAACACCAATGCGCCCAGAGAATCGGCTGCGCTTTCTGATGATTGGCGTAGGCGGGCAAAACCGCTTCAATCTGTCGCTCACCCGCGTCAATCAAAGCCGCTTGCAAATCTCGCGTGCGTTTTGAAATCTCATTAATTTCTTCACGCAGCCAAAGCCGTAGCGCAGTTGCCGTCTGCTCATTGCGGCTTCGCCCGACGTTTAATTTTCCGCCTGTCTCGCCGATGAGTTGAACGAGCCGCGTCTCGACAAATGAATGAACATTATCCGCCAGCGGTTCTTCAAAATAATTTTTGTCGAATTCGGCGCGTTTGACAATTGTCTGCAGCCCGTTTTTGATTCTCTCGGATTCTATACGTGTTAAAACTCCAGCTTGAAAAAGTGCGTCGCAATAAACAAAACTGATGCGAATGTCGGCGAAAAAAAGTTGTCGGTCGAACCGGAACGAATCGGTAAATTCTTTCAATTCTTTGTTTGAAATATCTTTCGCCTTCATCATTAAACTTTAAATTATTATTGCTAAATCCAGTTTTTCAATTTCGCTATCGTCGTCAAACCTAAAATCAAAAAGCCCATCGCTGAAATCGTCAAGCAAAATCCGTCTCAGCCGACTTAAAATAATCAACTTCAAAATTCATCCCCCAAACGCCAGCAATCGCGCCCAATCCGCCGACCAATAAGGTAATGAATGTCAATCTTTTGATTGTCTTATTCATCAGATGCGAATTTTTCGTCGTGTATAAATCGAAAAGGCTCAAAACCGTGTCGCGCGAGCTTTCGATTGAATCAACCGCCGACTCAAAGTGTTCATTGAGCGTTTTAAAGTTTTCAAACGAATCCGATTCGGCAATTTCCCTGAAATCCGGACGCGCAAGCGAGTAGAAAATATCGCGGTGCGGCAGAAACCAACGGCGAAGTTTTGAAACTTCACTCCGCAATCTGACCATTTGTTTCAAAAATTGTTCGTCCTCCAAATCTTGAGAAAAGATTTTTTCGTCCATATCGTCGACTTTTCTTTCAATTTTTTCCAAAATGCGAAAATAAGAGACAATGTGCAAATCGAGCATCGTAGCGACGAAACTTTCGCTATCGAGTTCTCCGATATGTCTTTGACCTTTTTCACGTTTAACAAAGTCCTGGAGATATTTCACGTCGCCTTCGTGAACCGTGATGACGAAGTTTTTCCCGACCACAAAATCAATCGGAATCGAGCGCATTTTTTCGTTGTCGTCAGCTTCGACCGAAACGATAAAAAAATGGTAAAAATCTTGAAACTTAAAAATTTTCGGTCGCTCGTGAGTTCTTAAAATACCTTTGAAAGGGACATTTGTTAATTTTAATGCGGTCGTAACCTTCTTAACCGTTTCTAAATCTCTCTCCAGAATGTTCACCCACAAAAGTTGTTGGTCATTAAGATTGTTGATAATACTATCATCTAAATTAACTTCCCTTTCCGTTCCGTCCACATCGTAAAGATAAACTATAATTTTCATATTGAATTTCCCGCCGCTGTTTTCACGGATTATAGCCGAAAATATGGTTTGGACAAACAAATTGTTAAATTTTATCTACTTAACTTCAGGAATAGCAGAATTTAATGATGAAATTAATGATAAATGAATTGAAACTTAAATTTTCAAATGACCTGATTATCATTTGTGTAAATCAAGAGTAGAGATTTGATTTTAGCTCCGATAGGAGCGGAATCTTTATAGAACTTGAACGGGTGATTCAAGCGAGTTCCGTCGGAACGGCAGATTTCTTAAGCGCGAATTGATGAAATATGCCGTTCCGACGGAACTCGCCAAAAAAAACAAACACCAAATCTATAAATATCACGCTCCGACGGAGCTAAGTCGTATTTTCTACTCTTGATTCACATCATTTATAATTTTCTGGTTCTCAGTTCTCACTTCTCAAATTTCAAAATGCATTTGTGCTAAAATTTTCTCGATGAAACTTGCGCTTCAAACTCCGCTTCTCGAACTTTACAAATACGACGTTGCCGATTTATCGCAGGCGATGGCGCGAAAACTGGCGATGGCGGTTGCCGCCTTTACATACAAAAACGATTTGACGGAAGCGACGATTGAAGATTTGCTGAATTATTTTCCGATGCGTTATGAAGACCGCTCGAATCTGATTCAAATTGACGAAATTTACGAAGGTTTGGAAGCGTCTCTGGAACTTTACGCGCGGGTGGCGGGCGGTTTTCAAGTCGGCAAAAATCGCGGTCCGAAAGCACCGCCGCTTTTCATATTCGAGATTACGGCGGGCGACGCCGAAAGAACGCGCAAACCGGTCGTCGTCTGGTGGTTCATCTCCGGCAAAGGCGCATATCGCATCGTCAATTATTGGAAAGAACGATTCGAGCGTGGAACGCGCTTTGTCGCCTATGGCAGATGGGAATGGGACGGGCGTAAAAATACGTTTGCTTTGCGAATAAACAAACCTGACGAATTGGAAATTTTGCCGAATTTTGAAGATGTAGATTCGTTCGGTTTATTGAAAAATCTTTTAACCGCAGAAGACGTTATGTCAAAGCCGTCTGCGCCGACGGGCGAATTCAAACCAAATCCAAAATCCAAAATCCAAAATCCAAAATTTGATGATGATGAAGACCTAATCGAAGACGCTGACGATCCTAAATTTGCGATAATTCACGTCGGACGGCGCGTTCCCGTCTATCGCAAACTCGGAGCATTTCAAACCAAACGGCTGCGCGAAATTATCTACAACATTCTGCAAAATCTTGACAAATCTTCCGTAAAAGAAACTCTGCCCGAAGATCTGTGCAAACGGCAAAATCTAATTTCACGCGCAGCAGCCCTCGAAGAAATTCATTTTCCGCCGGAAGATTCAAATATTACCGAATACGCTTCCGCCAGAAGTAATGCTCACCGGCGGTTGATTTTCGAAGAATTCTTTTGGGTTTCGTTCGCGCTCCAACTCAAACGCGGCGAGCGCACGAAAGAGCCGAAAGGAACTTTAATCGAAATCAACGATAAAATTTACGAACGGATTAACGCGCTGTTGCCGTTCACATTAACCAGCGCACAGGAAAGAGTCATTAAACGGATTTTCGATGATATGCAGTCGGACGCGCCGATGAATCGGCTGGTGCAGGGCGATGTCGGAAGCGGAAAAACAATCGTCGCGTTTCTTGCTATGTTCGCCGCGATGGAAAACGGCTATCAAACGGCTTTGATGGCTCCAACTGAAATTTTGGCGGAACAGCACGCCCGCAATGCCAAGAAAATTTTTGCCGAATCGAATTACCGCGTCGAGCTTCTGACGGGCAGTCTTCGCGCCGCCCAAAAGCGTAAAGTTCAGACGGAAGTTGCCAACGGCGAGATTCATGCGGTGGTCGGAACACATGCGGTTATCCAAGATGCGGTTGAGTTTGAAAAATTGGGTTTAGCCGTCGTTGACGAACAGCATCGTTTCGGCGTGATGCAACGCGCCGAGCTTCGCGCACGCGGATTTAATCCCGACATTTTGGTGATGACGGCGACGCCGATTCCGCGCAGTTTGGCAATGACGGTTTACGGCGATTTGGACGTTTCGGTGATTGACGAACTTCCGCCCGGCAGAACGCCGATAAAAACCGTCGTCGTCGGCGAGGACAAACGTGACGGCGTTTATAAAGGCATCGAGCGCGAAATAAAATTGGGCAGACAAGTTTATGTTGTTTATCCGCTGATTGACGAATCGGAGAAAATGGATTTGAAAGCAGCAACGAAAATGTACGAAGAATTACGCGACGTAATTTTTCCGCATTTCAAAGTTGGACTTCTGCACGGCAAAATGAAGGGCGCGGAAAAAGAAGAAATAATGCAAAAATTCGTTAGCGGCAAAACCAATATTTTAATTTCGACGACGGTTATCGAAGTCGGCGTTGACGTGCCGAATGCTTCTTTAATGATTATCGAACACGCCGAACGCTTCGGCTTGTCGCAGCTTCATCAGCTTCGCGGACGAGTCGGACGCGGCGCGGAACAATCTTTTTGCGTCCTTCTGACGGGCGACAAAAAAACCGCTGTCGCCCGCGAAAGATTGGGAATTATGGAGGAAACGACCGACGGTTTTCGCATTGCCGAAAAAGATTTGGAGATCCGCGGGCAAGGCGAAATTCTCGGCACGCGTCAATCAGGCGTTCAGACATTTAAAATTGGCAACATAATCCGAGACCTAGAGATTTTGGATAAAGCGCGTCAGGAAGCGGAATTTTATTTAACGCAAAAGCGTCTGACGGGTGAAACTTCAAGACTTATTGAGGTAACCAAAGCCGATGCGCGGTTTCGCCTTGCGGGAATCGGTTAACTAAATCGTTTTAGTTAAAAATAAAAAAGCATTTGGTTATTGAAATTTTCCAAAAAATTTAGTTATATTGCTTTTATAGTTATCAATTAAAAATGTTTTCAAGTGAAACATTGCAACTTTAATTTTTAGCGAATTTCAAGACAAAATTTCTCCAAAGTTAAAACTTCCACTTTGTTTTGTAGATTTTGCTGATTTGCCAAAAATCATAAACCCGTGTGAAAAATATATTTTGTCAGAGTTCATAAATTATTCACACAGAAATTTTATATAAGGAAGAAAAATGGAAAACCGGCGACCGACAACAAATAACACTCCGAGACCTTTGAATCGAACTAACAATTTCAGAAAACCAGGTGATAGACCATCTGGAGCGAGAGATTTTCAACCGCGTGACAGCCAATCTCAACCAAGAAACGACCGATTCCAAAGCCGCGATAATGGATATCAGAGCAGTAACAATCGAAATCAAAGCCGTGAAGAGCGGTTTCAGGGAAGAGATAATAATCAAGGAAGAAATGATAGTCGGCGCGGCGATGCCAGATTTTTGCCGCGTAACGACAAATTTCAACCGCGCGGACGTTTAGCGCCGAAAGGGAAAAGTTTTAAGCCTTGGGAACAAGAAGAACAAATTCGTATCGTATCGGATATGCAAGTTACTGACGGAAAACACAGAGGAAAATATCTGCAAAGCACGACCTCCGCCAAAGTGCGCCCAACGGCGCGGCGTATTCGTGAAGTAATGTTCAGAATTTTATTTAGGCGTGTTCGCGCAGGCAGATTTCTTGATTTATGTGCCGGCGCGGGAACGGTCGGCATCGAAGCAATTTCGCGCGGCGCTCTGCTCGGAACTTTTGTCGAGCGCTCCGCCCAAATGTGCAGCTTTATCAAGAAAAATTTGGAAGCCTGCGGCATAAAGGAAGGACACGGCGAGATTCATGAAATTGAAGTCGTGCCGTTTTTGAAACGAATGGAGAAACGCCGACGCTTTTGGGATGTCGTTTATTTCGACCCGCCGTATGATTCAAATTACGATGAAGTTCTCGCGTATTTCGGTCGCGGCGCAGCACTTAAACCGCACGGCGTTCTCGTCATCGAGCATCACGCCGAAATGTTTTTCCCCGAAACTTTCGGTGTTATGAAACGCTGGCGCGTCCTCGTGCAGGGCGATACGGCGTTGAGTTTTTACGAGAAACAATAAATTAGTAGTCAGTAGTCGGTAGACAGTTGTCAGTAAAGCATTTCCGAAGACTGACAACCGACAACTGACTACTGACTACTGACTACTGACAATGCGAATAATTGCCGGCGAATATCGCGGACGGATTTTGAAAAGTCCGTCTAATCACAAAACTCGTCCGACATCCGACCGTCTGCGCGAAACTTTATTCAATATCTTAAACCCGAAAATTGATGCTGATACCAGGTTTCTCGATTTATGCGCGGGAACCGGCGCAATCGGCATTGAAGCCTTATCTCGCGGCGCGGGTTTCGCTGGCTTTGTTGACAAATCAATTCGTGCCTGCGCTTTGATTGAGGAAAACCTCGACCTTCTGCAGATACCCGAAGAACAAACGGAAGTTCTTCACAGCACCGCCGAAAAATACGTCTCGCGCGAGCAAACTACGGCTTGGGATATCGTATTTTACGACCCGCCGTATAAAGAGGATTACCGGCAGTTTTTATTTGAATTCGCTTTCAATGCGTCAAATTTGCTAAACGGCGACGGAATTTTGGTTGTCGAACATCACACCAAAAACACTTTGCCCGATGCCATCGGAGAGGTTAGACGCTGGCGCATTTTGAAGCAAGGCGAAACGAATCTTAGTTTTTTTGAAAGAAATTAAATTTGATTTTCGATTTGCGATTGCTCGTGAACAGAACTGTATAATTAAATTTGAATTACCGACAATTTGTAATTTTAGTTTTCCTCTCGCATCATAAAATCGCAAATCGAAAATCGAAAATGAAAATAATCACTTGGCTTATTCTTTGCTTAATTTGGGGAACGACCTGGGTTTTTATAAAAATCGGACTTGAAGATTTGCCCCCGATTACTTTCGCCGCCGTCCGATTCCTTCTCGCTCTTATAATTTTAACTTTTATAATCATCTATCAAAAAATTCCGCTTCCCGTAACCGTGCGCGATTGGAAACTATTGGCTTTGACCGGAATTTTGCAATTTTCCGTTAACTACAGTCTTGTTTTTTGGAGCGAGCAGCATATCTCTTCGGGACTAGCGGCGGTTCTGCAAGCAATGATTACGGTTTTCGGTCTGGTCTTAGCGTGGATTCATCTTCCGAATGAAAGAATAACCTGGCTGAAAATCGTCGCCGTTCTGCTCGGCATCTGCGGCGTGGCGGTAATTTTTTTCGAACAATTACAGATTAATAGTTTAATGGCTTTTGCGGGCTGTGCGGCAATTCTCATTGGTGCTTACGCGGCGGCACACGGTTCAATTTTAGTTAAAGCCTATGGCGGAAATATTCATCCGGCGACGCTTGTTTTCGGGCAGATGCTTTGCGGAATTCTACCGATAATTATTTATAGTTTGACGGTCGAGGGCAATCCGTTAAAGTTGAATTGGACTTGGCGAGCGATTGTTTCGGTTCTTTATCTAACGCTTTTCGGAACGATTGCGGCGTTCTGGCTTTATTATTGGCTTTTGAATAAAATCGAATCAACCAAAGCGATGATGATTTCGCTCGTAACGCCTTTAATTGCCGTCGTCATCGGCGGAGTTTTCTTGGGCGAGCGACTTCCGATGCAAATATTGTTCGGCGGGCTTTTGATTTTGGCAAGCATTGGGTTGATTGTATTCAGGAGAAAAGGAAATTTGAATTTACAGACGGGCGCAGATAAACTCAAATTTGAAACGGACGAAACAACTGACTACCGACCGCTGACCGCTGACCGCTGATAAATATGTTTTTCAAATTCACAACCGCCGGCGAATCGCACGGCAAAGCCCTCGTCGCTCTCGTTGAAGGTTTGCCTGCCGGTTTAGAGATTGACGTCGAAAAAATCAATTTTGAATTGTGGCGTAGGCAACAAGGCTATGGACGCGGCGGACGGCAGAAAATTGAAAAAGACGCGGTTCAAATTTTGTCGGGCATTCGCCACGGCAAAACGCTCGGCTCGCCCGTCGCTTTAATCGTCGAAAACCGTGATTTTGTTCATTGGCAGGAAGTGATGTCGAGCGAAAAACTAGAAATTCAGCCGAAAAATCCACGTCTCGTCAAACGTCCGCGTCCTGGGCACGCGGATCTGGCGGGCGGACAAAAATTCGGCGCGCGAGATTTGCGCGATGTTTTAGAACGCGCTTCGGCAAGGGAGACGGCGGCGCGTGTCGCTTGCGGCGCAATCGCTAAACAACTGCTTGAAAACTTCGGTGTTGTGATAAAAAGCCACATCGTCAAACTTGGTAGCCTTCCCGAAGATCCGCTTGAAAAAACATTTGATGAAATCAGCCGGATTACTGAAGATTCACCGCTTCGATGCGCTGATAAAGAAATCGAAGAACAGATGTTTAGATTGGTTGATAAAGCAAAAGCAGACGGTGATACGCTCGGCGGGATTTTTGAAGTCGCGGCGAAAAACGTCGTCATCGGACTCGGTTCACATACATCTTGGAGTGAAAAATTAGACGGGCGAATCGCTCAAGCATTTATGTCTATTCAAGCCGTCAAAGCAGTTGAAATTGGAAATGCGGTTGAAAATGCATCGCTATTCGGCTCAAAAGTTCACGATGAAATCACGTTTGAAAACAATTGTTTCAAGCGATTATCAAACCGCGCGGGCGGACTTGAAGGCGGCATCACCAACGGCGAAGAACTTCGCGTTCGCGGGTATCTGAAACCGATTTCAACTCTGAAAAAATCGCTTCGTTCAGTTGATATTGATACAAAGCAGGAAGATTTAGCGGCTTTTGAACGCTCAGACGTCACGGCTGTTCCGGCGGCGGGCGTTATCGGCGAAGCGATGCTGGCAATTGTGTTGGCAAACTCGATGCGCGAGAAATTCGGCGGCGACAGTTTGGCGGAAATGAAAATGAATTTTGAAAATTATTCAAATTCCTTGCAAAATTATTAACTTATCTTACGCAAGTCGGAAAAGTTTTCACCGCAAAGGACGCGATGGACGCAAAGGAAAAAAGGATTGATAAAAATTTGGTCAAGTTTCTTTTCGATTGTTAAAAATTCAGCCTTTCTCATTCAAAAAAGAATATTTTGATTGAAAAGCAAGAGTAGTCAAATAGTATTTCAAAAACCTTAGCGTCCATCGCGTCCTTTGCGGTGAAAATTCTTAAATCGCATAAAGCGAGTTATCAACAGCTATTTTCCGATGTCCCGACGATATTGCATTCCGCTCCAGGAAATTTCGCCCACAGCGCGATAGGCTTTTTTAATTGCTTCGTCTAAATTATTCGCGTTCGCCGTCACGCCCAAAACTCTGCCGCCGCTGGTAATAAAATTTCCGTCTGCGTCTTTTGCTGTTCCTGCGTGAAAGACGTTTACATCTTCAAATTTTCCGTCCAAACCGTTAATAATGTCTCCAGTCTCGGCTTTTTGCGGATAACCTTTTGAAGCCAGAACAACACAAGTTGAACTTCCCGCTTGCCATTCGATTTTGATTTTACTTAGCGACCCGGAAAGCATAGCTTCGCAAATATCAATTAAATCCGTTTTTAGCCGCACTAAAATTGACTGCGTTTCCGGGTCGCCGAAACGAACATTGTATTCCAAAACTTTTGCGCCGCCCGTCGTCATCATTAAACCTAAAAATAAAATCCCGCGAAATGGAAAACCTTCCGTCAGGCAGCCTCGCAAAGTCGGTTTGATAACTTCATCAACGATTTTCGCAGTATCATTTTCGGTCAATAGATTTGCTCCGGTAATTGTTCCCATTCCACCAGTATTTGCGCCTTTGTCGTTTTCAAAAATTCGTTTATGGTCGCGCACGGGCGGCATCAACGCGAAATTTTCGCCGTCAGCAAACATTAAAAGCGAAACTTCTCTTCCGACGAGACATTCTTCCAAAACGATTTTTTCAACAGCTTTGCTCCCAACCAAACTTTCCAACTCGTTTATCGCTCGCTCGGCTTCCGTTCGGTCTTTAGCCACGATTACGCCTTTGCCTGCCGCCAGTCCGTCGGCTTTGACGACAACCGGCGAATCTGTGTCGCCGAATTTTCCGCTTCTTAAAATTTCGATGGCTTCTTTAGTTGAATGTGCAGTTTGATATTTGGCGGTCGGAATGTTGTACCGCGCCATAAAGTCTTTAGCAAATGATTTACTAGCTTCGAGTTGTGCTGCGCGGCGGCTTGCGCCGATGATTTTTAAGTTTCTTTTTTCAAATTCGTCAACCACTCCTAGAGCCAGAGACGTTTCCCCGCCGACAAAGGTTAAATCAATCGAATTCTTTTCGGCAAAATCTGCTAAAGCGTGAATGTCGTCAGGCTTGATTGAAACGCATTCCGCAATCTCGGAAATCCCCGCGTTGCCATCGGCACAATAGATTTTTGAAGTTTTTTCGCTTTTATTTAACGCCCAGCAAAGCGCGTGTTCGCGTCCGCCTGTACCAATGACCAAAATTTTCATTTTTTTATATAAATGGGTGGTTTAGTTTCCTTTCTCCAAGTTAAACTTGACACGCCTATTCGTTAGTTATAATTTCAAATACGGATATAATCAATTTTTATTTCTTAGGCAAACGGCTCCGAGTTCTTATAAATTTACTACTTATTTCTTATAAACGAGTCGTTTTTAATTTTGAATTAGTAGTCTAATCGTTCAATGTTGATTAAAATCTTTTAAAATATCAAAGGAAGAATTGTAATTGGTGGAAAAGATTGTACCTGACAGTCTTAGAGAATTTAATCAGAAAACCTTCGCTGACGAGCCGAAATTTGAAGACACAAATATTGCGTGTATAGATTGTGGAAAAGATTTTGTTTGGGCGGTTGGTGAACAAATCTTTTTCCGCGACAAAGGCTTGCAAAATCCGCCGAAACGCTGCAAGGAATGCAAAAGCGCCAAGAATCAACGGCTTAACGCAATTCTCAACGCTAATGACACCGGCATCAAACAGAAAATAGAAGTCGCCGTTCATTGTGCCAAATGCAACGGCTACACTACAGTTCCTTTTTACCCATCTCAAGGTCGTCCCGTCTATTGTCGTTCGTGCTATTTGGAAATGAATCCGACTTTGATGGAAATTGGAAAACGAAAAATTGAGAATTCTTAAATTCGATAATCTACATCATTTAAGGGATGAAATTTACTTCTTCATTTTCAGTTTTCCATTTCTCGTTAAATCTATCCGCCGACGTGAACGTTAGGACGAAGTTCCGGATTTTGTTCGGCTTGCCGCAGGATTTCGCGGGTTACCGGTGCGGTATCGCCTTCGCCTAAGAGAATATATTTAATTAAATAAGTTACCGGATTGCCTTCGCTCCAACCGAAATAAACGTGCGGGATTTTGCCGGTTTTATCACGCAAATGCAGAAGCAAGGCGGCAATCGCATTCGGCACGGCGGGCGATTCGGTACGCAAAATTTTATAGCCTTCGATGTCAACTCCGCGAATTACCAATTTGCCTGTGAACTCGGAAGCATCGCCTAAAGTTATCTCATAAAATAGAACCGGGTCGCTCGAAGGAATATGATTATCCACGCGCTTTTCGTGTTCCTTGAAACGATATTCTTCAACATCGCCGGTTTCGCGCCGGTTGGCTACAATCCGAATTTCGCCTTGAATCAATTCATTTATAAACTCTTTGGCTTTATCGTCGAACTCTATTTTATCAATCCGCACTTCGGTTGTTCGCATTACCCGTGAGACGAATGACGCGGCAATAATTCCGAAAATGAAAAGCGAAGCAATTTTAATTCCGTCAGGTCTTTCGATAATGTTGGCAATCGTCGTATAAACAAACACGAGAGCAATCGCCAAATATGCAAGTGTTCGCTTGTTTCTTTTGCGCCACGCGGAAAGCGTAACGGCAATCGCCGCCGAACTCATCAGCACCAAAACGCCGGTTGCATAAGCTCCGCCTTGTGCGTCAACGTCCGCCTTAAAAACGATAGTGACGGCAAAACAAATTGCTATAAAAACCACTGTCAGCGGACGGGTTGCCCGCGCCCAATCAGGAGCCATTCCGTAGCGCGGCAGATAGCGTGGAACGATATTAAGTAATCCAGCCATTGCCGACGCGCCCGCAAACCACAAAATTAAAATCGTGCTGATGTCATAAATTGTCCCGAAGACATTGCCAATGGTTTGACCGAAAACCGCGCCGAAGTTTTCATGTGCGATATAGGCGAGCGCGCGTCCATTAGCTTTACCCTTTTCTTCTCCGCATACGCAAAACTGCGGCATTTCTTCGACTGCGTGAGCGTCGTCGCAAGCGACCTGTGGACAAAATTCTTTTTCTGGAATCAAAACGCTGGTCATAAAGCTGCTGCAGATGAGCATAAAACTCATAATTAAAGCAGCGGTCGCCAGCAATTTTCGGGTGTTGGCGATGCGATTCGGACTCCTTACGAGCGGCATTACCGCAACACCGGTTTCAAAGCCCGAAAGTCCGAGCGCGAGTTTCGGAAAAACAAGCAGCGATAAACCGATTATCATAAATGCGCTTCGCGCTCCGCCGTTTGCTTTATTCGTGAAGAGCGCGGTTTTCCAGTTCGCAAGCAATTCGGGATGCGTGAAAACTTCATACATCCCAAAACCGACGACCACTAAATTTAAAAGTAAAAAGGCGGCGACGAGTATAACTGCAATCCCAATTGCTTCCTTAAACCCTTTCAAAAAAACTGCGCCGAGCAGAGCAATCAGCACCAGAGTTACGAGAATCGGATGCTCCAAAAACGGCAGATGGTCGTGAACGAAAGGATTTTCGAGAATGTGGGCGGTTGCGTCGGCGGCGGATAAGGTGATGGTAATGACAAAATCGGTCGCCACGAATCCGAGCAAAACTAAAACGAACAGTTTGCTTTTCCAACGCGAAAACAAAGCCTCAAGCATTGAAATCGAACCTTCGCCGTGTGGACTTTCCGCCGCCACGCGACTGTAAATCGGATATGCGCCAAAAAGTGTTAAAAGCACCAAGATAAGCGTTGCTATTGGCGATAAAACTCCGGCAGCTATAAAAGCGATTCCCGGTTGATAACCGAGTGTCGAAAAGTAGTCGAGTCCGGTCAGACACATCACTTGCCACCACGAATGTTTGTGATGCGCTCCTTCTCTTTCGTGCGGACCTTCCATTTCTTTGACACCTTGAAACAGCCAACGTCGAAAGCGATTGTCCAAAGCATTTTCGGTTTTGTTCATAAATTTAAAATAAAAAACCACAAACGCAAGTCATCGCATTTGTGGTTGAAAATAAATCTGCCGATTTAAAATGGCTTGTCTTCCAATCTGCCTACGAGGTTAGCTGACGGGCTAGAACAATGGAAGTGTTCTTTATTTATAATAATAATTCGCCCCAAAAATTGGTTCCCCCGTGTTGCTTTTTTATCAAGCAACTTCGGCAACAATAATTGTCAAAGATTGGAATATATGCTTGCTTAAATGAATTTGCAAGCGGCAAAAAACAAGAAATTATGATTAGTCATTTTTTGCGCCTAACCGCCGACGTGAACGCTCGGACGGCGTTCGGGGTCTTCTTCAGCTTGGCGCAAAATTTCCCGCGTAACCGGCGCGGTGTCGCCTTCGCCGAAAAGAATATATCTAATTAAATAAGCGATTGGATTGCCTTCGCTCCAACCGAAATAAACGTGCGGGATTTTACCGGTTTTATCTCGCAAATGCAGAAGCAGAGCGGCAATCGCGTTGGGCACGGCGGGCGCGACCGTTCGCAGAATTTTATAACCTTCAACATCAACTCCGCAAATTAACAATTTACCCGTAAAATCCGAGGCATCGCCTAATTCTATTTCGTAAAAAACGATCGGGTCGCTCGACGGGATATGATTGTCAACGCGCTTTTCGTGTTCCTTAAAACGATATTCGGAAATATCTCCGGTTTCGCGTCTGTTCGTTACTATCCGAATCTCGCCGCCTGCCGACGTTTCGTCAATAAATTCTTGAGCTTGCTCGTCGAGTTCAATGCCTTCAACCCGAACTTCCGTCGTTCTCAACGCTCTTGAGACAAACGATGTAATTACAATTGCTAAGATAAACAAAGAAGCGATTTTTATTCCGCTCGGCTGTTCAACCATATTAACAACGGTTGTATAAATAAAAACTAACGTAATGATTAAAAAGGCAATCCATTTTTTTTCGGATTTTCGCCAAGCCGAAATCGTCACGGCAACCGCTGCCGATGTCATCAACACTAATACGCCCGTTGCGTAAGCACCGCCTTGCGCGGTAACATCCGCCCGAAAAAGAATAGTTACGAGAAAAGCGATTACCGTAAAAACCAGAACGAGCGGTCGAGTCGCTCGCGCCCAATCGGGAGCCATTCCGTAACGCGGCAGATAGCGCGGCACGATGT
>Ga0136618_10000291_pt1 | contig 16185 bp, 13 predicted proteins | sample AntDrymUQ3302106_2_FD_104805 | JGI IMG/M metagenome (GOLD analysis project Ga0136618, IMG submission 104805) | Polar desert sand microbial communities from Dry Valleys, Antarctica - metaG UQ330 (21.06) | ecosystem: Environmental > Terrestrial > Soil > Desert | place: Antarctica: Dry Valley... | reverse complement strand
GAGCTGGTCGTCGGCATGGATCGGCTGTGGCGTCTCACCGGCGCAGATGGCGATGGACGAGAGCGAGGAGATGAGACACCCCCGATCGAGCACGCCCTCCACGATGGGGAGCACGTTGGGGTGGACGGGCACCGCCTCGAAGGCCTTCCCGTGCACGAGGAGGTTGTAGATGCGGACGGTCTGGCTGCCCTCGAAGTCGTTGCTGGCCGGCACGACACCGAGAGCCACCTCAAGGCGGTGGAGCGATTCGGTGAGCTCGTCGAGCAGCTCTACCTCGATGGCGTCGGGGACGATCGTGTACCCCTGCTGGACCACGTGCTCGAGGTGAGCGGCCAGGTCGGTCTCGGTGAGCTCGGCCACGTCGGGCAAGGTAGTTGCTGTGACGTCGTGGGAGGGGGCCGTCGACCAGGCGCGCGGCCGCGTGAAGCTGCACAGGCCCCGGTAGGTTCGCGGCCATGTCGATCTATGACCACACGATCAACCGTCTCGACGGCTCCGCGCTCGACCTCCACGCCTACGAGGACAAAGCCCTCCTCATCGTCAACGTCGCCTCCAGGTGCGGCCTCACCCCGCAGTACGAGGGCCTCGAGAAGCTCCATGAGCAGTACGCCGACCAGGGGTTCTCGGTGCTCGGCGTGCCCTGCAACCAGTTCGGCGAGCAGGAGCCCGGCAGCTCCGAGGAGATCGCCACCTTCTGCTCCACCACCTACGGGGTCACCTTCCCCATGGCCGAGAAGGTCGAGGTGAACGGCGAGGGACGTCACGCCCTCTACGACGACCTGACCGCGGTGGCGGACGCGGAAGGGCGCGACGGCGATATCCAGTGGAACTTCGAGAAGTTCCTCGTCGCCCCCGGCGGCCAGGTGACCCGCTTCGGGCCGATGGTCGCGCCCGAGGACGACGGCTTGGTCAGCGCGGTGAAGTCGGCCCTTCCGGCCTGAGGGCGATGCGGGACGGCCCCCGCCTCGCCGGTATCCTCGTCGGCAACATCATGGACGACACCGACATCACCATCGCGCCCGCCGACGACCCCACCCTCACCTTCGAGTCGCTCGGCGTCTCCCCCCACCTCGTCAAGGTCCTCGCCCACCAGGGCATCATCGAACCGTTCGCCATCCAGCGCCTGGCCATCGCCGACGCCCTGGCCGGCCGTGACGTGTGCGGCAAGGCCAAGACCGGCTCCGGCAAGACGCTCGCCTTCGGCCTGCCGCTCCTCGAGCGGCTGGACAAGGCCGAGCCCCGCAGGCCACGGGGCCTCGTGCTCGTCCCCACGCGCGAGCTGGCCCTCCAGGTGCACGACGTGCTGGCACCCCTGGCCCAGGCCATCGGCAGTCGGGTGGTCGCCGTCTACGGGGGTGCCGACATGAACAAGCAGATCAAGGCCCTCTCCGACGGTGTCGAGGCGATCATCGCCACCCCCGGTCGCCTCATCGACCTCGTCGACCGCAAGGAGGTGCAGCTGAACGGCCTGGAGATCGTGGTCGTCGACGAGGCAGACCGCATGGCCGACATGGGCTTCCTGCCGCAGGTCGAGTGGCTGCTGCGCCACATCGATGGCCGTCACCAGACGCTGCTGTTCTCGGCCACTCTCGACGGTGTCGTCGACGGGCTCATCAAGCGGTACCAGCACGATCCCGTGTACCACGAGGTGGCCTCCACCACCGTCACCGTGGACGCCATGCTCCACCGCTTCATCGCCGTCCACGAGATGGACAAGGTCAAGGTGGCCGCCGCCATCGCCCGCGGTGCCGGCAAGACACTTGCCTTCACCAACACCAAGCGGGTCGCCGACCGGCTGGCCCGCGACCTCAACGAGGAGGGGGTGCACGCCGCCGCCATCCACGGCGACCTCCGCCAGAGCCAGCGCGAAGAGGCTCTCAAGCGCTTCGGCGAGGGAAAGCTCGAGGTGATGGTGGCCACCGACGTCGCCGCCCGAGGGCTTCACATCGACGCGGTCGACGTCGTCATCCACTACGAGCCCGCTCCCGACCACAAGACGTACCTGCACCGTTCGGGCCGCACCGCCCGGGCCGGCATCAAGGGCCTGGCCGTCAGCCTCTGCCTCTGGAACGAGGAGCTGCACATCAAGCGCCTCCAGAAGCGCATCGGCGTCCTCCAACCGATCACCGAGATGTTCTCCAACGACCCCCGCCTGGACGACCTCTCCACCTGGCAGCCCTAAACCACCCGAGATCTGTGTGCGCTCACAACCGGTATCCGGTTGTGAGCGCACACAGATCTCGGGTGGGGTGGGTACGGTCGACCACCGTGGCTGAGATCGATGCGGAGAGGGTGGGGCTCTTCTCGTTCCTGGTGTTCTCCAAGCTCGAAGGAGCGGTCACCTCGGCGATGGTCCACCTGGGGGACCAGCTCGGGCTGTACCGGGCGATGGCTGCCGCCGACGGGTCGCTGAGCACCACAGAGCTGGCGGACCGGCTGGGGCTGCACGAGCGATGGGTGCGGGAGTGGGCCTACAACCAGGGCGCCGCCCAGATCGTGCAGATCGACGACGCCGAGCGGCTCTCGCTGGCGCCCGAGGCCGTGGCCGTGCTGGCCGACGCCGAGCACCCCGCCTTCGGGATGGGCAGCTTCCACCACCTGCCCCAGACGATGGCCGCCCTCGAGCACCTGCCGGAGAGCTTCCGCACCGGCCTCGGGCTCGACTACGACGCCCACGGCCCCGAGTGCGCCGAGGGCGTCGCCCGGGGCTTCGAGCCCTGGATGCGAGCCAACCTGCTGTCCACGGTGCTCCCGGCGCTGGACGGCGTCGACGCCAAGCTGCGCGACGGCGCCACGGTGCTCGACGTGGGGTGCGGAGCCGGCGGCGTCGTCCTGGTGCTGGCGCAGGCGTTTCCGGCGAGCAAGGTCGTCGGCTACGACATCTCCCAGTTCGCCCTCGACCGAGCCCGGGAGCGGGCGGCCGAGGCCGAGGTCACCAACGTGGCCTTCGCCGACCCACGCACGGAGCCGATGCCGACGGATGGCTCGGTCGACCTCGTGGTCACCTTCGACTGCCTGCACGACATGACCGACCCCGCCGGCATGGTGCAGGCCATCCGGGCTGCCCTGGCTGACGACGGCACGTGGCTTCTCGTCGACATCAAGGCGCACGACACCTACGCCGACAACGCCCGCCGCAACCCCATGGCCAGCCTCATGTACGGCATCAGCGTGCTCAGCTGCATGAGCTCCGCGCTGTCCGAGCCGGGCGGTGCTGGCCTCGGCACCCTCGGTCTCACCGCCGCCAGGGCCGAGCAGATGGCCACCGACGCCGGCTTCACGAGGTTCCGCAATCTCGACATCGACCACCCCATCAACGCCCTCTACGAGATCCGCCCGTAGCGCGTCCACGTGAGCGCCTACGGTCGCCTCGGTGATCGACGAACGGGCCGTCGTCGTGGCTCGCCGGGCGGCAGAGCAGGCGTCGGCCTCCCAGGTCGACCTGCCTGACGAGCTGGCGCTGTGGCGCCTGGCTGGCGGCCGCCCCCGTGTCGGGCCGGTCGCCGGGCAGCCCGAGGAGCTGGGTGGGCTGCTGGAACGGGCGTTTGAGCCGTCGGTGCGCCGTCGCCAAGGCGCCCACTTCACGCCGGCTCCGTTGGCTGCGCAGCTGGTCGAGCGGGCCCTCGCCGGGCGCTCGCATGCCACGGTGGGAGACCCGGCCTGCGGCGGGGGGTCGCTGCTGTTGGCCGCCGCCCGTCACCTCGCCGCCTGCGGGCAACGGCCCCAGGAGGTGGTGCGGCGCCTGTGGGGAGCCGACACCGACCCGGTGGCCGTCGCCACCACCGAGGCGGCCCTCACCCTCTGGGCCGGAAGCCCGACGCCGGTGGGGCGGGTGGCCGTGGCCGATGCACTGGAGGACGACCTCGGCTGGCCTCCGTTGGACGTCGTGGTCGGCAACCCTCCCTTCCTCAGCCAGCTCGATGCCCGCACGGCCCGCTCTGTCGACGTCAACGAACGGCTGCGCACGCGGTTCGGGCCGGCTGTGCGCGCCTACACCGACACCGCCACCGTCTTCCTGCTCTGTGCCTGCGAGCTGGCGGCGGCCGGAGGGACGGTGGCGCTCCTCCAGCCGCAATCAGTCCTGGCGGCACGTGATGCGGCCGGCGTGAGGGATGCCGTCGACACCCTGGGGACCCTCACCGACGTCTGGTTCCCAGAGGGGCGGGGCTTCGACGCGGCGGTGGAGGTGTGTGCGCCGATCATCGACATCGCCTTGTCCGGAGCCGGGACGCCGTGGAGCACCCACCTGGCCCGCGCCAACGGCGTGCCGCCGGTGACCCTGGCGGCCACGCGGTCGTTGTCGGACGAGGCGATCACGACGGCGGCGTTCCGGAGCGAGTACTACGGCATGGTCGATGCCGTGCACGAGGCGGTCGAGCTGCCCCATGGCGTCCCGATGGTCACCACCGGGCTGATCGATCTCGGCCGTTGCGCGTGGGGAGAGCGGCCGGCCCGAGTCGGGCGACGGACCTGGCAGCGCCCCGTGCTCGACGTCGACGCCCTGGAGGGACGGGCCGCCGACTGGGTCCGGCGAACCCGCGCCCCGAAGCTCATGGTGGCCACCCAGACGCGCGTCGTGGAGGTCGTCGTCGACGAGCGGGGCGAGTGGATCCCGGGTGTCCCCCTCGTGGTCGTGCTGGCGCCTCCCGAGCGGTTGTGGCCCCTGGCGGCGGCACTGGCCGCCCCTGCTGTGAGTGCGTGGCTCCTGCAGCAGGTGGCGGGGACGGCGTTGACGGCCCAGTCGCTGAAGGTGACCGCCGCCCTGCTGCGTGAGGTTCCCCTCCCGACCGACGACGCCGCTTGGGCCCTCGGCACCGACGCCTTCCGAGACGATGATCTCGACGCCTTCGCGCGTGCGATGGCGACGGCCTACGGCACTAGCCTCGAGGTGTCGGACTGGTGGCGGGAGCGGGCGAAGCGCGTCTGGAGTCGGCCGGCCCCTCACCGGTAGGATCACCGCCGACATCAGGAGTGGCCCGGGACACCGGGTCCAGCAACCTGGGACGGACACCCAAGGTGCTCTCTCACCCCTCCGGGTGGGGATGTGGTCCTGGCGACAGGGCAACGAAGTGTTCGGGTCTCGGCCCGCCAAGGGTGTCCGCTCCGCTCAAGTGCAGGAGGACAGGTGGCCGCAGCGCCGTCGGGCGACAGGGAGGGCAGCGACGTACGGCCCGCGGGCCCGCGCCGCGCCCACGTGTCCCTGCTGCCCGCCTCGGGTGCTTGGCGCGACGGCGACCCGCTGGGTGAGCGCCGGCTGTTCTCCTTCGGTGACCGGGCCTTCGCGCTCGAGGGCGGCGGCGTCGTGCGCGGCGTCACCATCGCCTACGAGACGTGGGGCACCCTGGCCGACGACGCCTCCAACGCCATCCTCGTGTGCCACGCCCTCACCGGCGACAGCCACGCCGTCGGCCCGCTGAGCCCGGGCCATCCCACGCCCGGGTGGTGGGACGGCCTCATCGGCCCGGGGAGGGCCATCGACACGGACCGCTGGTTCGTGGTGTGCGCCAACGTGCTGGGCGGCTGCCAGGGCAGCACTGGGCCGGCCAGCCCGCACCCCGACGACGGCGAGCCCTGGGGGAGCCGCTTTCCCGTGGTATCGGTGCGCGACTGGGTGCGCAGCCAGGCCTCGCTGGCCGATCACCTCGGCATCCGGCGCTGGCACAGCGTGGTCGGAGGGTCGATGGGCGGCATGCAGGCCCTGGAGTGGGCGGTGATGTACCCCGATCGGGTCGGTTCGCTGGTTCCCATCGCCACCGCGCTGGCCGCCAGCGCGCAGCAGATCGCCTGGTGGTCGACGGGCCGGCGCATCATCCGCATGGACCCGAGGTGGCGGGGCGGCGACTACTACGACGCCGCGCCCGGCGACGGTCCGCACGAGTCTCTGTCCGTGGCCCGCATGGTCAGCCAGATCACCTTCCGGAGCGACGACGTCTTCACCCGACGGTTCGGCCGCGAGGTCGTCGAGCCCCTCGACGGCTTCTCCCTCTGGCAGCGGTTCGAGGTGGAGCGCTACCTCGAGTACCAGGGCGACAAGCTCGTGCGCCGCTTCGACGCCAACTCGTACCTCCTGCTCACCAAGGCCATGGACCTCCACGACGTCGGCCGCGGCCGAGGCGGCGCCGGCGCCGCCATGGCCCGCCTTCGAGCCCCCGTGCTGGCGGTCGGCGTGACGAGCGACATCCTCTACCCGCTGTACCAGAGTCAGGAGATCGTGGCCGCCGCCCGCCAGGGGGGCCGGGTCGCCCGATCGGTGGAGCTCGACAGCCCCCATGGCCACGATGCCTTCCTCATCGAGCACGATCAGGTAGGCATCCCGCTGAGCGCGTTCCTCGACGACGTGGAGACCCCGTGATGCCCGACGCCCCCAACCCGCACGTCGACACCACCGCCATCACTGCGGGGCGCGGCTCCAGCGGCGATTCACTCGCTCCGGTGCTGTTCCCGTCTACCACCTACACGGTGAACGAGGTGGCCGAGCACGCCGCCATGGTCGCCACGCCCCGCGCCACGAAGCTCTATGCCCGGTTCGGCAGCCCCACCGTCCGCGACTTCGAGGACGCCATCGCCGAGCTGGAGGGGGCAGAGGCGGCGCTGGCGGCGGCCTCAGGGATGGGCTCGGTCACCTCCGTCCTCATGGGGCTCTGCTCGGCGGGCGACCACATCGTGGCCACCCGCCAGATCTTCTCGGTCACCTACGGCTTGATGATCATGCACCTGCCCCGCTTCGGCATCGACGTCACCTTCGTCGATGGCACTGACAGCGCCGCCATCGCAGCTGCCGTTCGGCCGGGCCAGACCCAGGTCGTGTTCGTGGAGACGCCGGCCAACCCGGCGCTGTCGCTCGTCGACCTCGACGCCGTCGGGGCCATCCGAGGCCCGATCACGGTGGTGGACTCCACCCTCGCCGGCCCCACCGTCCAGCGGCCCCTGGAGCACGGCGTCGACCTCGTGCTGCACGCCGCCACCAAGGGCATCGCCGGCCACAACGACGCTCTGCTCGGTGTGGTGGCCGGGAGGGCCGAGCTCATCGAGCCGATCTGGGCCTGGCAGTCGGCCATGGGCGCACAGGCCTCGCCCTTTGATGCATGGAACGCCCTGCGGGGCATCCGGACCCTGGGAGTGCGGTCACGCCAGCAGGCGGAGACGGCGCTGGCCCTGGCCAGCTTCCTGGAGGGCCATGAGTCCATCGCGTCGGTGTCGTACCCCCATCTCACCAGCCACCCTCAGCACGAGATGGCCCGTCGCCAGCTGGCCACCGGTGGCACGATGGTCGCCTTCGAGGTGGCGGGGGGCGCCGAGCCCACCATCGCCTTCATCGAGGGCTGTCGGCTCGCCCGCATCGCGCTGTCCCTCGGCGGGCCGGAGACGTTGCTCACCCACCCGGCCACCATCGCCGGTCGCTACACGCCGGCCGAGCGGGCCGAGCTCGGCGTCACCGACGGCCTCGTTCGCATGTCGGTCGGCCTCGAGCACGTCGACGACCTCATCGCCGACCTCACCCAGGCCTTGGGCTGACCTCTCAGCTCAGGAACTGGGCGAAGGCAGCCTGGTTCGCCTCGGAACCGACCATGCGGACGAACTCGGCGTCCTCGCGCGCCCGGGCCGCCCGGACGGCATCGAGGCGCCCAGCCACCATCAGGCGCTTGGTGGTCTGCAGGGAGTCGACCGGCATGGCGCCGATCTTGCGGGCCACCTCCATCGTCTCGTCGAGCAGAGCGTCGGGGGTGGTGACCTTCCACGCCAGCCCGCAGGCCACCGCCTCGGTGGCGCTCATCCACTCGGCGGTGAAGATGAAGTGGGCGGCGTCCTGCCAGCCCATGCGCTGCGGCAGCAGCAGCGATCCGGCCGCCTCGGTGGTCACGCCGAGGGTCACGAAGGGCACCTTCAACCGGGCGTCGGCGGCCATCCACACGATGTCGCAGTAGGGGAGCAGCGTGGCCCCGATGCCCAGCCCGAGCCCGTTGACGGCGGCCAGCAGCGGCTTGTCGAAGGCTTCCAGCACCGGGATCAGCCCCCGGTAGCCGTGGAGCTGGGCGTCGCGGTGCTCGGGCGGCGCCATCATCTCGGTGAGGTCTTGGCCGGCGGTGAATGCCCGCCCCGTACCGGTCAGCACCACGCAGCGCAGGTCGGGATCGGCCTGAGCGCCCACCAGCGCGTCCCGGGTGGCGTCCCACAGCTCGTCGTTGGGGGCGTTGAGGGCATCGGGACGGTTCCAGGTGACGAGGCGCACCCCGTCGGCATCCGCGATCTCCACCATGGTCATGTCTGCCACTGTGTCAGGCGTGCCGGAGCTGATCGAGGTGGAGACGTACCGGCGGGTGGCCGAGCGCACCGTCGGCCGAGCGATCCGTACGGTGGACGCACCGGACGACTGGTACCTCAAGGGAGGCACCACCGCGGCCGCCCTGCGCTCAGCCATGACCGGGCGCACCGTCACCGGCACCCGTCGGGTCGGCAAATTGCTCCTCCTCGACACCGACAGCTCCACGCTCGGCCTGCGCTTCGGGATGACCGGTCGCCTGCTCGTGGACGGCGGCGGGCCCATCGAGCGGCTCGAGTACTCCAGCGCCCGCCACGAGCCAGCGTGGATCCGGTTCTCGCTTGGCTTCCACGCCGGCGGCGACCTCCAGGTGGTGGACGCCCGTCGCCTGGGAGGGGTGACCCTCGACCCTGGCCTCGCGCACCTCGGCCCGGATGCCCTCGCCCTCAGACCGGCCTGGCTCCGGGACTCGCTGGGCGCCAGCCGGGCCCCGCTCAAGGCCTGGCTGCTCGACCAGAGCCGGGTGGCCGGCATCGGCAACCTCCTCGCCGATGAGATCCTCTGGCGGGCCGGCATCGACCCGGCCCGGCCGGCTCGTTCCCTGCACGCAGAGGAGACCAAGGCGCTCCACCGCCACCTCCGGCGCACCGTCCGCCTGTTGACGAAGCGCGGCGGCAGCCATACCGGCGACCTGCAGGTGGCGCGCGTGCGCGGGGCCTCCTGCCCCAAGGACGGCACTCCCCTGCAGCGGCGCACCATCGGCGGCCGGACGACCTACTCCTGTCCGAGCCACCAGGTCTGAGCTGGCTGGGAGCCGGCCGGGTCGCCGATTACCCTGGCCGCTCCACCAGCCAGGAGCGACCAGACCGATGAGCGCAACACGTCGAGCACGCCTGGCCGCGCTCGCCGTGTCGACCCTGCTCGCCGCGTTGCTCGCCATGTTGCTCGCCTCCCCGGCCAGGGCACAGGACTGCGGAGTCGGCGACCTTCCCGCCTGCGTCACCACGACGACGGAGTCCACCACCACCACGATCGCCCCGACCACGACCCCGGTCGGGCCGACGACGACGACCTTCACGCCGCGGGCGACCACCACCACCGGGCGCCAGGCGACCTCGACGACGGCAGAGCGGGTGCAGGACACCACCCCATCGACCTCCCGGGACGTCTCCACCAGCGTCGACCTGCTCGTGCCGGGCGACGGTAGCCAGGGCGCCGAGTCGACCACGACGACCATCGAGACACCCCAGATGGTCAAGGACGACGGCGCCAGTGACGGGACGCTGATTGCCACCGTCGTGGTCGCGCTCGTGGTGCTGGCCTTCGCCGTGTCGTTGCTGACCTGGCGGTACTGGTCCGCCACGCGACCACCGAGGGGGGCGACGGTAGGGTCAGGAGATGGGTGAGCCGCTCGACGTCGAGGCCATGCTGCAGCGCTTCCGGGACCGGGCGCAGGCCGTCCGGAACCGTCCGCTGCCGCCGGTGGCCGGGGAGGAGCGGGCTCGCTTCATCGAGCAGGCCCAGACCGACTTCCAGGACTTCGCCATCATCGCCGACGCCGCCGGCGCCATGGAGGACGGGGTGCTCGTGCTGCGCATCGACCTCCGCCCGGCCGATCCGTCCTGAGCCCGGTGGCCGCCACCCGGTTCGAACAGGCGATCGTCGCCATCGACGCCGCCAACGCCGACGACCCGAACACCATCGAGGTGCGGGGACGGGTGCGTCCGAAGGAGCTCGCCCACGCCGAGCTCATGGTCGAGTGGCTGGACCGACTCGACCCCGATGCCGACGACGCCCAGCGCCTCGCCGCCCGGGCCCACCACCTCCGCCGTTGGAGCCTCCCTCGAGCGTCGTACCCCGACGGTCGGGCCGGCTACCTGCGCTGGCGCACCGCCCTGCGCAAGCAGCACGCCGAGGAGGTGGCCGGGATACTCGAGGAGGTGGGCTACGACGGCGACACCATCGCCCGCGTGCAGGCGATCGTCCGCAAGGAGGGTCTCGGCTCCGACCCTGGTGTGCAGGCCCATGAGGACGCTCTCTGCCTCGTCTTCCTCGAGACCCAGCTGGCCGCCCTGGTCGATGACCTCGACGATGGCAAGATGCTCGACGTCATCAAGAAGACGGCCGCCAAGATGAGCCTCCCCGCGCTGGCGCTGGTGGCCGACCTCCCGATGCGGGAGAGCGATCGCGCCCTGATCGAGCGGGCACTCGGCTAGGAGGCGTCGCTGCCGACGCCGACGGCGCCGGAGCGGTTGATGGCGGTGTCGTCGGTGCCGAGATAGCTCTCGATGACGGCGGGGTGCTCCAAGACGTCGACCGGAGGTCCCTGGGCGATGATGCCGCCGAGCTCGAGGGCGATCATCTCGTCGCAGATGGTGCGCAGCAGCGGCATGTCGTGCTCGATCACGAGCACCGAGCAACCCACCTGCTCACGGACCCGGAGCAGCAGCGGCCCGAGGGCCTCGGTCTCCTTCTGGGCCACGCCACCGGAGGGCTCGTCGAGCATGAGGACCTTCGGATCCTGGGCGAGGATGCAGGCGAGGTCGACGATGCGCCGGCTCCCGGTGGACAGCTCGCCGGTGAGCTTCTGCCGGAAGGCGCTCAGTCCCATGAGGTCGATGAGCTCGTCGACCTTGGCCATCACGGCCAGCTCGCTCTCGTAGGAGGCTGGGAGCTGGAAGGCGGCCGCTACGAGGTCCTTCGAGGCAAGGTGGCGCTCGCGGGCAACGGCGATGGTCTCGGCGACGGTGAGGCTCGGGTAGAGCAGGGCGTCCTGGAACGAGCGGGCCACGCCCGCCCTGGCCCGCTCGTGGGGCTGCCACTCGGTGACATCGTGGCCGCGCACGAGGATCCGGCCGGCCTCGATGGGCAAGAACCCGGAGATGCAGTCCATCAGGGTCGTCTTGCCGGCACCGTTGTGGCCGATCAGACCGAGGATCTGGCCCTCGCGCAGAGCGAGGTCCACGTCGTTGACGGCGGTGATGCCGCCGAAGCGCTTCACCACGCCCCGGCACTCGAGGAGCACCGGCGCATCCTCGGGGATCTCCCGTCGGGCGGGCTCGGCGGCCAGCGCCGCCTTCTTGCCCCGCCGCCTCGGCTCGGGCTCCGGCTCTGGGTCCGGCTCGGCGCCGCCGGCCGAGGCGCCGGCGATGAAGACAGAGCGGAGGATGTCCGGCCGCTCGAGCAGGTCGGAGGTCGGCCCCGTGAAGCGCACCTCACCCTTCTCCATGAACACCGCCCGCTCGGCCAGGTTCAGGGCCACGTTGACGGATTGCTCGACGATAACGATGGTGGTGCCGCGGCGGTGGATCTCGCGCACCACCTCGAGGAGCTGGGCAACGATGGTGGGGGCCAGGCCGAGGGACAGCTCGTCGATCATCAGGAGCTCAGGTCGGGTCATCAGGGCCCCGCCCAGGGCGAGCATCTGCTGCTCGCCGCCGGAGAGGTTGCCGGCCATCTGCGACGAGCGCGCCTTGAGGATCGGGAAGAGCGTCTCCACCTCGTCCTTGGCGGCGTCGACGCGATCCTGGTCCTTGCGGATGAGCCAGCCACCCAGCCGGAGGTTCTCCGCCACCGACAACGTGGGGAACACGCCCTTGCCGCCGGGCATCAATGAGATCCCGCGGTGGGTCGTGACGTCGGCGGACAGATTGGTGACGTCCTCGCCTTTGAACTCGACGGTGCCCGACTTCGGCCGGACGAGCCCGCAGATGCCCTTGAGCAGGGTGGACTTGCCGGCCCCGTTAGTGCCCAGGAGGGCCACGATCTCTCCGGGGGCGACCTCGAAGTCGACCTTGAAGAGGATCTGCACCGGGCCGTAGGCCATGTCGACCCCTCGGCAGGTGAGCAGCGGCGCCTCCGCGCTGACCGGGGCCGAGGACACGGGGGCAGGGTCCGCTCCGCGATCGTTGGACGCGGCGTGATGACCGTTGGTGGTCACCACGGGCAGCTCGATGGTCGGGTCGACCCCGGCGTGGATCGGCACGAGACGCGGGGCGCTCGGTGCCTCGGCCGCCGGATCGGGAGCCTTGGGGCGGGTGCTGGCAGCCTTGGCGGCCGTGCCGTTGACCGGGGCGGTCGCGCTCTTGGCCGGCGCCTTCTGGCGGGGAGCCTTCTTGGCCGGCGCCTTCTTTCGGGGTGCGTCGCCCCCGGATGCGGTGGCCATCAGCGGGCTCCCACGGGCTCGCGCTCGGCCTCACGGTCGGCATCCTCGTCGTCGGCTCCTGGTGGAGACCCGGGAGAGGTGTCACCGCCGCCGAGGGCACCGGAGAGGAGTCCGACCTCGTTGTCGGCGTGATCCTGGGTGTCGTCTCGCTTGTCCGCGAACAGGCTCGGCACGAGGATGCCCAGACGGTCGGCGACCCGTCGCAGCATCCGGTCGCGCAGGTTGTACATGAGCTGGCCGAGGCCCCCGGGCAGCACGAGCAGCACGATGAGCAACATGCCGCCGGTCAGCAACGGTCGGATGTTGCCGAGGCCGGGGACGTCGCCGAGGAACGTCAACGTCTCGATGAACCGGAAGAGGAGCACACCGAGCAGAGCCCCGGAGATCGAACCGAGGCCACCGATGACCGCCGTGGCGAACACGAGGAGCGAGTCCGAGGGCGGGTAGGTGCCCGGGTTCAGCGACGCCACGACCACGACGTGCAACCCGCCGGCGACGCCCGAGATCACCCCGGCCATGAGGAAGGCGGAGAGCTTCGCCTTGGTCGTGTCGATGGCGGCCGCATCCGCAGCCCGTTGGTTGTCGCGCGTGGCGATCATCACCCGGCCGGCGCGCGCCTTGCGGAGCCCCTGGGCGGCCAGGATGGCCAGGCCGAGGAAGGCCAGAGAGGTCAGGTACATCGTGCGGCCCTGGCTGAGGTCGAAGCGCTCGAGGAGCATCGGCCGGCCGACATCGGTGGGGATCAGGTCGGGGAAGTTGTTGAAGTTCAGGACGTACTGGTCGAGGGCGACCGCGAAGGCCAGCGTTGTCACGGCCAGGAACAAGCCCCGGATGCGCAGCGCGGGGAGACCGACCACCAGGGAGATGACCGCCCCGGTGATGCCGGAGGCGATGAGCACGAGGAACAGGTCCACGTTCTGGTGCTGGATGAGGTTGCCGCCGACGAGGGCCCCGACGCCGACGATGGCGAACTGGCCGAGGCTGATGTGACCACCCCACCCGGTCAGGATGACCAGGCTCACCGCGGCCAGTGCCCAGACCATGGCCACACAAGCCAGGTACAGGTTTGACGCCGACCAGGTGGCAGGGATGAACACGAAGGCGAGCACGACCAGCCCGGTGAGGATCCGCTTGGCCCATCGCACCTCGGGGAGCTGGCGGAGCTCGAGTGGCGTCGGTTTGAGGACGCCGAGCGCCGACCACGTCGACCCCGCGCTCTCCTCCGCCCGGGAGAGCTTGCCCGACTGCAGCAGGAGGGCGGCCAGGATCACGATCAGGAAGGCGACGTACTGGATGGTGGGGGAACCGGGCGTGTTCCAGCTGATGACCGACTCCATGATCCCGAGTCCGACACCGGCGACCAACGCGGTGGGCAGAGACTCCATCCGGGCGACGACGGCGGCGGCCAAGGCGGGCAGGAGGAGGAGGGGGCCGGCGGCGGCCAGGCCGGGGGTGACGCCGGAGAACGGCGCCTTGAGCACGAAGGTGAGGGCGGCCAGGGCGCCGGCCACCATCCAGACGATCATGGAGAGCCGACGGATCGGGATGCCGAGCAGCAGGGCACGGTCCTCGTTCTCGGCCGCGGCCCGCACCGCCACGCCGACGTCGGTGCGCAGCAGGAACCAGGCCAGGCCGGCCAGGACCGGAGGCACCACCATCATGATGAGGATCTCGTCGCCGAAGAGGGTCTTGACCCCGAGGTCGAGCTGGATGTCGAGGGGGATCTTGAAGCCACCGGTGAGCGACACGAAGCCCAAGACGCGGACCGAGATGATGGCTTCGATCACGCTCAGGATCTGGGCGATGCCGATGCTGGCCACGGTGAGGATCAACCGTGAGGTGTTGCGGAAGCGGCGGACGATCAGCTCGACGCCCATGCCGGTGGCCACACCGAGGGCCACGCCGATCGGCACCGCGACGAAGAAGGGCACGCCCTTCTCCAGGTGGAGCCCGATGGCCGTCACCCCCGCCAGGCTGCCCATGGAGGCGTAGGCGAAGTTGATGAACCGGCTCGTCTTGTAGATGAGGATCAGCCCGATGGCGAGCAGGGCCGTGACGGTGCCGACGATCACGCCGGTGACGACGACCCCGAAGGGTGCCTTGTCCTCGAGGAACGACCCGAGCAGCGGCATCCGGTAGGCGAGGAACACCGCCAACGAGCCGAGCAGGACGCTGAGCGCACCACGGGCCGACCGGCTCAGGTCGGTCCAACGCTGGGTGCCGGCCGAGAGGACGGCCGTCATGGCGTCAGCCCGACGTCGACCGGGCGTCCGGGATCGGCGTCAGGTATCTGACCCTTCTGGAACCTGGCCCCGTCGTTGGCCGAGAGGTAGGCCCCGTTCTTCCCGTTGAACGTGGAGACGGCGCCGGCATCCCAGAAGATCTCGCGCACGTCGTTGGCAGCCGTGCGGTCACCAGGCCCGAAGTCCCAGAGGCCGAAGGGCCCGCTCTTGGGCGGGTAGTTGAACATGCCGGCCTCGAAGGTCTGCGGGTTGAGGTCGGGTCCGGCCATCTGGAGCCCGATGGCGAGCATGTACATCTGGTAGTAGATGAGGTCGACCGAGAAGGCCGGCTCGTCGTCCCGCACCGACTTGTAGGCGGCGTAGGCGATGGTCTGGGTGGGCGGCACGAAGCCGTCGAGCGGGCTCACCCCGAAGGCGTGGCTGGCGAAGTTCTGGTTCCACAGCTGGCCCACGATGTCGGCATCGGTGAGGGCGGTGCCCACGATGATGAACTCGGGGTAGTACTGCTCGCGGTTGGCCACGCCGGACAGGAACACCGGCAGGATCGGGTCGCAGCCGCAGATGAGGGTCGTGATGCCGCGGTCCTTGAAGTCGTTGATGATCTGGGTCGCCTGGTTGGACATGGTGCCGAGGTTGAGCTCGTAGGCCCGTCGGTACCCGGGCTGCTGACCGGCCTCCTCGATGACGGTCTCGGCGTTGTCCACCGACTCCTGGTACCAGGAGTTCTCCGGGGCCAACGTGCCGAACACCCGCGGCTTGTCGCGCAGAGCGCCGCCGGCGTGCACGGCGTTGCCGCCGTAGAGCTTCTTCACCGCGAACTCCGCCGCGAACTCCGACACGATCGAGCCGTCGGTGGCGATGCTCCACGCGTTCGGCGCGTGGTCCTCGTGCCACTTGCGCGAGAGATAGGGCGTGCCGAAGGCGATGACGCCGCGGTCGGCCAGGGCGCCGGCGTAGGGCTCGCTCGTGCCCGACAGGTCGGCGAAGGCCCCGATCTCCTCGGACACCTGGATGGCGTCGGCGACGGCCTGCTCCCTGCCCTTGCCGAGCAGCTCGTTCGTGTTGGAGCCCCGGCCGTCGTAGAAGACGATCTCGATCTTGCGACCGTAGAGCTGGAAGCGCTCGTTGAAGTAGTCGGCGAGGGCCTGCACGGTGCGAGTGACCGAGTCCGGCGAGTCGGAGAGGGTGGCGCCGGCGAGCTGGGCGAGCGTCTGCTGGAAGCCCTTCTCGTTGAGGACGCGGTACGCCACCTTGATCGAGGTGTCGGAGACGCCCTTGGAGGTGCCCCCACCGTTCGAGCCGGAGAAGGAGATGCACGGGGGTGAGTAGGGGTCGCTCGGCACCTGCTCGGCGCGATCGGGGCATCCGGCTCCCGCGCCGGGGGCGGCGGCCTCTCCGCCTGTGGCGGCTCCGGCTTCACCAGGGGTGCCTTCGGTGGCGACGGCGCCGCCTTCCGGCGTGGTGACGACCGTCTCGGGGCCTGTTGCGCCGGATCCGGCGCCGGAGGTGCCGGAGCT
>Ga0136618_10000290_pt1 | contig 16218 bp, 18 predicted proteins | sample AntDrymUQ3302106_2_FD_104805 | JGI IMG/M metagenome (GOLD analysis project Ga0136618, IMG submission 104805) | Polar desert sand microbial communities from Dry Valleys, Antarctica - metaG UQ330 (21.06) | ecosystem: Environmental > Terrestrial > Soil > Desert | place: Antarctica: Dry Valley... | reverse complement strand
TCGACGCCCTCCTCCCGCTCGCAGGCCCCCGCGTGCACGTAGGCGTAGATCTCCGCGGCGCCGCCCTTGCGCACCTGCTCCACCGACCAGGCCACATGAGAGGCGGGCAGGTAGTTGAGGGCGACGCCGTCGGCCACCTCGCCGCCCAGCTGAAGCATCTTGGGGTTGAGGGCGCCGATCACGATCTTGGGGCGCCGCTCGCCGAGCCGGACCCCGAGCCGGAAGCCCTTCACCGTGTAGAAGTCGCCGGCGAAGTCCACCTTCTCCCCGGTGAGGCACTCCCGCAGCAAGGCCACGTACTCGCGGGTCTGGGCCAGCGGGTGGTCGCCGTAGGGAACGCCGTGCCAGCGGGACGTGACGACCGGCGAGGAGATGCCGATGCCGAGCACGATCTCCCGCTCCGGGTGCAGGGCCTGGAGCGTGGCCCCGGCCATGGCCACCACCATCGGCGTCCGCAGCTGGAGGGCCAGCACCCCGGTGCCGAGCCCGAGGGACGGGGCGGCCGCTCCCACAGCGGCCAGCAGCGAGAAGGCCTCCGGACCGGTGGTCTCGGCCGTCCAGTACGAGTCGTAGCCCACCTCGGCCGCCACACGGGCCGTGCTCAGGGCGGTGTCCGGCCCCAGGCTCATCAGGCTGGCAAAGGTGACCCCGGCGCGCTCCATGCCCATGCCGCCGACCCTAATCCGGGCCTGTGACGGGCCGAACCAGTTGCCGGGGCGCCCGACAGAGCGGCGCGCGAGACTCTCCTCCCGACAGAGAGGGGCCCTCCAATGGCCTTGAAGCGCTATGTGATCGAGCGAGACATCCCGAACATCGGCGGCTCGTCAGAGCAGGACCTCTCGGGGGCGGCGGCGACGTCGAACTCGGCCCTGGCGACGCTGGCTCCTCGCGTGCAGTGGGAGCACAGCTACGTGGCCGGGGACAAGACGTTCTGCATCTACCTCGCCGAGGACGAGGAGTCGATCCGCGAGCACGCCAAGATCTCCGGCTTCCCAGCCACGGTGATCACCGAGGTCAAGACCGTGATCGACCCCACCACCGAGAGCTGAGCCGCGCCGACGCGGCAAGCGAGCGTCAGAAGCTGCCGGTGCGCTCCAGGGTGTACTCGCCCGCGGTGCGGTCGGAGCCGATGGGCGAGACCCGCGCCGTGATGGTGCGGGCCTCGCTGGAGAAGCAGTCGGCCTCCCGGAGGGTCACCGAGGCCGGCACGGCGTCGGCGCTCGTCGTCATGCCGAGCACCTCGCCGTCGTCCAGCAGCTCGAGCCGCACGGTCATGCCGACGGGTGCGGTGATGGTAACGGTGAGGCGGCCGTCGCACAGCAGCTGGGCTCCGTCGCCCACCGCCATGGCGAAGGTGTCGACGTCGTCACGCGGTACGATCGTTCCGGAGACGGGGTCGGCCCCCTCGACGAATGCTGCGTCGTCGGCCAGGGCGTCGGCGGCCGCCTCGCAGCCGTTGTCACGGACCTCGTCGTAGTCCTCGAACCCGGCCAGGCACCCCCGGCCGTCGGTGCCGGGGGCGGGTTCGGTCACACCGCACGGCTGGTAGCGGAGGTCGGCACAGCCGGCCTCCGTGGTGGACGGGCTGCTGTGCTCGGGGCCGGCGCCCGTCTCCCGAGCGGCGACGAGCACACCGGCCAGCAGCACGCCGACGCCGAGCCCCCCGGCCACCGCCCACCTGGGCCAGCGGCGGCCCGTGCCCGTCGCCGGGCGCCGCACCACGGTGCCGGCCGGGCCGCCCACCAGGGCGGCGGCCGACGGGCGCCGCTCCTGGCACGGATGGAGCATCAGCTGGAGCCGGCGCCGCAGGCCGGCGGGCAGGTCGCGCGGCACCGGGCGCACCTTGCCCTGCGCCGCCCGGACCATGAGCAGGTCGGCGGCGCCGCGCCCATAGGGCCCTTCGCCGGTGGCGGCGTAGAGGAGCGTGGCGCCGAGGGAGAACACATCCGACGCCTGCCCGGCCTCCTCGCCGCGAGCCTGCTCCGGTGACATGAAGCCCGGGGTACCCACCACCGTGCCGACGGCGGTGAGGCCGGCCGTGTCGTCACGCGAGCTGGCCACGCCGAAGTCGGCCAGGTGGGCGATCCCGGCGTCGTCGAAGAGGACGTTGCCGGGCTTGAGGTCACGGTGCACGACGCCCGCGCGGTGGGCCTCGGCCAACGCGCTCCCCAGGGCGTCAGCGAGCCGCTCGACGTCGGCGGCCGGGGCGGGTCCGTGCCACCCGACCCGGTCCGACAGCGTGCCCCCCGTCAGGTACGCCATGACGAGGGTGATCTCCTCGCCGTCCTCCAGCACGTCCAGGAGCTCGACGATGTTGGGATGGCGCAGGCGGGTGAGGACCTCGGCCTCCCGTTCGAACCGCTGGCGGGCCCGGGCGATCTCGTCGGCCGACCCCTGGAAGGTGAGCCGCTTGAGGGCCACCTCGGTGCCGTCCGGCCGTCGGCCCAGGTCGACCACTCCCATGCCGCCACGGCCCAGCTGAGCCACCCGCTCGTAGCGCACGTCACCACGATACTGACGGCTGATGACGCATCGTCGTCACAGGTCATGGGTATCGTGGCGGCAATGACTGAGACCGAGGACGTCACGACGAACTCCGACGATGCCGATGCGAAGGCCCACGAGGCGGTGATCGACGAGGCGCTCCGGCTCATCGACACCGGCTTGTCCGACCTCATGCACCGCGAGCTGGTGTCCACCGACGAGGTCTCCGATCTGCTGCTCGACGTGCGCATGCTGCTCACGGCGGCCGAGATGGCCGCCGGATCAGGGCAGCTCGTCGAAGCGCCGGTCGGCGCCTAGCCGCCCGCCTTCCGTCGCCGGGCAACCTTGGGGCTGCCGGCGGCGATCAGCGCCGTGAACTCCGCTTCGATCGCATCGCGCAGCATCGCGGGGTCGGCTACGGCGCCAGCGTCCGCGTTGAGCCCCATGTCGAGGCTGCCGTCATAGGACATCAGGGTCAGGTTCCACGCGGTCCCGCCGGTGGGGCCGATCGGGTAGTTGGCCAGGATCCGGGCGCCGGCGATGAAGAGCGGGAAGGGCGCCCCCCGGACGTTGGAGGTGGCGAAGTCCACCGTCTCCACCTGCTGGCGGGCCAGGCGGACGGCCACCGAGGTGGGCAGCAGGTTGGCCACGCCCGCCAGGCCGCCCACCATGCCCATGGCTCGCTCGCTCTTGGTGGCGTCGAGGCGTTCCCGGATGGCCGTGAAGCGCGCGCGAGGGTCTTGGATGCCCACCGGGAGCAGGACCCGGGTGGGGGTGAAGGCGTTGCCACCGGCTGAGCCATCGGTGCGGGTGCTCACCGGCATCGTGATGCGCAGCTCGTCGACCGGTTGGCCGGCGGCCCGGTGGTAGGCGCCGGCCCCGCCGGCGGCGGCGGCCACGAAGATGTCGTTGAGGCTCCCACCCAGGGCCTTGGCGGCGGCCTTGGCCGGGTCCAACGGCACCTGCAGCACCTCCACCTGCCGGCGGAGCGAGCGCTCCTGCCAGAGCGGCGACCGGGCCCGGTCAGACACGACCAGCTGGCGCACGGCCGAGCGGGCCAGCTCGATGGCGTCAGCTCCCTGCCCGACGAGCGAGCCGGGATCCCGCACGAGGTCGGCCCCCGCCCCCACCGAGCGGCGGGCCACCCCGAGCGTGCGCCGCAGCTGGTGCGTCATGGTGTCGACGACGGTCTCCACCAGGTTGGCGTCGATGGCCTGAGGCGCCGGGCGGTCAGGGGCGATCGGCTCGGTGGCGTCACGGGCCAGGTCGATGAACTGCTCCGACATGCGGATGCTGCCCTCGCCGTCGGCGATGGCATGGTGGAGCTTCTGCACCATCGCGGCGCCGCCGCCGTCCACGCCTTCGATCACCGTGAACTCCCAGAGGGGCCGGGTGCGGTCGAACGGGCGGTGCACGATGGTGGCGGCCAGGTCGAGGAGCTGGCGCAACGACCCCGGGGCGGGCAGGGCGACCCACCGAAGGTGGTAGTCGATGTCGAAGTCAGGGTCGTCACGCCACTCGGGGGGCGCCAGGCGACCCAGCGCCGGCACCACCCGCTGGTGCAGGCGCGGCACCATCGTCACCGCTCGTTCGAGGCGGGCCCGTAGGCGCCCCGAATCCGGCGCCACGTCGAAGACCGTGACGTTGGCGATCGATGCACTCAGGTGCGGGTCCTTCTCCAGGTTCCACATCAGCGCCTCGACGTCGCTCATGCGACGGTCGTTGCGCATCACCCGTTCGCCGGCCACGGCCGGAGGCTAGTGGCCCCGGTCAGCGGGGGATCGAGGTGTGCTTGTACTCGTTCAGCTCGGGAAACCCGTCGAGGAGGTCGAGCACCCTGTCGATGGAGCGCGTGGCATGGGCGCCGTCACCGTCCGGGCGATCCATCAGGCGCACGAACACCGCCCGATCCTCGACCATGAAGGTCGGCATGCCCCACACCTGCTGGTCCTTGGCGGCGGCCTCGTGGGCCCGCTGCACCACCTCGATGGGGTGGCCGGTGGCGATCTCGGCCAGGACGGCGTCGGCGTCAACCCCCTGCTCCGCGAGGACTTCGCGCACCTGGCGCTCCTCGCGGAGCTGGCCTCCGTGATCGTGGCGGAGGGCGAAGAGGGCTTCGTGGAGGTCGAGGAACCGCTCGGGGAACTTGTCCCGCACCACCACTCCGGCTTGGAGGGCCAAGAGGCCGGAGTCGTCCTGCCAGTGCTCCCAGACGGAGCGCTCCCCGTCCTCGACGTGCACCTGGCCGAGCGAGAACGGCACGAAGGTGACATCCCACGGGGCGCCGACTCGCAGGCCCTCGATCACGTGCTCGTGTGCGTTGCGGGCGAAGGGGCAGCGGTAGTCCCAGGTCACGGCGAAGGCACGGAGATCGGTCACACCCCCTCCAACGACGCGCCCTCTCCGGGCATTCCAGCTACGGACGGGGCCAGGCGCGCCGAGCCACGGCGGCCAAGCCGAGTCCGAGGGTGGCGCCGACCACCACGTCGGAGGCGTGGTGCATCTTCACATACACACGGCTCGAGGCCACCACGGCGGCGATGCCGTAGTAGATGGGCCGCAGCGGATCGTCCTGGCCCAGGAGGCTGGCGGCCGTGAAGGCGGCGCTGGAGTGCCCCGACGGGAAGCTGCTCGACACGGGTGTGCGCACGCGGTGCGGGCGCGGCCGGTCGACCTCCCACACGGGTCGATGGCGCCGAAAGACGCTCTTCACGGCGCCGTTCACCACGAGCGACTCCACCCCGAGGATGGTGGACACCCGCGCCGCGCTCATCGGGTCCCGGCCCGGCAGCAGGCCCTGGCCGGCGCCGATCAGGTGCCAGACGAGGGACCAGTCGCCCAGCTCCGAGGCGCCGTACATGAGCCGATCGAGCCCTCGGTGACCGCGCAAGCGGTCGACGCGGCGGTCGACCGCCTCGTCGAACTGGACGATCGCCTTCTGGGCGAGGGTGAGGCGGCGTCTGGGCACGGCGGCACGGTACCCGGCGGAGCGCGACGGATTACACCGGGACGGCTTCCACGCCGGCCCGCTCGATCTCCCGGTCGATGCGGTAGGCGTCGGCCAGCGCCACCTCGCCGCCGAAGGACGGGCAGTAGGCCTTGAAGCCGCACCAGTCACACAGGCGGCTCGGCTTGGGGCGGAAGTTGTCCCGCTCGCAGGCCGCCTCGACCGCCATCCAGACCGCCGCCAGCTTCCGCTCGACCCCCCGGGTGGATCGATCGGTGGGGACCGAGATGATGGCCACCGGATCGGCCAGGTAGAGGAGCTGCACCGTGGCCGGGCGGCGCCCGAACAGGCGCTCGCACAGCAGCGAGTAGAAGGCCACGCCGGCCAGGCGCTGCTGCTCTTGGCGCTCCCCGGGCGCCCGGCCCGTCTTGTAGTCGGTGACGACCAGCTCGCCGTCGGCATCCAGCTCGAGCCGGTCGATGATGCCGCGCAGGCGGACGCCCCCGACCTCGACCTCCAGCTTCAGCTCGATGCCGATCGGCGTGATGGAGGTGGGGTCCTCGAGGCGGAAGTACTTCTCCAGCAGCGCGCGGGCCTCGGCGAGGAAGGTCGCCTCTGCCTCTGCGTCCATCTCGAGGCCGGCGTACTCCGGATCCGACTGGAGCTCGGCGGCCGCCGCGTCCAGGCACAGGAGCGATCGAGCAGCGGTGCGCTCGGCGGGCTCGAGGCAGAAGAGCCGCTCGAGGGCGGCGTGCACCAGGGTTCCCCGGGTGGCGGCCACGGACGGGGGTTCAGGGAGGTGGTCGATGGCCGAGAAGCGGAAGGCCAGCCCACAGTCCGTGAAGGAGGAGACCTTCGATGGGGACAGGCTGGTGGGAAGCGGCAACGGCATGGGTCCAGGCTACGCGCCGGGTGAGACAGGCCTCAGGACCTCGCTACGACACCGCCTTCATGTCGCCCAGCTCGGCGCTCCAGCGCTCCAGCAGGGCGGCGGTGTCGTGGTCGTCGGGGTGGAAGTCAGCCCGGTCGTAGTCGCGGAGTCGGCGGATCACGTCACCCTTGAAGAAGGGGTGGGAGCGCAGGCCACGCAGGCTGCGGGCCAGGCGGCGGGGGTCGCGGGCCCTGGGGTCGAGGGCGAGGGAGATCGCCACCGAGGTGGACATGGCGAACAGGAAGCCGATGTGCACCCCGTACATCGTGCCCACCCGAACGCGCCGGTCGCCGCAGACGTGCTGGAACACGTCGTAGGCGACGGACTTGTGCTCGGTCTCCTCCAGGGCGTGCCAGGTGAAGAGCGTGCGGACCTCGTCGGAGGTGAACTCGCCGCGAGCGGCGTCGTCGCGCAGGATCACCTCGGCCAGGGTGGCCGTGTAGTGCTCGAGGGCGGCGGTGATGGCCAGTTGGTGTCGCTGGGGGGCGACCTTGCCGATCACGGTGAGCGCCAGCTTCACCCGCCGGTCGGTGAGGCGGGTGGGGTAGCCGAGCTTCCGCAACCGGTCGTTGAAGGCCCGGTGCTCACGGCCGTGCAGGGCCTCCTGGCCGATGAAGCCCTTCACCTGGTCCTTGAGCTCGGGGTCGGTGATCTCGTCCCGGTAGGCCCGGACGCTGCGGACGAAGAAGTCCTCGCCTTCGGGGAAGACGGCCGAGAGCATGGCGGCGATGTGGCTGCGCACGAGGTCGTCGGCCACGAAGTACTTGGGCAGCGTCTCGTCGGCGTAGTGGAGGTCGGGCCGGCGGATGGAGATCCGGCGAGGCTTCACGAGCGGGCGCTTGAGCGTGGCGTTCGGCATCTGTCCTCCTGGGAGCAGGTTTGCCTACTGATAGTAGGACAAAGGCGGGCGGTGCGCCAGCGCTAGATGGTGGCGGCGAAGCCGCGCACGGCGTCGGCCATCATCAGCGGCGCCTCGAGGGGGCCGAAGTGACCGACGTGGGCGTGGCGCTCTAGGCGCCCGGCCGGCAGTGCGTCGGCCACCGCCGCGGCAAAGGCGGCCGGTCCGGCGGGGCCGGCCCCACTGGCGATGACCACCGGGCACCGCACCTCGTCGAGAGCGTCGTAGGCCCCATGCGAACCTCCGCCCCGGTAGATCTGGCTCTCGTCCTCGGGGCGGCACGCGAGGTGGACGCCACCGTCCTCGCCGGCGACGAAGCCGTGGCGCACGTAGGCGTGGAGGGCGTCGGCACGAACGATGGCGAGGGGACGCTTCGACGCGAAGTTGCTGAGCGCCTCGGCGTGGGACGCGAACGTCGACCGCCGTCGTCGCGCCCTCTCGGCCAGCTCGCCGCCACCGACCAAGGCGTTCAGGGCCGCGGGCGGTGGCGTGATCGGCTCGAACAGCCAGAGCCCGGCGAAGGTGCCGGGGCGGGCCTGCTCGGCGAGGAGCAGCGCCGCCCCGCCCATCGAGTGGCCGATGCCCAACAGCTCGCCGGCCGGGAGGTCGAGGCCATCCACCACCGCCAGCACGTCGTCGCCCATCCCCGACCACTGCAGCTCGGCGCCAGGCGGGACGACGGAGGCGCCGTGGGCGCGGAAGTCGAGGGCCCATCGCTCGAAGCCCGGCCCCAGGGCGGCGCTGAACGGCTCCCAGACGGCTCCGTGGAACCCGGTGGCATGGCACAGCAGGGTGGCGCGACCGGACCCGCCGTGCTCGTGCACCGCCAGGGTGAGGCCGTCGGAGGAGGGGACCGAGCGCATGCGTGCATCCTCGTCCGGCCGGTGGCCGTGCGGCGAATAGCGTCCTCGGCCATGGCCGAGCCCGATGGCGACGACGAGCACGCCGAGGACTCGGCGGACGAAGCCGCCGTCCGAGCCGCCAACCGGGCCTTCTACGCCGCCTTCGAGGCGCGCGACCTGGACGCCATGTCAGACGCCTGGGAGCACGCCGACCGGGTGTCGTGCACGCACCCCGGATGGCGGACGCTGCACGGATGGGGCGCAGTGTCGGCTTCGTGGTTCGCCCTGTTCGGCGGTCCCAGCCTGCTGCAGTTCATCCTCACCGACGAGGTCGTCTCGGTGGCCGGCGACGCCGCCTGGGTGACCGTGGACGAGAACCTCATCAGCGCCGATGGCGCCGGCACCGTGGCGGCCGTGAACGTGTTCGTGCGCACTGGAGCGCGGTGGCGCCTCGTCGCCCACCATGGGTCCGCGGTGGCTCCCCAGGCCCCGTGAACTATCCTGCAGCCACCGTGCAAGAAGTGCCTCCCACCGACGGCCGGACGCGGCGGTCCCTGCGCACGCACGAGGCCATCGTCGACGCCACCATCGGCCTGCTCGAAGATGGCGACCTCCGGCCGACGGCTCCGCGGGTGGCCGAACGGGCCCAGGTCTCGGTGCGCAGCGTCTTCCAGCACTTCGACGACCTCGAGAGCCTGCACGCCTCCGTGGCGGAGCGGCTCGTCGAGCGGGTGGCGGCCCTCGTCCTCCCGGTGGACCCCGAGCTGCCCCTCGAGGTGCGCCTCGACCGCTTCGTGCGCCAGCGGGCGGTGCTCCTCGAGGCGGTGACGCCGATCCGTCGGGCCGCCGACGTCCACGGCCCCTTCTCCACCGAGATCACCGCTCGTCTCCGCGCCGGTCAGGCCTTCCTCCGCGAGGAGGTCGTCCACACCTTCGACCCCGAGCTGAGCGTCGCCGGCCAGGCCCGAGACGACCTCCTCGACTGCCTCGACGCCGCCATGAGCTGGTGGACCTGGGAGGGCCTGAGGTCAGGCCTTGGAAGAAGTCAGGCAGACGCCGAGCGAGTGATGCGACGACTGGCGAGCGCCGCGCTGGCCTAGGAGTCGGCTGGATCCCGGCGCAGCTTGCCGGGATCGACTACGACAGCGCCTTGAAGGCGAGCATCATCTCTTCGTTGAGGTTGCCGGGGACCTCGTAGCCCTCTTCGCTCCGGATCTTGTCGAAGCTGTCCCGCACGCCCTCGGGGGTGAGGTCGGCGTCGAAGTGGCCGGGGGTGACGCCGACGAAGACCCGGGCCACCCGCCCGCCGCCCACGGAGTAGACCTCGCCGCTCACCGGGCAGTCCTCGTGGGCCAGGTAGGTGACGACGGGGGTGACCAGCTCCGGCGCCAGCTTGTCGGCCGCTGGGCCGAGGAGCTCTTCGGTCATGCGGGTCTTGGCGACCGGGGCGATGGCGTTGGCCTTGATGTTGTTCTTGGCCCCTTCGACGGCCAGCACCCGCGTGAAACCGACCAGGCCCATCTTGGCGGCGCCGTAGTTCGTCTGGCCGAAGTTGCCGAAGATGCCGGCGCCGGAGGATGTGTTGACGATGCGGCCGTAGCCCTGGTCGCGCATGATCTGCCAGGCCGGCTGGGTGACGTAGAACGCCCCGCGGAGGTGGACGTCGAGCACCGGGTTGAGCTGGTCGGGCGTCATGTTCTTGAACGACGTGTCCCGCAGGATCCCCGCGTTGTTGATGATGATGTCGACGCGCCCGAAGGTGTCCACCGCCGTCTGGACGATGCTGGCACCGCCCTCGGGTGTGGCCACGCTGTCGTAGCTGGCGACCGCCTCGCCGCCGGCGGCGGTGACCTCGTCGACGACCTTCTGAGCGGCGGTCTCGGAGTGGCCGGTGCCGTCGCTGGCCCCGCCGAGGTCGTTCACCACGATGAGGGCGCCGCGTCGGGCAAGATCCAGCGCGTGGGAGCGGCCGAGGCCGCCGCCGGCCCCGGTGATGATGGCCACCTTGCCATCGAACCCGAGATCAGCCATGGATCAGTCGCGACCCTGGAGCTTGGCCAGCAGGCGCAGGAGCTCCAGGTAGAGCCACACGATGGTGACGAGCAGTCCGAAGGCGGCGTACCACTCCATCTTCTTCTCGGCACCGGCGGCCACCCCCCGCTCGATGAAGTCGAAGTCGAGGAGGAGGTTGAAGGCGGCCACGCCGACGATGACGAGGCTGATGCCGATCCCGAGCGGGCCGGTGTCGTGGAGGAACGGCACCGAGGCGCCGAAGATGCCGAGGATGAGGTTGGCGACGTAGACGAGCATGATGGCGCCGGTGGCGGCCACGATGCCCATGCGCAGCTTCTCGGTGACCTTGATGATGCGGGTGCCGTAGAGGAACAGCATGACGGCGAACACGCCGATGGTGAGGCCGACGGCTTGGACGACGATGCCGTCGTAGGCGGTGTTGTAGAGGGCGGAGATGGCCCCCAGGAAGGCGCCCTCGAGCAGGGCGTACACCGGCGCCGTGAAGCGGGCCAGGTTCGGCTTGAAGATGGTGAGGATGGCGACGCCGAGCGCGCCGAGCACGACCGGGAGGAGCCACCCCGGCAGGGAGACCGAGTCGCTGGTGGAGTCGAGGCTGTTCCAGCCGTAGACGCCCGAGGCGATGACCAGCACCAGCAGCGCGGCGGTGGCCCACACCGTGCCGCCCACCGTCATGGTGTCCGTGCCGGCGACCGGACCGGTCGGCGGGGCGGCGTAGGTGCCGTCGAGCGTCTGGGTGCCAGCGGCCCACCCGACCTGGTTGTCGGAGACTCGCTGGAAGGCCTTCTCGTTCAGGGCGGGGTTCGTGTTCCGGAGTGCTGTTGCCATGGCCGACAGTCTGCCCGATCCAGAACCGGAACCGCGCTCAGCTGACCGCGCTGGCCACCCGGGTGGCGATGTGCACGGCGTGGTCGCCGAGGCGCTCGTAGAAGCGCGCCACCAGCGTGGCGTCAGCCGCCGCCGGCGCCGGCACGACACCGGCGAGCAGCTCGGCCGTGAGGGCGGAGTGCAGGTCGTCCAGCTCGTCGTCGGCGAGCTCCAGCGCCTCGCCCGCCAGCGGATCGCGATCGACGAATCCGTCGGCCGCCGCCCGCCAGAGCTGGGCGGTCACCGTGCCCATGCGCTCGAGCATCCCGCGCGCGGCGGGGGTCACCTGGGCGACCAGCCCCGAGCCGGCCCGCTTGGCGATGTGCTCGGCCAGGTCTCCCGAGCGCTCGAGCTCGGGGACGATCCTGATGATGGCGAGGGCATAGCGAAGCTCGCCGGCCACGGGCGCCTGGAGCAGCAGCAGGCGCTCGATGTCGCCCTCCACGTCCAGCATGAGCCCGTCGATGGTCTTCTCACCGGCCCGAACGGTGGCCAGGGCGTCGGTGTCATCACCGAGCAGGGCTTCGTTGGCGGCGGCCACGGCTTCGGACACGAGGGCGAAGAGGCGCACCACCTTGAAGTTGATGGCGTCGAGATCGCGGTGGTACCCCACTCGGAGCTGCTGCGGCTGCTCCGTCAAAGGGTGACTCCCAGCTCGTCGGCGGCCCAGCCCTTGAGGCGCTTGTAGTCGACCTTGCCGTTGGGCGCCCGGCCGATCGTGTCGATGGAGAGCACCCGCTTGGGCGCCTTGTAGGCAGCCAGCTTGTCCTTCACGTGGCCGACGATGGCCCTCTCGTCGAAGGCGGCCCCCGGCGCCAGCTCGACCACGGCGGTGATGGCCTCTCCGAACTTGTCGTCCGGGAGGCCGACGGCGACGGCGTCGGACACCGAGTCGTGCGTCTTCAGCACCTCCTCCACCTCCTCCGGGTACACCTTCTCGCCGCCCGTGTTGATGCACACCGAGCCGCGGCCGAGCAGCGTGAGGGACCCGTCGGCCTCCACTGTGGCGTAGTCGCCAGGCATGGAGTACCGCTTGCCCTCGAACATGATGAAGGTGGCGGCCGACTTCGCCTCGTCCTTGTAGTAGCCGATCGGCTGCCAGCCGCCCACCGCCACCCGACCGGTCTCGCCCGAGCCCGGTTCGAGGGCGCGCCCGTCGTCGGTGAGGACCTTGGTGTGCTCGCCCACGGTGAACTTGGCCGTCGAGCTGGTGCCCCCGGCCGTGCTCACGGACTGGCCCATGCCCACAGCCTCGGACGACGAGAAGGCGTCGATGATCATCATCCCGGGCTGGTGGGCGAGCAGGCCCTGCTTGGCGCCTTCGCTGAACATCACGCCCGAGCTGGAGATGATCACCAGGCTGGCGATGTCGTACTTGTCGGGGGCCGCATCCAGCGCCCGCACCATCGGCTTGGCGAAGGCGTCGCCGACGATGGCGATGGTGTTGACCGACTCCCGCTCGACGGTGGCGAGGAGCTCGTCGATGTCGAGGTTGCGGGCCTCCAGGGTGACCGTGCAGCCGCCGCCCGACAGCACGATCAGCTGAGTGAAGCAGCCTGTGCCGTGCATGAGCGGACAGGCCGGCATGCCGGTGAGCCCGGGACCCTGCACCGAATCTCGGATGACCTGCGGGTCGGGAGCGCCGTCGCGCACCGCCGGCACGAAGGTCCCCACGAGGGTGCGGAAGAGGTCGTCCTGCCGCCACATCACGCCCTTGGGCATCCCCGTGGTGCCCCCCGTGTAGAGCAGGAGGAGGTGATCGCCGTCACGGCCCCACGGACCGGAGACCGATTCCGGCGTGCCCGCCTCGGCGGCCGCCTCGTAGGGCTTGGCCCACGCCGGGCACGAGCCGGCCCCGTCGTCGACCCAGAGCCACACCTTCACCAGCGGGAGCCGGTCACGGAGGCCCTCGATGCGCTCGGTGAAGCTCCCGTGGAAGACCACCGCCACCACGTCGCCGTTTTCCCACAGGTAGACGAGCTCGTCGTCCAGGTAGCGGTAGTTGGTGTTGACCGGGGCGAGGCCGGCCTTGAACGAGGCGAACACCGACTCGAGGTACTCGGGGCCGTTGTAGAGGTACTGCGCCACCTTGTCCTGCTCCTCCACCCCGGCATCGAGGAGGGCCTGGGCCACGCCGTTGGCCCGCCGGTCGAAGTCCGCCCATGAGACCCGGCGGTCTCCCTGGATCTGGGCGGGAGCGTCGGGCACCTGCTGGGCCACGATCTCCCAGACATCTGCGAAGTTCCAGCCCGGCATGGGTCCCCCTCGGTCGCGAACGGCCGCCGATGGTAGCCGACCCCCTTGACTACCCGGTCAAGACCAGGCGCTACCTTGCCGGGGTGGACTTCGAGCTGCCAGCCGAGGACGATCCCCGCCGCCTCGCCGTGCGGGCGTGGCTGGCCGACCACCCTGCCCCCACCGGCCGTCAGCTGGCCGAGGGTGGGTACGTCGCCCCGCACTGGCCCACCCCCTGGGGACTCGACGCCGACCCCATCCACCAGATCCTCATCGACGAGGAGCTGAGGGCAGCCGGCGTGTCGCGACCCTCCAACACCATCGGGATCGGGTGGGCCGGCCCCACCATCCTCCACGGCGGCACCCAGGAGCAGAAGGACCGCTACCTGTTCCCGTTGCTGTCCGCCGAGGAGATCTGGTGCCAGCTCTTCAGCGAGCCCGCCTCCGGCTCCGACCTCGCCTCCCTGTCCACCCGGGCCGTGCAGGACGGCGACGAGTGGGTGGTGACCGGGCAGAAGATCTGGACGTCCCTCGCCCAGCACTCGCGCTTCGGGATCCTCATCGCCCGCACGGACGCCGACGCTCCGAAGCACGAGGGGATCTCGTACTTCATCTGCCCGATGGACGCGCCCGGTGTCGACATCCGTCCCATCATCGAGATGACCGGCGCTCACACCTTCAACGAGGTCTTCCTCGACGAGGTTCGCCTCCCCGCCGCCAACCTGGTCGGCGAGGTCAACCGGGGCTGGGGACTGGCCAAGGTGACCTTGGGCAACGAGCGGGTGTCGCTGTCCTCTGGGGGAGCGCTATGGGGGATGGGGCCGACGGCCGACGACCTGCTCGCCGTCGTGCGGGCGGCCGGCGGGACCACCGACCCCGTCCTCCGCCAGCGCCTCGCCGCCCTGCACATCGAGCACCAGCTGCTGCGCCTCATCCGACTGCGCACCGTCACCGCCCGCATCAAGGGCGAGCCTCCGGGCGCCGAGGCCTCCGTCCGCAAGATCCTGGCCGACGAGCACGGTCAGGCGATCATGGGCCTGGCCAAGGACCTGGCTGGGGCGGGCGGGATGCTCAGCACCGCCGGTCCGTTGGGTGTCGACCCCGCCATGTGGCACTACGGGTTCCTGTTCGCGCCGGCGCTGACGGTGGGCGGCGGCACGGGCGAGGTGCAGCGCAACATCGTGGCCGAGCGCGTCCTCGGCCTCCCCCACGACGTCGACGTGGAACAGGGCAACAGCTGGGCCGACAGCCGCCGCTGAGTCTTCCGCGGTCGCCAGGGGGGTAGACCGGGCGCCGTGGCCGTGTGCGAGATCGACTGCAACGGGCCGGGCATGCGGCGCCGGCGGGCCGGCAAGGGCTTCACGTACCTCGAAGAGGACGGCACCCGCATCGCGGACGCAGAGGTCGTCGACCGCATCCGGTCGCTGGCCATCCCGCCGGCGTGGGAAGACGTCTGGATCTGCTCGGACCCCGACGGGCACATCCAGGCCACCGGCCTCGACGTGAAGGGTCGTCGCCAGTACCGCTACCACGACGAGTGGCGGGCGGCCCGTGACCGGGCCAAGCACGATCGCATCCTGGGCTTCGCCAAGCGCCTCCCGGCCCTGCGGGCCGAGGTGGCTGAGGACATCTCGGCCCCCGGCATGCCCAAGGAGCGGGTGCTGGCGGCCGCCGTACGCCTCTTGGAGCTCGGCTTCTTCCGCATCGGGGGCGAGGCCTACGCGCAGGAGAACGACACCTACGGTCTGGCCACCCTGCGCAAGGAGCACGTGCGGGTGCGGCGGGACGCCCTCGAGTTCGACTACGACGCCAAGAGCGGCCAGCACCGCACCTGCCAGGTGGTGGACCCGGAGGTGCGGGCGGTGATCACGACCCTGCGCCGCCGTCGATCGGCCGCCGACGCGGAGCTGCTCGCCTACAAGGACGGTCGGGACTGGGTCGACATCCGGTCCTCCGACATCAACGAGTACATCCAGTCGTGCATCGGCGACGGCTTCACCGCCAAAGACTTCCGCACCTGGGTGGGCACGGTGCTGGCCGCCGCCCGCCTGGCCGCGCAGGAGTCGGCCGACTCCGCTACGGCGCAGAAGCGGGTGGTCGCCCAGGTCGTCAAGGACGTGGCCGAGCACCTGGGCAACACGCCGGCGGTGGCGCGGTCCGCCTACATCGACCCCCGGGTCGTCGAGCGCTTCGAGGCCGACGACACCGTGCTCGACGCCGTGGCCGACATCGACCTGGACGAGCTGGACCAGGGGATCCCCGACGATCTCGAGGCGGCCGTGCTGGAGCTCATCGAACGGGCTCGCCGTCGACGCACGAAGCGGCCGAGGCGATCCGCGAAGGCCGCCTGAGGCCCCGGCGGGCGGAGTTGCACCCGGGTTGCGGCCCGCGGCCAGACTGTCGCCCATGCCGGCTCTGCTCACCCCGATCGACCTCGATCGCCACCAGAAGGTACGGGCCTGGATCGACCTGCCCGGCGTGCCCGTGGGCACCCCGGGCAAGGTGTTGCAGGTCGGAGGGGTGACCTGGATCCGGTACCGGGTGCTCTTTGAGAACGGCATCGAGCAGGGGCTGCTCGACGGTCGCCACATCGTCGCAACCAAGGACTTCGTGGCCATCGACGACCGGGTCGAGGTGGAGGCGGTCGACGAGACCGCCACCGATGCCGTGGACGACGCCGGCACCGCTTCAGCCGCGGCGGACAACCCCTTCGGCGTGCCCGCCCACCTGCTCGAGCGGTCGGTGGCCGCCAGGGCCAGGCGTGCAGCTCTGTAGACCCATCCAACGACCCACCGGGGAGAACCGATGAAGCTGTCCACCCAGCTCAACTACGCCGGCGGCTTCAAGGAGGCCGTGGACCGGGTCGTCGAGCTCGAGAAGGCCGGTCTCGACATGGTGTGGGTGGCCGAGGCCTACAGCTTCGATGCCGTCAGCAGCATGGGCTACCTGGCCGCCAAGACGTCGACGGTGGAGATCGCCGCTG
>Ga0136618_10000287_pt1 | contig 16331 bp, 16 predicted proteins | sample AntDrymUQ3302106_2_FD_104805 | JGI IMG/M metagenome (GOLD analysis project Ga0136618, IMG submission 104805) | Polar desert sand microbial communities from Dry Valleys, Antarctica - metaG UQ330 (21.06) | ecosystem: Environmental > Terrestrial > Soil > Desert | place: Antarctica: Dry Valley... | reverse complement strand
GTCGAGTTCGCGTTGGTCACCGAGTTGACCGAACGCGACGATCACCACGTCGAGGTCGCCGTGACGTGCCGCGAGGTCGTCGATGAACGCCTGATGGGTCGGGGACTCGGTGGCGTCGAACGCCACGATGTCGACGGTCAAGCCCTCGCGCACCAACCCGGCGGCATTGACCGCCTCGGGCCGACGGGCCGCCAAGACCACGGTGGTTGTGGCCGGCGAGACGAGGGCATCGACGATGGCCCTGCCGATCTCGCTCGACCCGCCCAGCAGCACGATCGTTTGCACCTCACCCAATGCGTTCTTCAAGAGTTCGGTCTTCTTTCCGTGAGATGGAGCCGCCGGCTCTGGTCGCTTGCCCACCGGTGCTGGGGATCCACGCGATCCTGCACGGCCTGCCATTCCGCCAGCCTCGGGTACCCACGGCGGATCGCCGCCGGAGTGGTCGCCGAGTCCTTCGCGAGATAGTGCCGACCACCGACACCGAGCACGACGTCATCGAGTTCGGCGAGCAGCGCCACCAACCCGTCGGCGGCGCCTGGGATATCGAGCGCAAGCGTCCAGCCCGGCTTCGGAAAGCTCAGCGGTGCCGGATTGGCTGCGCCGAATCGCTTCAGCACGGCGAGAAAACTTGTCGTGCCGGAATCGGCGAGGCGTTCGACGACGTGACGCAGTGCGGCTTCCTCGCCGAACGGCACCACGAACTGGTATTGGAGGAAGCCGCGGCGCCCGTAGAGCCGGTTCCAATGGCCGATCGCATCAAGCGGGTGGAAGAACTTCGGAATCGTGACAACGTGGCCGATTCGGCGTTTCGGTGACGTGCGGAACCAGAACTCGTTGAACGCGGCGACACTGGCGTGGTTGAGCAGACCGCGCGGCGGGATCATTGGCGGAATCGAGACCAGCTGGCCGGCGCGGTACTCGAGCGGAAAGGCCGCTTGCTTCGGTGCCAGTTCGTCCACTCTGGCGTGGTCGCCCCGCGTCAAGACACTCCGGCCGAGCGCCGAGCCCCGGGCCATCAGGTCGATCCACGCCACCGAATAGCGGTAGGCATCGTCGCCCGCCGACATCAACGCGAGCAGCTCGTCAAGGTCACCTGCCCGCTCGGTGTCGACGGTGCACCGACTGGTCTCGATCGGGAGCACCGTGAACGTCGCCTGGAGGATGATCCCGGTGAGTCCCATTCCCCCGATCGTCGCCCAAAAGACGTCAGGGTCCGCTGAGCGACTGACCTCCACGACTGATCCGTCGGCGAGCATCAGCGTGATCGCCCGGACGTGATTGCCGAACGTGCCATCGACGTGGTGGTTCTTGCCATGAATGTCGCTCGCAATCGCACCGCCGAGGGTGACGAACCGCGTGCCCGGCGACACCGGGACGAAGAACCCGGCCGGGACGATGACGTTCAGCACGTGGTCGAGGCTGACGCCCGCCGACGCCGTGACGGCGGAGTCGGCGGCGTTGATGGCGATGCCTGGGGCCTCACCGAAATCGTCGAGTGAAATGGCAACGCCGCCACCGTTCTGCGCGCTGTCGCCGTAGCTCCGTCCGAGCCCTCGCGCGATCGCCCCCCGAGGCGGAAGGTGCTTCAGTACCCGCGCGAGTCCGGCGCGGTCGGACGCTCGATTGTGGACGACCGACGCCGCCGATGGCGCGGTCCTGCCCCACCCGCTCAATAGCTCGGTGTCATCGAAACCATCGGTGGCCATCGTGGTCAATACGGCCACTCCGGTGCGTCGCGCCCGAGGCGCCGGAGCATCGTGCCGAGCCCGGCGCTGAGCAGCACCTTGAGGGCAAGGTTGCGGGCGAACCACGGAAGCTCGACGAGCTGGCGAAGTGCATTCTTCAGCCTCGCCGGCACGTCTCGCCGCGACAGATCGGCCCGGTACCGAGTGAGCGATCGGGATCGGCCGATGTAGCGGAACCGACCACTGAACATCAGCTCACGAATGATCGCCAACGTGACGCCGACGGACGAGAACGAGTCGTGGATGAGCATCGTGCCGCCATCGGCGACCCGGGCGCCCCAGTCACGGATGTCGGCGCGAGCCGGACCATACCGATGGGCACCGTCGATGTAGAGGACGTCGACGGTGCCGTGAACAGCCGAGTGGGCCTGGTCGGAGAATTGAGCCACGTGACGCACCCGGTGAATCACCCCGGCGGTCGCGAGATTGCGTTCGAAGATGCGCCGGTCGGACGCCGCTTCGTCGGCGAAGCCGCCGATCTCGTGCGGTCCGCGATCGTTGCCCGCGTGCGGGTCGATGGCGACGATCGCCGCTCCTTCAGGCGCAGCCCTGGCCAAGACAATCGTGGACTTGCCCCGGAAGCTTCCGATCTCGACGATGTCCCCGTCGGGCGGGCAGGCGGCCGCCGCGTCGGCGAGCATTGCCGCTTGGCCGTCGGTGAGCCAACCGTCGACCACCGGAGCGTCGGTGGCAGTCATTTCAGATACACCCCGAGCCCGAAAAGCACCGCCCAGGCCAAGCCCAGGAGTTGGAGCACGCGGTCGTTGGCGAACACTTCCTCGGGAGCCGCGCCGTGGCCGTCCTCGAGCACGAGTGCGTAGCGGAGCAATGCGGTAAGCATCGGAACGATCGACAGTTCGTAGAACGGCAGATCTGAGTTGGCGAGCTCCTTCGTCTCGAAGGCCCATTGGCAGTAACTGATGACAGCCGCCGAGCACGACATCGTCAGTACCACCCGGAGGTAACCAGGGGTGTACGCAGCCAGGGTCGGGCGCACATCGCCGGCGTCGGCACCCATCTCGCGAAGTTCGGCGTATCGCTTGCCGGTGACGATGAACAACGATCCGAACACCGTGCACAACACGAACCATTTCGACATCTCGACGTCGACGGCCACCGCGCCGGCGGCCGCCCGGAGGACGAAACCTGACGCCACGACCACCAGATCGACGACGGCCACGTGCTTGAGCCACACGCTGTACAGGATCGTCGTCACGACATATGTCGCAAGGATGCCCACGGTCTGCCATCGTCCGGTCAGCCCGGCGACCCCACATCCTGCGGCCAGTAGCACCGAGCCCACGAGCTGGCCGGTGCGGACCGTGATGATGCCGGCGGCTATCGGTCGGAAACGCTTCGTCGGGTGCCGCCGGTCGGCTTCGACGTCGAGCGAGTCGTTCCAGAGATAGACCCCGCTGGCCGCCAGGCAGAACGCCACGAACGCGAGCAGGGCGTGCCCCAGCTCCGGCCAGTTGTCGAGCACACCGGCCGCGCCTGGTGCCGCGAAGACGAGCAGGTTCTTCGCCCACTGGAGCGGTCGGGCAGAGCGCAACAGGCCCGCGAGCTGAGACTGCTGAGCCCGCGCACCGACGCCGTCGGTGGGATCATCAAGGGTGATGTCGTCGACAATCATTTCGTGTTCATCCAGGCCGGGTGGTCGGCGTCGTCGAGCATCGCGACATCACCGGCCGAGTCGCCGTACGCCCACAGTTCCACCTGCTCGCGGCCACCATGATGTTCGGCCAGCCAGGCATGCAAACGGACGACCTTCTCCACACCCCGACAGTTTCCCCCATCGAGCGCTCCCGTACAGCAACCCGCCTGGTCGACGACCAACTCGGTGCCGACAACTGCGGTAACGCCGAGGCGCTCGCCGAGCGGGCGGAGGTACACCCCGAACGAGGCCGAAACGAGAACGACGTCGTGTCCCCGAACCTGGTGGTCGCGAAGTCGGGCGAGGGTGTCCGGCCGAATCCACGATTCCATGAGCTCGTCAGAAAACACCACACCCTCATCGTCGACGTCGACGATCGGACGTCCGGCGAAGACGACCTGAGCCGCCAGGGCCTTGATCGTGTCGCGGTCGCGCCGCAGCAACGCGGGCAGCAGACGGTGGGCCTGGACGAGCAAGCCGGCTGCCGTCCGCGCCGTGCCATTGACGGAGCGCAGGAACGGCACGACGCAATCCTTCGACGTCAGCGTGCCGTCGACGTCGAACGCGGCGACCCCCCGCTTGCGGGCTGACGGCTCCGTCTGCTGCTCCGGCATGGCCGCCTATCGTGCCAGGACCCGTCACCTTTCGGGCAGTGCGCGTCGGAGCCAGGCTCGCATTGGCCGGGCTGACCTGCTCCAATGGGCGGGATGAGCGCGCTGTCCCAATCGAGACGGGCTCGGTTCCGCCTCACCCGCCGGCTTGCGTCGTTCTACCGCCGCCGCATCGATATTCCCGTCGATGCCAGTGCGATCGTCCTCGACGTCGGCAGCGGCGACAAGCCCCATTGGCGAGCCGATGTCCTGCTCGATCGGTACCTTCACAAGGTTCACGCCGGGCAGCGTTCGGGGCGCGCCGAGGCCCGGATTTCCCGACCGATGTTCGACGCAGATGCCTCGCAGATGCCCTTCGCCGACGGCGCCTTCGACTACGTCGTGTGCTCGCACGTGCTCGAACACGTCGTCGACCCCGCAGCAGTCATCGCCGAGATGACCAGAGTGGGCAAAGCCGGTTACATCGAGGTGCCCGAGGCCTCGAGCGCCAAGATCCTCGACTTTCCGAGCCATCTCTGGTGGTGCCGGCTCGACGGCACCACGCTGATGTTCACGGCCAAGCGCGCCAGGGCGTTCGATCCAGAGATTGCCGCGTACATCGCCAGGTCGGGGGTTGAACGGCGGCTCGCCAAGCTGCTTGACGACGACTTCGACTTCCGCGTTGTGTCGCTGCCGTGGCGCGGTCGCGTCGACGTGAAGGTCGAGGGTGAACTCGACCCGCACTTCGTGGACGCGGCACTCGCTGCCGACTCGCACCACCAGGTCGGCCAGAGCATTGTGAGTCGAGCACTCACCATGGCGATGACGGCGCCCCGCCGGTCGCAGCGTCGCCGCCGACCGATCGAATTCGACCAGGTTGTCCGCCCTGAACTGCGCCGCGGCACGGGCGAGGTGCTGCAGCGCTCGATTTACCGGTTGGACGGCTACCCCGCCTCGCCGAGCAGCAAGTCGTCGTAAGCGGTCCAGAACCCCGGCCAACTCTTCGTCACCGTGCCAGCGCCGTCGACGACGATACCGTCGACTACCGAACCGAGCACAGCGAACGCCATCGCGAGACGATGGTCGTGGTGCGTGCCGAGTTCGGCGCGATGGAGCGTCCCGGTGGGTTGGAAACGCAGGCCGTCCGGCGTGACGTCCACGCCAGCTCCCGTCTTGCGGAGTTCGCCGGCGAGATCGCCAAGGCGATCACTCTCCTTGGACCGGATGAATCCGACGCCGCGGATGGTGGTTGGCGTCGAGGCAAGTGCGGCGAGCACCGCAATCGTCGGCACGAGATCCGATGTATCAGCCATGTCGACGTCGATACCCGTAAGCGGATGGTCTGGGGTACGGCTGACGGCCACTGCGGTGTCGGAAGCGTCCACGAGGCAGCCCATCCTGTCCAGCAGATCGAGGATCGCGATGTCGCCCTGCTGCGACGCGACGGTCAGCCCGGGAACGCTGACCCGGCCACCCCGGGCTGCCGCGACCGCGAGCGGGTAGCTCGCCGACGACGCGTCGGGTTCGATGTGATAGCGCCGCCCGGCGTACTGGCCTGACCGTACGGCGATCTGGCGGGGGTCGATGGAGACGTCGTCGACACCGAACGCGGCCATCACAGCGGCGGTCAGCTTCACGTACGGCTCCGACACCAGCGGTGACGTGAGTTCGATGATGAGGCCGCCATCGAGGAGCGGGCCGATGAGCATGAGCGCGGTGATGAACTGGCTCGACACGTCGCCGCGGAGACTGACCGTGCCACCCGTGCGGAGTGGACCGGTGATCGAGATGGGGAGGTGGCCGGAAGTCTCGCCGTAGTCGATGCGGGCGCCGAGCGACACGAGCGCGTCGTGCAGCTGGGCCATCGGTCGAGCGCGCAGTGGTGGGTCCCCGTCGATGACGACAGCGACGTCGGCCAGCGCAGCCAGCGCCGTGACGAATCGTGACGTCGTGCCGGCCAGCCTGGTGTCGAGCCGGCCGGTTGGCCGGAGCACTCCCCCGCCTCCGGAGACGAACGCGGTGTCCCCAGCAACCTCGACGGCAATGCCGAGATTGGCCAGACACGAAAGCATCGCGACGGTGTCGTCACCATCTGGTAGCCCGGTGAGTTCGCTGTCGCCCGCCGCGAGCGCCGCGATCGCAAGCGCCCGGTTGGCGACGCTCTTCGAGCCAGGAACCGGGACCGTTCCGAATACCGGCTCCGTTCCGGCATTCAGTACGCGTCGGTCGCTCATGACAGTGGGGTGACCGCCGGATGGAAGCCCTCGTCGGCGAGCGCGACGCGGTAGCGCTCGGCCGAATCTGCGTCGACGAGCACCACGGCGACACCGAGATTGCTCTCGGCGAGGTGGACCACTTCGAAGCTGGCGAGGTTGACTCCCTCGCGAGCGGCCAGCGTGAAGATTTCTGCCGCCGCACCGAGGCGGTCGGGGATCGGGATTCGAACCTCGGCAAGCAGTTCGGGCCGAGCGATGCGGCTGGGCAGGTTGCTCCGTGCCGCGCGGGCCCGCTGGAGCCGACCGAGCAGGGCCTCGCGGTCGGCCGACCCGACGATGTCCCGCATTTCGGTGAGACCGCCGATCAGTCGGTCGAGCGCGTCGACGATCGCCGGGCGGTTCTGGTCGCAGATGTCGAGCCAGATATCGGGGTGTCCGCTGGCGATGCGGGTCATGTCCCGGAAGCCGCCGGCGGCGAGGCGGAGCAGGGCAGCATGTTCGTCGGCGCCGTCAGCAGCGAGTCCCATGAGGCTGGCGGCCGTGAGGTGCGGCACGTGACTCACTACTGCCACCATCTCATCGTGGCGTTGCGGAGTCATGGCCACCATCTCGGCACCAAGGAGCGCGACGACTCTGGCAACCGCCGACAACGACGCGTCTGTCGTCTCCGTGGTGGGCGTGAGCACCCACACGGCGCCGTTGAACATCTCGGCATCGGCCCCGTCGAGACCTTCGAGCTCGCTGCCAGCCATCGGGTGGCCGCCGACGAACCGACTGTCGTCGACGGCGCCGCAGAGCGCGCCCTTGACGCTCCCTACGTCGGACACCGCACCCGTGGTTGCCTTGAGCGCGTGCTGCACCTGGTCCTGCGCGGCGAGCACGGGGACGGCGACGAACGTGACGTCGGCGTCGCGATCGATGCCGGCGGCGTCGATGCATCCCCGTTCGAGGGCCTCGGTGACTCGTTCAGGCGAGATGTCCTCGCCGCTCACGTGCCAACCGTGCGATCGTAATCCGAGCGCAATCGACCCGCCGATGAGGCCGAGACCGATGATGTTGACGCGCTGCTGGCTCGCTGATCGAGTGCGTGTCACGACGTCGGATCGTACCGTTGCGCTGGTTCGTCGGCCGTGCCGGTTCCCGCTGATGCAGTGGAAAGCGCGAGCGTGCGAACTTCGTCTGGCGTGAGTTCGCGCCACTCGCCCGGTGCGAGCTTGCGGTCGGCGATCGGACCGATACGGGTGCGCACGAGTCGCGTCACCGGGTGCCCGACGGCATCACACATCCGCCGGATCTGACGGTTACGCCCCTCGTGGATGGTAATTCGCAGCACACCTGGAGTTGGCTGGGCAACCTCGGCCGGGGACGTCATGCCATCCTCGAGTTCGACGCCTTCGCGCAGGGTCCGCATCGCTCCCGCCGGTACGCCGGACGGCCCGGCGTCCACCGTGGCGAGGTATTCCTTTTCGACGCCCGTCGAGGGATGAGCGATGCGGTTGGACAACTCGCCGTCGTTCATGACCAGTAAGAGGCCCTCGGTCTCCGAATCGAGGCGACCGACGGGGAACACCCGCGGCTGGGCGGGCAGCGTGTCCAGCACGGTCGGACGCCCGTGCGTGTCGCGAGCGGTGGTGACGACACCGGCTTTCTTGTTGATGAGGTAGTAGACCAAATCGGCTTTGGCACCCACCGGGGCACCATCGACCTCGATGAGGTCGTTCTCGGGGTCGACCCGGCGGCCGAGCACGGCCACGTCGCCATTCACCGTGACGCGACCCTCCGCGATGAGGTCTTCCGACACCCGCCGGCTCCCCCACCCCCGCGACGCCAGCACCTTCTGCAACCGCTCGCCGTCACGCCGATCAGGAGGCATCGCCGCCCGCTCGGCCGCCCACTGCTCCCACAACGGGGGTTCAGGCACACGGTCGTTCGGCACGATGCTCCAGGCTAACGACCAGGTCACGCGACGCTGGCTGCGGGCTGACGACGGGTCATTTCGCCGCGACCTCACGTCACAGTTTCGTCGTCCCCGGCGGATCGCCCCCGAGTTGCACCCGTCGAGCGGCAGCAGACCGCTATTTCAGGCCGGCTTCGAGGGCTTCGACGACGTCGGCGCTCGGGATGAACTCGGCGATCGGCGGGAGATCGTCGGTGGAGTTGATGCCGAGCTTTTCGAGGAACTCGATCGTCGTGCCGAACAACACGGCCTGGCCAGGTCCCGAGTCGCGTCCGACGGCATCGATATAGCCGCGGCCCTGCAGCGTCCGCAGCACGCCGTCCGGATCGACGCCGCGAATCGACGCGATCTGCGCCCGCGAGATCGGTTGCTTGTAGGCGACGATGGCCAGTGTTTCCAGGGCAGCGCCGGATAACCGGGCCCGTTGGTCGTGCAGCAGGAAGCGTTCGACGTAGGCGACCAGGTCGGCATTGGTCTGGTAGCGGTAGCCGCCGGCGACCCGTACGAGCTCGAAGCCCCGATCGTCGCCCCGGTACTCGGCGGCGAGTTGCTCGCACCATGCCTCGATGTCGCTGATCGGTCGCTCAACCAGTTGCGCCAGCACGTCCGGCGGCACCGGGTCGTGCGCAACGAGCACGATCGCTTCGATCGCCCGCAGATATTCACGAACGTCGGTATGGGGTGCGGCATCGTCGGCCAGCTCGTCCGTTCGATCATCCGTCATAGGAATCCACCGCCATCGTTGCCATTGCTTCCTCAGGATCGCCGCCGATCCAATCGATGATGATCTCGCCGAAATGCTCAGCCTGATCCACCTCGACGAGGCCCTGCTTGAACAGCTCGAGCACGGCAAGGAATCGAACGATCACATCGAGACGCTCACCCAGGTCGGCGGTGAGCCGGGCGAACGAGATCCGCCCGATCCTCGGCAACTCGTCGATGAGCTCGGCAACCGCGTCGGCGACGCTGACTCGGATCGGTGCGACATGTAAGAGGTCGATGCGAGGCACCGGCTTCGGCGTGAGCGCGGTGATCGCGGCGTCGCGCAGCCGAAATGGGGTGACGCCGGCGAGCAAGTCAGGCGTGATGTCACCGAACCGTTCGTCAGGGCCGACCTGCCGGGGAACGCATTGGCCCGAGGCGTCGGCCAGCATGCCGAACACCGCCGACACGTCCTTGAACGTCTTGCATTCGAGCAGGCGGGCGAGCAGCAGGTCGCGCTCTTCCCACAGGGCGAACTCTTCGTCGAGGTCGACGTCGGCACGGCCAGGCAGCAGACGGCGGGCCTTGAGCTCGACCAACGTGGCGGCGATCAGCAAGAACTCGGTGGCGAGATTGAGGTCGAGGGCCTGCATCCGCTCGATCTCGACGAGGTAGGCGTCGACGATGCGCGCCAGATTCACCTCGTACAGGTCCACTTCCTCGGCCAGGATGAGCCGCAGGAGCAGATCGAACGGGCCTTCGTAGACGGGGGTCGCCACATCGACTGTCATGAGTCAGCGCGACGCTATCCGGGCGGGCGGTTGCGGTGGCGGATAGTCGGCTTCCTGTGACCGACGTTCGATGACACACCCGATCTCTACGATCGTCGGTATGGAATGGCCATTTGACGAGTCCGGCACGTACCTCGACGCTCGGATCGAGTTCGCTGACTTCACGGGCACAACCATCCGAGAATCCCGGCTCAACGGCGTTCGCTTCGTGGGTGTCGAGATGGTCGATGCCGAGATTGACGGCTACATCGAGACCCTCGTCGTCAACGGCATCAACGTCATTCCGCTCGTCGAGGCTGAACTCGACCGCCTCCACCCGGTTCGTTTCCTGATGCGCTCGAACGATCCGGCTGATCTTCGAGAAGCGTGGTTGCAGCTCGGGTCGGCATGGCAGTCCACGATCGGCCGCGCCCGCTCGCTGCCCGAGGCCCAGCAGCACGAGCAGGTTCGCGGCGAGTGGTCGATCACCCAGACCCTCCGCCATCTCGTGTTTGCCGTCGACTCATGGTTCAGCCGCGGGCTCATCGGCGAATCGATGCCGTACCACCCGGCCGGCCAACCGCCCGCGTTCATGGACGGCATCGTCGAAATGGGCATCGACATCGCCGCGTCTCCGACGTTTGCTGAGGTCATCGACATCTGGCAGGGCCGGGCTACCGCCGTCGCTCGGTATCTCGACAAGGCAACGGCCGACGACCTGGTTCGGATCTGCGAACCAAACGAAGGCCCGCTCTGGCCGCCGATCGCACCGGGCACCACCGCGGTCCGCTGCCTCCGTGTGGTGCTCAACGAGACCTGGGCGCACCACCAGTTCGCGGTCCGCGATCTCGCCATTATCGAATCGTCCGCTCCTCCGACGAACCCCCGTCGGTAGCGTTTCGGCCGTGACCCGAGTCCTCTCATGCCTTCAGCCGACTGGTGACGCCCATCTCGGCGTCTATCTCGGAGCGCTTCGGCAATGGGTCGCCGGTCAGCATCACAACGACGTGTTCCACGGAATTGTTGATTTGCACGCACTCACCGTCGCCGAAGAGCCAGGAATCGTCGGCGCCCGGACTATCGAAATCGCGGCAATCCTGTTCGCGGTCGGCCTCGACCCCGACGTCGCCACGGTCTTCGTCCAGAGCCATGTGCACGAGCACTCGCAGCTCGCCTGGTTGATGGAGTGCAACGTGAGCTTCGGAGAGCTCTCACGCATGACGCAGTTCAAGGATAAGTCGGCGCGACGATCCGGCGACTTCATCTCAGGTGGCCTGTTCACGTACCCCGCGCTGATGGCCGGGGACATCCTGCTCTACGACACCAACGAGGTCCCAGTGGGCGACGACCAGCGCCAGCACGTCGAGATCACGAGAGACATCGCTGTCCGCTTCAACCAGCGTTTCGGCGACACGTTCGTGCTTCCCGAGGCCATCGTTCCCACCGTTGGCGCCCGCATCATGGACCTTCAGGATCCGACATCGAAGATGTCGAAGTCGGCGACATCACAGAACGGCGTCGTCCAACTCCTCGACGATCCGGACACGATCGCTCGCAAGTTCAAGCGGGCGGTCACCGACTCCGACAACGAGGTCCGATTCGACCCGGTGCACAAGCCGGGAGTCAGCAATCTGCTGCAAATCCTCGCCGCGTTGTCCGGCGAAAAACCAGAGAATGTTGCCGCTGGATACACGCAATACGGACCGCTCAAGGCCGACGCCGGTGACGCGGTCATCGAGGCAGTTCGTCCGGTCCAGCAACGCGCCACCGAGTTGATGTCCGACCGCGCCGAGCTTGCCGCGTTGCTCCACAAGGGCGCGGAGAAGGCACGCGCGGTCGCCTCGGTCACGCTGCAGCGCGCCTACGACGCTGTCGGCCTCGCGCCGCGCTGACGTTTGGCTCGCTTGCGTCTCCGTCTTCCGTCGATGTGAGTGGCGTGAGGAGACGCAGGCGTCAGATGCTGTCATCGGCTGCCTGGAGGTCGTCGGCGCCCGGACCCTCGCCGCGGATCAGCGCCGCCGCGGCCGGATCGGATCCCGCCCGGGCGGCCATTTCGGCACCGATTGCCTCGTGGTCGTGGTAGCGGCGCAGCCGGATGGTCCGCGGACCGACGATCGTGGCAAACACCCGCCCGAACGTGCCGAGGCCCGACGCAGTCTTGCCGACATCGTGAAGCAGCGCGCCCGCCATTTCGACGTTTGTCGCACCGGGGCGCCGTTCGCGGAATCGCCTCGCTACGTCGATCGAGTGACGGCGATCGGGCACCGGCATCGACGACCACAGGTCCGCCTCTCGGTCAGTGAGCCACGACCGGACCCACGCATTGTCGTCGACCGTGGGCGGACGTCGACTGAGCGACGTGACGAATCGTCTCGCGAGGTGCGCAAGATTCATTGGAGCACGTTCATGCGCCGGCGAGGGCCCGTGGGTGGGCGTCGCGGTACACCTGCCACAACCGTTCCTGGCTGACCTTCGTATAGATCTGGGTCGTGGAGATCGAGACGTGACCGAGCATCTCCTGCACGACGCGCAAGTCGGCCCCGTGGTCGAGCATGTGGGTGGCACAGCTGTGGCGAAGCACATGGGGCGAGAGGTGGTGGTGGGCATCGTCGAGCCCGGCCTTCGCACCGTGCTTCTTGATGACCGCCCAGGCCGCCTGGCGGGTCAGGCGGCCGCCACGAGTGTTGAGGAACACCGACTGGGCGTCGTCTCGTCGGCGCCATTGCACCGGCGCGAGGTCGATGCGCCCGCCCGGCGCGAACCACTCGTCGAGCGCTGCGGCGGCCGTCCGGCCGAACGGCACGATGCGTTCCTTCGAACCCTTGCCGAACAGTCGCACGAGTCGGCCGTCGAAGTCGATGTCCCCCATCGACAGCCCACACGCCTCCGAGATCCGCGCGCCCGTGCCGTACAGCAGCTCCAGGAGTGCCCGGTCGCGACGGGCCACGGGATCGTGGCCCATCACGGCATCGAGGAGCGAACCCACCTCGGCCTCGCTGAGCGGTTTGGGGATCCCGGCCGGCACCCTGACCCCTTCAAGATTCGCAGTCGGATCGTCGGATCGCTCGCCTTCGGTGACGAGATACCGGTGCAGCATCCGGATGGCCGCGAGCTGCCGGGCGATCGACGACGCCGCGAGCCCCGCGCCCTTGCGAACGCCGATCATCGCGATCAGGTCGTCGGTGGTCGACGACGACAGATCCGTCCCCCGCTCGCTGAGCCATGCTGCGTACGAGGTGAGGTCACGTCGGTAGGCGGAGATGGTGTTGGCCGCTCTCCCCCGCTCCGACACCATCCACGACAGGAACTCCTCGATCTCCAGCGGGAGCATCTCGTCGATGACGAGGTGTGACTTCATGGCCCTCGCGCGCGCAGATGTCGCTCGGCGAGCAGCAGCCCGACACACGTTGTCGAGTTCCGAATCCGCTCCGACTCGACCCATTCCAGCGCCTCGTCGAGTGGGATCGTGAGCACGTCGGCGTGCTCCTCCTCCGGCCCGTGCGGCTGGCGCTCCACGCGCACGCAGTCGGTTGCGAGATAGATGGAGACGGTGGCATCGGTCATTCCCGAACTCGGGTACACCGTCGTGAGGAGCTCGACCCGGCCGGGCGAGATACCGACCTCCTCGATCAACTCGCGGCGCGCATTGTCCTCGTCGTGCTCGCCCTCGACGTCGCGCATCCCGGCCGGTAATTCGATCACGATGGCGTCGAACGCCGGGCGGTACTGAGCGATCAGAACCACCAACGGTCGCTCGTGGTCGCCATCGTTGTCGGCGTAGACGATCGGCACCGCGGCGACCGCACCTGGCGAGCGGACGATCTCGCGCTGGAACTGCCCTCGGTCGGGGCCTTCGAATGTGCCGACGACCGCGGTCCAGACATGCCCCTGGTAGATCTCGCGGTCGGCGAGGTGTCGGAACTGACCGGTCACGCGGGCGACGACGCAACGTCCGCGTGCGCGCGCTTCGCCTCCAACCGCTGCTCCCTGAACGTGAGCGCGGCCCCGATGAGATCACGGAAAAGTGGATGGGGCCGTTCTGGGCGGCTCTTGAACTCGGGATGGGCTTGCGTGGCCACCCAGTACGGGTGGTTGGAGAGCTCAATGAATTCCACGAGCCGGCGGTCGGGCGAGGTTCCAGAACAGACAAAGCCGTGCTCGGCGAGGCGGGCCCGGTAGTTCGAGTTGAACTCGTAACGATGGCGGTGACGCTCGCTCACGACCGGCTCGCCGTAGGCGGCAGCGACCTTCGTCCCTTGCTCGAGCACGGCGTAGTAGGCGCCCAGCCGCATCGTGCCGCCCTTGTTCGTGACGTCGCGCTGGTCATTCATGAGATCGATCACCGGATGCTGCGTTGTTGGATCGAACTCTGTGGAATTGGCATCGGTGAGTCCGAGGACGTTGCGCGTGAACTCGATGGTCATCGTCTGCAACCCGAGGCAGAGCCCGAGGCACGGCAGCCGCTCGGTCCGGGCGTAGCCGGCCGCGGCAATCTTGCCTTCGATGCCGCGAGCGCCGAACCCGCCAGGAATCACCATGCCGTCGAGGTTGGCGAGCCGACCGTCCGCAAGCAGTCCCTCGACCTCCTCGGCTTGGATCCAATCGACTTCTACCGCAGCACCGTGATGGAAGCCGGCGTGCTTGAGCGCCTCGACCACGGACAGGTAGGCGTCGGGTAACTGCACGTACTTACCGATCAGACCGATACGCACGGGTTTCACGGCCGACTCGACCAACTCCACCACGGTCTCCCATGGCGAGAGGTCGAGCGGGTACGCGGACTGGTCGATCCGCAGCACGTCGCAGACGACACCGTCGAGGCCTTCGTCGTGCAGGATCACCGGGAGCTCGTAGATGTTTCGGGCATCGGCCGCATTCACGACCGCCTTGGCATCGACGTCGCACAGGTTCGAGATCTTCACCTTGAGATCGTCGGAAATCGGCTCTTCGCTACGGCACACGATGAGGTCGGGCTGGATTCCTCGGCTGCGCAGTTCGGTGACGGAGTGCTGCGTCGGCTTCGTCTTCTGCTCGCCGGACGGTCCGATGAACGGCACGAGGGTGACGTGTACGTAGCACACGTTGTCGCGGCCGGCCTCCTTGCGGAATTGCCTGATCGCCTCCAGGAACGGGAGAATCTCGATGTCGCCGACTGTGCCGCCAACTTCGGTGATGACGACGTCGATGTCGTCGGTGGCCAGCCGGGTGATGCGTCGCTTGATCTCGTCGGTGATGTGCGGAATCACCTGCACGGTCTTGCCGAGGTAGTCGCCGCGACGCTCGGCGCCGAGCACCGCCTGGTAGATCGAGCCCGTCGTGGCGTTGGAACTACGCGACAGGTTCTCGTCGATGAACCGCTCGTAGTGCCCGAGGTCGAGGTCGGTCTCGCCACCGTCATCGGTGACGAACACCTCGCCGTGTTCGAACGGGTTCATCGTGCCGGGGTCGACATTGATGTACGGATCGAGCTTCTGCAACGTCACGCGGAGGCCACGCAACTTCAGCAATCGGCCGAGTGACGAGGCCGTCAAACCCTTGCCGAGCGAGCTGGCAACCCCACCCGTCACAAAGATGTGTTTCGGCATTGGGGCGCCTCCGTCCTCCGAGTCGATGAACGGGATCTCACCCTACCGCGGATCGCACCTGATCCTGGGGAACCTGCCGCTGACGAACGAGGCGAGTCAGCGGCTGAGGAGCTCGGCGGCGTGCTGTTCGGCGGCGGCGCCGCCGGACTCGCCCGAGAGCATTCTGGCGACTTCCGCCACCCGCCGGTCACCGTCGACGGCTTCAGCGGTCACGCGCGTCTCGCCAGCAACAACATCCTTCGCCACGGCAATCTGCGTCGTGGCCTGGGCGGCCACCTGGGCCAGGTGGGTGACGACCAATACCTGATGACCAGCGCCGACTTCGGCCAGGGCATGCCCGACCGCACTGGCGGCTGTGCCACCGATGCCCGCGTCGACCTCGTCGAAAATCAGCGTGGACGGCGACGCCTCGGAGCGCTCGAGGCCGATCATGACGAGACGGAGGGCCAGCATGGTGCGGGCCAGCTCGCCGCCGGAGGCGACCTTGTTGAGCGGCAGCATCGGTGATCCAGGGTTGGCCGAAAGCAGGAATTGCAAGCGGCTGCCGTCGTCGCCGTCGACCGCCACGTCGACGGACGCGTTCGGCATCGCGAGGACGGCCAGCCGGGCCGTGACCGCGTCGGCGAGTCTTGGAGCTGCCTTGCGTCGCGCCGCACCCACGACGGCGGCCTCTGCCGTCGCCACGTCGGTGGCCTGCTGGCGGGCCGCGTCGAGCGCGGCGGCGCGAGCCTCATAGCCCTCGATCTCGGCCACCCGGTCGGCCACCTCGCGGTGGTAGCGCTGCACTTCGGCCAGGTCGTCGCCGTACTTCCGGCAGAGATCGCGAAGTTGCTGACGGCGGGCCCGCACCGTTTCCAGTCGCGCTGGATCCTGGGCGATGTCCTCGGCGGTATCGCGCACGTCGGCGGTGAGATCGTCGAGTTCAGCGATCACCGATGCGAGTCGGTCGGCGATGGCGCGGAACGGCGCCCGCCCGCCAATTGACGTCATCGCCATGCCGAGTGCGTCGCGCCCCCCGCGCTCACCCGACAGCGCTTCGTACGCAGCGGCACCGGCTTCCCGGTGCTCGACCGCGCCCGCCAGTGTGTCCTCGAGGGCATCGAGCGTCGCTT
>Ga0136618_10000286_pt1 | contig 16333 bp, 18 predicted proteins | sample AntDrymUQ3302106_2_FD_104805 | JGI IMG/M metagenome (GOLD analysis project Ga0136618, IMG submission 104805) | Polar desert sand microbial communities from Dry Valleys, Antarctica - metaG UQ330 (21.06) | ecosystem: Environmental > Terrestrial > Soil > Desert | place: Antarctica: Dry Valley... | reverse complement strand
TGAGGCTGTCGATCGTCGTCTCGTGGTCATCCCAGTCGAGCGTGACCTCGCACACCAGCGGATCGAGCGGTCCGGCGGCGACAGCCGCGTGCGCGGCATCGACCATCACGACCAGATCGGTCCAGCCGTTCCAGCGCTCGCTGAGTGCGAAGCTCTCCACGCTCGACAGCGTACCCCCGAGCGCGCTCTCGATGAACCCCGGACCGGCGTTCCCCGCGCCCAGCTCGGCCGCGCGTCAGCCGGCCAGGCGCGCAGCCGCGACGGCCACCTGACCGAACGCGATCTGGCCGTCGTTGCACGGCAGGCGCTCGGGCACGAGCACGCGCAGGCCCGCCCGTTGCAGCGCCGCGGCCGTGCTCTCCAGCAACAGGCGGTTCTGGAAGACGCCGCCCGACAGCACGGCGAGATCGACGCCCTCCCGCTCGGCCGCCAGCACGCACCCTCGCACGGTCGCCTGCGCCAGCCCGGCGTGGAAGCGCGCGGAGATCGTCGAGACCGCCACGCCCGCGGCAAGGTCGGCCAGCACGGCCACGATCGCCGGCCGCGGATCCATCACGACGACCGGATCGGACCGCAGCTGGTCCTCGTCCACCTTCGATGACGACGCGAAGGTGGCGAACGGGTAGGGCTCCGCCGCGCCCGGATCGGCGAGCGCCTCGAGCTCGATCGCGGCCTGACCCTCGTAGCTGACCTCCAGGCGGACGCCGCACATCGCCGCCACGGCATCGAACAGGCGGCCGGCGCTCGACGTCGGGATCGTGCCCACGCCGCCGATCACCATCCGCGCGACCATGTTCCAGCGCTGCTGCGGGATCTCCTCGAACGCGGCGGGCAGCGGCTCGCGCAGCTGCGTCAGCCATGCGCATGCCATCCGCCACGGCTCGCGGATCGCGCCCTCGCCGCCCGGCATCGGGACGGTCGCCAGGTGCCCCGCGCGCTCGAATCCGGCGAGACCGCCGACGAGGATCTCGCCGCCCCAGATCGTCCCGTCGCCGCCGAGCCCCGTCCCGTCGTAGATCGCAGCGACGGCCGGCCCCGACTCCCCGTGCTCGGCGAGCGTCGCCGCGAGATGCGCATGGTGGTGCTGCACGCCCACGAGCTCGACCCCCTCCCGCTCCTGCGCGTAGCGCGTCGACAGGTAGTCGGGGTGCAGATCATGGGCGATGACCTCCGGGCGCACCTCGAACAGCGCCTCGAAGTGCGCGACGCCGTCACGAAGCGAGGTCAGCGTCTCGAAGTTCTTGACGTCGCCGATGTGGTGACTCGGCCACGCGCGGTCGCCCTTGGCGATGCAGAACGCGTTCTTCTGCTCGGCGCCGACGCCGAGCAGGTGGCGCGGCGAGGACACCGGCAGGTCCAGCGCGCCCGGCGCGTAGCCGCGTGAACGGCGCATCAGCAGCGGCCGCTCGCGCACGACGCGCACGACGGAGTCATCGGTGCGCGTCGCAATCGGGCGGTCGTGGACGAGGAAGCGGTCGGCAATCGGCGCGAGCCGCTGCAGCGCGTCGGCGTCGTCGAACGCGATCGGCTCGTCGGAGACGTTGCCGCTCGTCATGACGAGTGGCACGCCGGCATCGGCGGCGAGCAGCTGATGAAGCGGCGTGTACGGGAGCATGACGCCGAGATCGGGGGCGCGCGGGGCCACGGAGGCCGCCACCGGAGCGTTCTCCAAGCGCCGTGCGAGCACGATTGGCCGCGCGCGCGAGCACAGCAGCGCCGCCTCGGGCTCGCTGCACTCGACCAGCGCGCGCGCGGCCTGCACGTCTGAGACGAGCAGCGCGAACGGCCGGTCCTCGCGGTGCTTGCGCGAGCGCAGCTCGGCGACGGCACGCTCGTCGTCGGCGCGGCAGGCGAGGTGGTAGCCGCCGAGCCCCTTGATCGCGAGGATCTTCCCGTCGAGCAGGTCGCGCACCGCCGCGCGCAGCGGGTCGTCGCCGGGGTCCTCATCCACCGGCGTCCCGTCGCGCTCCAGCAGGCGAACCTGCGGACCGCAGGCAGGGCAGGCGTTGGGCTGGGCGTGGAAGCGCCGGTCGAGCGGGTCCTCGTACTCGGCCTGACACGCCGCGCACATGACGAAGCCCGCCATCGTCGTGGCCGGCCGGTCGTAGGGGATCGCGCGCACGATCGTGAAGCGCGGCCCGCAGTTGGTGCAGTTGAGAAACGGATAGCGGTAGCGGCGGTCGCGGGGGTCGGCGAGCTCCGCGAGGCAGTCCTCGCAGGTCGCCGAGTCCGGCGTGACGGGCGCCACCTTCGACGAGGCCCCCGTCGCCGCGCCCCCGCGCTCACTGGCGACGATCTGAAAGCCCGGCTCGCCGACGACGGCGACGTGCTGGCACTCGATGCCGCGCACGTCGGCCAGCGGCGGCGCGTCGCTGCGCAGCCGCGCGACGAACGCGTCCACCGCGCCGGCCGGTCCCTCAGCCTCGACGAGCACGCCGCGCTCGTCGTTGAGCACCCAACCGGCGACGCCCAGCTCGGCCGCCAGGCGGTAGACGAACGGGCGGTAGCCCACCCCCTGCACCGTGCCGTCGACGCGCGCGCGTACGCGCCGCGTCGTGGCGCCCTCCTCGGAAGCGGTGCTCACGAAGCGCGCGTGGGAGCCAGCTCGACGAGCTCGCGCAGCACGTGGTAGCCGCTGGCGTGCGCTTCCTGGATGCGCGGGATGTTCTCCGAGCGGCTGACGAAGACGTGGTCGGCGAGGTTTCCGGACGCGACGTTGCCCCCGTCGTAGCCGACGAACGCCATCGTCGTCATGCCGCGCTTGCGGCCCTCGCGCAGCGCCTCGAGGATGCTGCGCGAGTTGCCGCTGGTCGACAGGGCGAGCAGCACGTCGCCCTTGCGCCCGTAGGCGATGACCTGGCGCAGGAAGATCGCGTCCGTGCCGATGTCGTTGGCGACCGCCGTGATGATGCCGGTGTCCTCGGTGAGGTCGAGCGCGCGCCGCGGCGGGCCCCCGAACATCGGGGTGCGGAAGTCGGCGACGACGTCCATCGCATCGGTCGCCGACCCGCCGTTGCCGAGCGCGATCAGCCGGCCGCCGGCGTCGAGGCACTCGCGCAGCACGCGCGCCGCCGTCACGAGCTCGTCGCCGAACTCGCTCAGCGTCTGTGCTCGCAGCGCGGTGATCTCGTCGGCCTTCAGCAGGATCGACTGGCGCACGTCGGCGAGGATCGCGTCGAGGTCGGTCTCCTGCTGGCCGAGGAACGGATACAGGAAGCTCGATGCGCCGGAGTCGTGAACCGGCCGTGCGGCGCGCCCTTCGAGCAGACCACGCTGGTCGAGGAAGATGTGGACGTGCTCCCACAGCGTGTGGTAGAGCGTCTCGGCGATCTCCTGGCGGATCAGCGGGTCCTCGACGACCCCGAGGTCGAACTCCCACTCGGCGCCCGAGTCGCGCGTGAAGGCGATCGTCAGGCAACCGCGCTCGCGCGCGGCTGCCAGCGCGGCGAGGATGTCCGGCTCGCTGCCGAAGGCCATCGCGATGTCCTCGGCCTCCGCTTCGAGCGCGACCTGCGGTGCGATCTGTCCGCCCTCGCCGGCAAGGCCGAGCGCCGGCAGCGCGCGCTTGCCGACGATCACGGGGTGGACGAACTCGACCGCGACGTGGCGGGCGTCGGAGCGATCGGCCGGCGACGCGCCGAAGGCAACGAGCCGGCCTTCGCGCGCGAAGCGCTCGGCCATCTTGTGGCAGAGCTTGGCGAGGCGCTCGGCCTCGGCGGTGAAGAACAGCGCGTTGGCCTCGCTGCGATCTCGCAACAGGGCGTCGACGCGCTCGGCGCCGGTACCGGTGGCCTGTCCACCGGGCGCCTGCCTCACGCCGGGGCGGCCTCGTGGTCGTGATCGTGCCCGTGGTCGTGTCCATGGGCGTGATCGTGGTCGTGGTCGTCGTCCTCGAAGAAGCGCGCGGGCAGCGCCTTCATCCAGGTGCGGAACTCGTCGACGCCTTCGCCGGTCTTCGCGCTGACGCGCATGACCGTCGCCTGCGGGTTGACCTGCAGGATGTTGGCCTCGAGGCGGTCGACGTCGAAGTCCAGGTACTGCAGCAGGTCGACCTTGTTGATCACGACGAGCTCGCAGGCGCGGAACATGAGCGGGTACTTCAGCGGCTTGTCCTCGCCCTCGGTGACCGAGCAGACCATGATCCGCGCGTCCTCGCCGATGCGGAACTCAGCCGGGCAGACGAGGTTGCCGACGTTCTCGACGATCAGCACGTCCATCTCGGGCAGCGGGACGCCCGGCAGGGCCGAACGGACCATGTTGGCGTCGAGGTGGCACTCGCCGCCGAAGCCGTTGTCGGTGTTCAGCTGCACGACCGGGATGTTCAGGACCGCCAGGCGGTCGGCGTCGAAGCTGCCGGCGACGTCGCCCTCCAGCACACCGACGCGCAGACCCTCCTCGGCCAGCCCGGCGAGGCCGCGCTCGAGCAGCGTCGTCTTGCCGGCGCCCGGTGCGCTCATCAGGTTGACGACCGTGACGTGCTCGCGATCGAAGTCACTGCGGTTGGCCTGGGCGATCGTGTTGTTCGCGTCGAGGGCGTCCTCGACGACCCTCACCTTGGTGCGGTGCATGCGGCGCTCTCCTCGTCCTCGACCTCGATCGATTCGACCATGAATTCCTCGCCTGTTGCGACCTCGACGCCACCTGGACCGCACGTCGGACAGATGAACGCCGGAATCTCGATCTCCCACTCGTTCTGGCAGGTGGTGCAGCGCAGCACGGCGGGCACGTCGATGATCTCCAGCGTAGCGCCCTCGCAGACCGTGTCCTTGCCGACGATCGCGAAGTAGAACTCGAGCGTCTTCAGGACGACCTGGCGCAGGCGCCCGATCCGCAGCGTCACATGCTGGACGCGGCGCCCGGCGGCGTGCTTGTTGACGGTTGTGACGACCGCGCTGGAGAGATCGAACTCATGCACGGCGCTACTTCTTCTCGTCCAGCGCGACGTATGCCTCGTCGGTCAGCAGCTCCTTGGCGGTCTCCAGGACGAGATCGACGGCGCGATCGCAGGCCTCCTCGACCACCGGGCTCAGGCCCACGCCCATCTCCTCGACGGTGAGCGGCTCGCAGGCCACGATGACGACCTTGCCGGGCCATCCGCCCGTGAGCTTGATGAAGCGCAGCACCGTCTCGGGGTCCATGCCGTGCGGGTTGAGCGCGTCGCCGTCCTCGACGTGGGACGGGACCTCGTCCTCGTCGACCTCCATGACGTAGAGCGTGCCCGGCGCGCCGCCCTGGCGGCTGATGTCGATCATCAACAGCGCGTCGTAGCCGTACATGACCTGGTAGGCGAGGTCCAGCCCGCCCGTGCCGAAGTCGATGACCGCGACGCCGTCGGGCAGGTCGCGCCCCTCGAGGCGACGCGCGACCTCGCTGCCGAAGCCGTCGTCGCGCTGCCACGTGTTGCCGATGCCCGCGATCAGGATCTGCTTCGGGCGGTCGGAGACGTCGACCTCCTGGGTCTGCAGTGGCGCGTCGGGCGCCGGCGGACGCCAGTTGTCCTTCGGCGGCTCGAGCGTCTCGCGGGAGCGTTCCTCGGTCATGACGCCACCTCGACCTCTTCGGCGAAGAAGAACAAAAAGCGCCCGCTCTCGCCGAGGATCTCCTGCATCGGATCGTCGTCGACGGTGACGCCGAGATGCAGGCGATCGTCGACGCGCATGAACAGCCGGTGGATCGTTGCCGGGCGGCCGTCGAGCATCTTGTCGTAGACGTCGGCGTCCAGCGGCGGGCGCAAGATGACCTTGTCGCCGCGCTTGTACGTGATGCCCTCGAAGGTCACCTCGCGCTCGCCGGGCGGATCCTCGATCCGCACGCGACCATGCAGGTCCATCAGCTGCTGCGGCGTCGTCGCGTCGGCGCGGGCGAGCATCTCGCGCACCTTCGGGTCCTGCGCGGAGATCTCCTCGCGCTCCTGATCGGAGAGCGCCTGGATGTGCAGCACCAGCGCCTCCTCGATCTCGGTGCCGTCGAAGAAGTCGTTGACCGACTCCGGCGCGATCTCGGGATGCTCGGGCAGCATGATCGTAGGAGCGAGAATCGCGTCGTCGCCCGGGGTCGCAAGCACGGGCCAGGTGTTGACCTGACAGCAGCCGGCGACGCCGTCGTCGCCGCGCTCCAGCGGAGAGACGATCGTGCCGCCCTCCGTGCGAGCGAGCAGGTGCGTGGACAGCATGCTCTTCAGCAGCGCGTCCTTGCGGTCGCCCGTCGCCTCCTCCTCGGTCAGCGGCGTCTTGTTCTCGACGATCAGCGTCACTCGGCCGCGCCCGTCGGGCAGCGTGTCGGTGAAGATCTCGGCGACGCCCTCGAGCTCGTCGAAGTCGAAGGAGACCTTGGCCGGTGCGACGCCGAGCTGCACGCGCCGCTCGACGGCCCGGTGCTTCTCGCCGGACGCCTGCAGAAAGCGCACCTCGCCGGTGACGACCGCGCCGACGGTGACGATGAACTGCATCTGCATGCGGTCGAAGGCATGCGTCTGCGTCTGCGCGTAGTCGTGCGGATAGACGATCCCGAACGGCGTCGGGGTGGCGTTCTTCGTCGCCCCGGGGGTGTACGGGTACAGGGCGTAGCCCTCGAACAGCAGTGAGTCGACGAGGCGCTCGAGATGCGTCTTGGTCGAGGTCGCGCCGACGTTCGAGGGGCTCTCGGGTGTGATCGGGTCGATCGTGCTCATCCGGTCGTCTCCTCTGCGTCGCTGGGCGTTCGCTCGAGCAGGTCCGCGACGCAGGCGTCGAAGCTGTGCAGGCCCTGAGCGCGCTTGTAGCGCTTGAGTCCGTCGATCGTGTCGTTGTGCAGCAGCGCGAAGCCCGACTCGCCGTGATGGTGCTTGATCATCGCCTTCCACGTCGCGACCGGCATACGGTACGACGCCTGCGTGCTCCACGGAATGTGGACGACCTGCACCTGGCGCCCGGTGCCGGAATACAGCACGCGGCCGGTGAAGTGGAACGTCAGCGGCACTTCGCCGTCGGGCAGCGCCGAGACGTAGCGCGCGGCGACGACTTCGAGATCGGCGGTGCAGGGCACCTCGAGCCCGAACGTGATCGCGTCGTTGAAGGAGTGCACGAGCGTGCTCGCGTGCGTCCAGAGGAAGCTGCGTGTCGTCGACGGCCAGCGCTCGGGCGCTCCGAAGATCTCGAAGAGCTCCGCGCGCGTCGCGGCGTCGTAGTCGCGGCGGGCGGGATCGAAGTTGATCTGCGCGGTCAGCGAGATCGCGTAGATGTCGCGGCCGGTCGGCTCCGAGACTCCCAGTTCGAATCGCAGGGTCGGCTGAGCCGCGAACGGCTCGTGCGCGGCTCCGAGGATCTCGAACGTGATCTCGGGGCCGAAGCCATCAGCGCTGGCGCTGCCGGAAGTCGTTGCATCGAGCTTGCGTGTCGTCATCAGCGGCCTGCCTTACGGCGTACGTGTTTAAAGAAGAGGGGCACGGCATCACTTATAGCGTTGCCGCCTGAGATGCCGGTCCAGTTGGACTTGATCAGCCCGACGAGGCGGTAGCACTCGTCGATCGGAACGATCGCGTGCTCCGGCGGGTCGGCCATGCGGTTGACGACGAATGCCTCGCCGTCGGCGTCGAGCTGCTCGAGGATCGGGTTGCGCTTGATCAGCGCCTCCCAGCTCTCGAGGTGCAGCTCGGACTCGGTCGCTCCCGCGGGGCTCGGGTAGAGCGCCACGACCGTCTTCGTGGCCGACGAGCGCAGAAAGAACGCGAGGCCGATCGGAAGCTGGAAGGCGGCCCACAGCGTGTCGGGGAAGTCGATGTCGTCGAGCCACAGCGTGCGTGTCCCGACGGGGCAGTAGTTGTCGACGCCCGATCGCATCGCGATGCACGGCTCGCAGGCGCAGAGGATGCGCCGCTCCTCGAGCTCCAGCAAATGGCGGTGGTCGGCGAGGATGCCGCTGCCGCAGACCTCGCAACTCTCGTCCTCCACAACGGGCTCGGGCCGCGCGAGGCGGCCCAAGCCAGCTACGAGCGTGGAGGGCAGGCGGGGAGTTCCGCTCACTTACCCACGCCCGAGGGACATTCGGTGAACGGCGCATCCGCCATCGGCAGCGTTGCCGCACCGGCCTGAACCATCGGCAGAGCGTATGACAGGTCGGACTTCTTCTCGTCATTGGACTCTAGGCCCACCGCGCCTTCGACTTCGAGGCCCAGCAGGTCAGGGGCAGCTTCGTCGATCGCTTCCTTCAGCGCATGCTCGAGTGTCGAGGCGGATGCCGGACAGCCGTTGCAGCTGCCCTTCAGCCGCAGACGCGCAATGCCGTCGTCGACGCTGAGGATCTCGACGTCGCCACCGTGGGATGCCAGAAACGGCCTGACGCTCTCCACCGCCTCGGCGATGCGCTCTTCGAGCGCCACCGGGTACAAGCCGTGGATCAGCAACAGGCTGGCAACGATCCCGTCGTCGAGCAGTGCGTTGCGGATGTGGAGCGCGCCCTCCCCGGCGTCAGCGATGACGCCGAGGATGCGCTCCAAACCAGCTCCGTACAGCTCGAGAACTGCGCCGACCAACTCCTGGACACGCGCTTGCGCGACCGGGTCAGCGATTTCGTCGAGCGAGCCCAGGAGATCCTGGACCCGCTCGACCAGCTCTTCCGGAGCTTGCGACTGAGTTGCCATCTAGGCTCTCAGCACATCCCCGTGGGCGTGTGCTGGACCTTCTTGACGCGGCCCTTGCCGGTGTACATGTGCACACCGCACGGAAGGCACGGGTCGAAGGAGCGCACAGCGCGCATGATGTCGATCCCCTTGAAGTTCTCCGGGCCGTTCTCCTCGAAGATCGGCGTGTTCTGCACCGCATCCTCGTAGGGGCCGGGGGTCCCGAACTTGTCGCGCGGGTTCCCGTTCCAGGGGGTCGGGGGATAGGGCTGGTAGTTCGCGACCTTGCCGTTGCGAATCACCATGTGGTGGCTGATGACGCCGCGAGCGGCCTCATGGAACCCGCAGGAGACTGCCTCCTCCGGCACCGTGAAGCTGTTCCACGACTTCGTGCGACCGGCACGGACCTCGACGAGGGCCTTCTCGAGGTTGTACAGACCGATCAGCGCGGAAATCGGCTGATGGTAGGTACGTGCGCGGTCACGCTCGATCGCGTTGGACCACGGCGGGATCTTCCACTCGAGCTCCATCTCGGGCATGTTCAGCGACTTCGGCAGCACCATCTGGATGCTGGAACCCGTTGCCTTGAGGAAGCCGAGATCGACCAGGCCGGCCTTCGCCGTGCACCAGTTGCGCGCGAACGGGCCGCCACCGGTGTCAGTCGCAACGTAGATGTCGTTGCGCTTGTCGTACATGCGCGGCGCAGCGACCCAGCTGTACTTGTCGTTGAAGTCGCGCTTCTGCGGCTTCGGCAGGGTCTGCTTGTTCCACGGGTGGCGCTTGTCCACCGGGTTCCCAAGCGGATCGTGCGTCACGAACGTCTCGCACTGGTCCCAATCGTCGAAGTACGAGTGGCCCAGCAGGATCCGCATGGCCAGGTTGATCTCGACCAGGTCGGTCGTGATCAGCTCGCCCTTGAAGACGAGACCCGGGGTGATGAAGCGCTTGCGGCCCCAGTCGGTCATCGTCTTGTAGTCGTACGTCACGTACTCGGGATCGTCGAACGCGCCCCAGCAGATGATGTCCGTATCGCGGTAGCCGACCCGCTCGTAGCCCGGCATGGCCTCGTAGAAGAAATCGTAGAGGTCATCGTGCATCGGCACCGTACGCTTGATGTAGTCCATGTAGCGCATGAGGCGGACGTAGTAGTCCGTCATCGTCTGGTGCGTGATGTCGGCGCTGCAGCCACCCGGCAGAATCGTCGAGGGGTGCGTGTGCCGGCCGCCGAACAGGCAGTACATCTCACGCGTGTACCGAGCGACGCCAAGCGTCTCCAGGTAGAACGAACCCGTGAACGGGTTCAGCGCGCGCATGATGTCGGCGATCGTCTTGTACCCGTGGATGTCACAGTGCGGGGCCGTGGTGTTCTCGGCCTTCGCCAGGACGGACGGGTTGGTCTCCTTGACCATCTGCTCGCAGAAGTCCACGTTGCACATGCAGTCGTTGAAGATCGCATGGTCGAACATGTAGTCCGCGGTCTCGGCCAGGTTGAAGGCATAGTCGCCGAGCTTCGGCGGCTTGACCCCATAGGCCATGTTCTGGTTGAGGCACGACACCGTGCAGTGGTTGTCACCACAGATACCGCAGATGCGGCTCGTGATGAAGTGCGTGTCACGAGGGTCGATGCCCTTCATGAAGATGTCGAATCCACGGAAGATCATCGAAGTGCTGTAGCACTTGTTGACCTTGCGGTTCGTGAAGTCGATCTCCGTGTGAATGCCGAGGGAACCCACGATGCGGGTGATCGGGTCCCACGCCATCTCTTTGACGACTACGCCCGAGGTTGCGGGCGGTGTATAGGCTGTTGCCATGTGGTTCTCTCCTCCTACCAGTGCTTCTGGTAGCCGGTGGTGATCTCGGCGCGCGGGTGACGCCACTCGGGCTCTTTGTCGCCCTTCGTCTTGATCGACTGGTTGCGGAAGTACCTCAGCACGGGGCCGTAGGTGAACTTCGCTAGGGCGGTCGAGCCCTTGGCGTTCTTGTCCTCGTCCATGAACGGCATGAACTTGTCCGGGAAGCCCGGCATCGTGCACGCCATGCAGATGCCACCGACGTTCGGGCATCCTCCGACACCGCTCTGCCAGCCGCGAACCGGCACGTTGCACTTGACGACCGGACCCTTGCAGCCAAGCTTCACGAGGCAGCGATGGTCCGAGCCGTACTCAGTCGCAAAGTTTCCGTGCTCGTAGAAGGCGGCGCGGTTGCAGCCCTCATGCACGGTGCGGCTGAAGTGCATCGCCAGACGGTGCTGATCGTCGAGCTCCGGGACCGGCGTGATGCCGGCCAGGGCCATGACGAGAACCGTCAGCGACTCCGTGGTGTTGTCAGGCTGCGCAGGGCAGCCGGGGATGTTGACGACGGGCAGCCCCGCAGCCGAGGTCCAGCCCCAGCCGAGGTAGTCGCACACGCCCATGGCGCCGGTGGGGTTGTTCTTCATCGCCGGAATGCCGCCATACGTGGCGCACGTTCCCAGCGCGACCACTGCGGCCGCCTTGGGAGCCAGGCGATCGACCCACTCGTTCGTGGTGATCGGCTGTCCGTTGGACGGGTTGACGCCCATCCCTGCGAAGTGACCCTCGCCGTTGATCTTCTCGTTCGGAAGCGAACCCTCGACGATGAGGACGAACGGATCGAGCTTGCCGGCCTCTGCGTCGTACCAGGCCTGCATGAACTCCGCACCGTTCTCGTACGCGAGCACCGGCGTATGCGCAACGACCTTCGGCATACCCGGGATCGCGCCCGTGATGATGTCCTCGAGGCTCGGGTTGACCGCCGACGTCATGGCAACCGAGTCACCATCGCAGCTCAGTCCCGATGTCATCCAGATGACGTGAGCAGTGATCTGCTCCGTCTCGTGCTGCCGTGGTGCGAACTCGATTGATGCCATGTGAGCTCCTCCCTTTTCGACTAACAGATGCGAGGCAGTGGATCGCCCACGAGCTGATCCATCACCCGCTTACCTCCGAAGGCGGTGGCCATCAGCACCATTCCCTCGGGTTCGGTCTTGCATTCGCCGATCTCCGCGGCTTCTTCGCCGCCCGGCACTGACCGCAACGCGGCCAGCGCAGCGTCCGCCGCCTCAGGGGCGACGATCGCTACGAGCTTCCCTTCGTTCGCCACGTGCATCGGGTCGAGACCCAATATCTCCGAGGCGCCCGCGACTGCCGGATGAACCGGCACCGCAGCTTCGTTGATGATCATGGCTACACGCGATGCTCTCGCGAGTTCGTTGAGGACCGATGCGACGCCGCCGCGGGTCGCGTCGCGCAGGCAGCGCAGCGACGGACCGACCTCCTCGAGCAGCTTGTCGACCATCGGCCAAAGGCATTGGGTGTCGGACTCGATGTCGGCGTCCAGCTCGAACTCGCCGCGAGCGAGCATGATCGCGGTGCCGTGATCGCCGATCCGCCCCGACACGAGGATCTTGTCGCCGGGCCGCAGCGCGGCGGGCGATAGGCTCGCGCGGTCGCCGATCAGGCCGAGCCCCGTCGTGCAGATGTACATCTCGTCGCACAGGCCACGCGGGACGACCTTCGTGTCGCCGGCGACGATCGGCACGCCGGCCGATTCGGCGGCGGCGGCGATCGCGGCGACCTGGAGCTTCAGCGTCGCGGCCGGCAGGCCCTCTTCCAGGATCAGCGAGAGCGTCAGCGCCAGCGGGCGGGCGCCGGCCATCGCGAGGTCGTTGACCGTGCCGTTGACGGCAAGCTCGCCGATCGTGCCGCCGGGAAAGACGATCGGGTTGACCACGAAGCTGTCGGTCGTCATCGCGACCTCGCCGCCGAGCACCGACACGGTGCCGGCGTCGGCCATCGCCTCGAGCGTGTCGTTGGCGAATGACGGCACGAGCAGGCCCTCGATCAGGCCCTGCGTCGCCTTGCCGCCGGCGCCGTGCGCCATCGTGATCTGCGTGTCGCGGAACTTCTGGCGCTTGCCGCGCGCCGTCTCGATGATGTTGAGCACCTTCTGCTCGCGCTCGGAGACCTCAGAGGGCATGCGTCGCCTCCGGGTCGCGGCGAGAGGAGAAGGAGCGGGTCATCAGACGACCTCGCGCTCGCGGGCGAAGCGCCCGTAGTTGTAGTACGCGGCGCAGGCGCCCTCGCTGGACACCATGCAGGTGCCGATCGGGCGCTCGGGCGTGCAGCCGGAGCCGAAGACCTTGCACTCCCACGGCTTGATGACACCCTTGAGCACCTCACCGCACTGGCAGGCCTTCGGGTCGGCGACGCGCACGCCCGGGACGGCGTAGCGGATCTCGGCGTCGAGGTCGGCGTAGGCCTTGGACAGCTTCAGCCCGCTCTGGGAGATGAAGCCCATGCCGCGCCACTCGAAGTGCGGGCGCAGCTCGAAGACCTCGGACAGGACCTGCAGCGCGCGCGGGTTGCCCTCATAGGGGACGACGCGGGCGTACTGGTTCTCGACCTCGCAGCGACCCTCCTTGAGCTGCGTCAGGATCATGTGGATCGCGTGCAGCACGTCGAGCGGCTCGAAGCCGGCGACGGCGATCGGCTTGCCGTACTCGGCCGGAATGAACTCGAACGGCCGCACGCCGACGACCGTCGAGACGTGGCCGGGTCCGATGAAGCCGTCGAGGCGCAGGTCGGGCGAGTCGAGTAGCGCGCGCAGCGGCGGCACGATCGTGACGTGGTTGCACATGCAGAAGAAGTTGCCGACGCCCTCCATCTTCGCGCGCTTGAGCGTCAGCGCCGTCGACGGCGCGGTCGTCTCGAAGCCGATCGCCATGAAGATGACATCGCGATCGGGGTTCGCCTTGGCGATTCGCAGCGCGTCCAGCGGCGAGTAGACCATGCGGATGTCGGCGCCCTCGGCCTTGGCGTCCAGCAGCGAGCCGTCTGAGCCGGGGACGCGCAGCATGTCGCCGAAGCACGTGAAGATGACGTTGTCCTCGTGCGCGAGGGCGATCGCGTCGTCGACGCGGCCCATCGGGATGACGCAGACGGGACAGCCGGGCCCGTGGACGAGCTCGACGTTCGCCGGGAGCAGGTCGTCGATGCCGAACTTGTAGATCGAGTGCGTATGCCCACCGCACACTTCCATGAACTTGTAATGGCGGCCGGGCTCGACGAGACCAAGGATCTCGCCAGCCAGCGCCTGACCCAGTGCTGGGTCGCGGAACTCGTCGACATGCTTCATACGGGGCCCTCCTCGGAAAGCATTGCGATCGCAGTGCCTGCGTGGACGAGGAGCCTATCCCCCGGCGCCACCGGGGCGACTAGATCGGTTTCGACCGTTTCGGAATTGCCGTCGTCATCAGCGCACAGCGCGAGACCTCGCTCGTCGTCGAGGCGCATGACGTTCATCGGCACCGCGACGTCGCCGCAGGTGATGCAGCTGGTCGTGTGGTCGCAGACCGGCGCGGAGGGCGCGAAGGCCGACGCCGCGTTGGCGATCATTCGACTCATTCGATGATGCTCGCCTTCAGATCCTCGAGCTCCTGCTCGTAGTCCTCGCCCATGCTCTCGAGCATGCGGCGGGTCTCGAGCGCCTCGCCCTCGTCGATCTTCGACATCGCAAATCCGACGTGGATGAGCACCCAGTCGCCGGGTCCGACACCTGAGAAGCCGTCCTCGTCGAGCAGGCCGATGTTGACGTTGCGCTGTACGCCGGCGACGTCAACCTTCGCGAGACGATTGGTCTCGTCGACAACCTCGAGAATCTGGCCGGGAATCGCCAAACACATTTGCGTCTTCAAGCCCCCGTTCGACTGCGTCAGGACAGCACGGTTTGCAACAGATGCAGTCGTACCACTCGCGCTCGCCGGGCGCTAGATGTCCAGATCACCTTGCAGTTGTCGGTTGGCGCCTGCGAGCGCCTACGAGGGCACCGGCTAGGTGCGCAGCACACCTTGTGCCCGCGCTCGTAGCCGTGGTACCAACGATCACGTCGGATTTGCTGCTGTGCTGGACCGGGAAAGGGAGGGTTGACCCGCGTGTCTTCAGGACGATCGGTGACGCAGGATCCCATTGAGTCGGCGTTGGAGAAGCTTGGCTCGTATGGCGTGCCCGTGAACGAGATCGGGGAGCGTGTCGGTGGCCTGGTCGGCCAGCTCGGCGCCCTGGACCCCCTCGAGGTCATGGAGCAGCTTGGCTCCATCGACCCAAGCCAGCTGGATGTCGGAGCGATGCTGGGCGAGGCCAAGGAGAAGTTCGACGCCCTCGATCCTACGATGCGGGTACCCCTGATGATCGTGGCCGGTTTCGTCGGCGCACGGGTGGTGAGGTGGATTGTCCGCTAGAGCCGAGCGTTCGCGGCGCTGTCTGTACTCGCGCGCGCGTACGGGGTGTTGCTGATGAGCGCCCAGCCAGTTGATTCGCCCCCGGCATCGGCGGCGCAGGATCTCGAACGCGCGCCGGAGAATCGCAGTATGGTTTCCGCGCGGGAAGCCGGACGCAATCGCGCCGCCGTGGCGGCGGGATTCGTCGCAGGCGGCGGTATCGGGGCGACGCTGGGACTGCCTTTGCGGGCGATCGGCGTCGGACCTCGCACACCAGCGTGGAAAGGCACACGAATGCGGAACACAAGGCGCAACGCGCAACTGGCGCCGGCGATGATGTCGCTGGCTGCCACCAATCAGCAGCTGCTCGGCCTCGTGGGGTCGCGGCGCAGCATCATGTGGAAGATCGTCCCGCTCGGCATCGCCGCCGCGGGCTTCCGCTATGCGACGGCCGAGCCCGACGAGCGTGCCGCGATGCTCGAGCAGGCTCAGGCGCTGCTGGCCCAGGGACAGTCCGTGCTGGAGAGCACCGGCGTCCTGGACAAGGTCTTCAAGTAGGAAGACCTGCAGGTTCGCCTGCTCCGGACACCCGGAGCAGGCCCGTTCGCGGCCCGGATCGGACGCGAACCGCTGGCTACTTGGCTTCGGCGTGGATGCGCTTGCGGTCTGAGCCCTTGTCGCACAGCCGTCCGCCGTCGCGCCCGTAGCGCACCGCGACGCACTCGGCCATGATCGACAGCGCCGTCTCCCGCGCGCCCTTGGCACCGAGGTCGAGGCCGACCGGCGCGCTGATGCGCGCCATCTCGTCGTCCGTCACGCCATGTCCGACGAGGCGCTCGCGGCGCTCCTTCTGGGCACGCTTGGAGCCCATCGCGCCGATGTAGGCGGCGTCCGAGCGCAATGCCATCAGCAGCACGGCGTCGTCGAGCTTGGGATCGTGCGTCAGGACCGCGACGTAGGTCTGGGCGTCGATCGCGCCGAGCTTCTCAAACGCATCGTCAGGCCAGCCGGCGACGACGTCGACGGCGTCGGGGAAGCGATCGCGCGTGGCGAAGCGCGCACGCGGATCAACGACGTAGGCACGCCAGTCGACGACCTTCGCGAGCGCCGACAGGTGCGTCGCGAACTCGACGGCGCCGAAGATCACGAGTCGTGGCGGTGGAGCGGTGACATCGACGAAGAGGTCCCCGCGCAGCTCGGACGTGTCCGACCACATGAGCTCCTCGGCCGCGGCAACGCCCTCGGCGTCGAGCGCCGGATCGCCGAGCGTTCCCTCCGTCTGACCGTCGACGCGCACGAGCATGCGCTCGCCGGCGTGCGGGCCCTTGAGCGCCGTCACGAGCGCTGCGCGGCCGTCCTCGCGGGCGATCCTGCCGAATTCCGCCTGGATGCTCACGGCTCGTACCGCTCGACCCAGACGTCGATCTCGCCGCCGCAGGGCAGGCCGACGTCGAAAGCCATGTCGTCGGTGATGCCGAAGGTCAGCAACTGCGGGTCGTCGC
>Ga0136618_10000285_pt1 | contig 16367 bp, 17 predicted proteins | sample AntDrymUQ3302106_2_FD_104805 | JGI IMG/M metagenome (GOLD analysis project Ga0136618, IMG submission 104805) | Polar desert sand microbial communities from Dry Valleys, Antarctica - metaG UQ330 (21.06) | ecosystem: Environmental > Terrestrial > Soil > Desert | place: Antarctica: Dry Valley... | reverse complement strand
TGCGCCGCCTACTACAACTTCGGCCGCTTCGCGCGCGAGAAGCTGGTCGTATGAGTAACGTCGACCAGAGGTCCGAACTTGAGCGGGCCGGCGGGCGAGACGCTGTCTCCGAGCGTGAGCAGAAGATCCTCGGCATCATCGAGACCACGCGCGCCAAGAAGGCGAAGTTCCGCGACGCGCAGGTGACGATGGCGCACGGCGCCGGCGGCAAGGCGACCCAGGGTTTGATCGAGGGGCTGCTGCTGCCGGCGTTCAGCTCCGAGCAGCTCGAAGCGCTCGGCGACGCCGGCATCGTCTCGCTGCTCGGCGGCGAGCTGGCGCTGACCACGGACTCGTTCGTCGTCAAGCCGCTTACCTTCCCGGGCGGATCGATCGGCGAGCTGGCCGTCAACGGCACGGTCAACGACCTCGCGATGGCCGGCGCGCGACCCGTGGCGCTGACGTTGTCCCTGATCCTCGAGGAGGGGCTGCCGGCCGACACGCTCAAGGCCGAGGTCGCGGCGATCGCGCAAGCGGCGTGCACGGCGCAGGTGCGGATCGTCGCCGGCGACACGAAGGTGGTCGAGCGCGGTCACGCCGACGGCATGTACATCTGCACGACCGGGCTGGGACTCGTCGACGATCGTGCTGCGCTGTCGCCGGCGGGCCTGCGGCCGGGCGACAGGATCCTGCTCTCGGGGCGGATCGGCGATCACGGCACGGCGATCATGCTCGCCCGCGGCGAGTTCGAGCTCGGCGCGACGATCGAGTCCGACACGCGCTCGCTGTGGCCCGCCGCGGAAGCGCTGCTCGACGCAGCCGGCCCGCAGTTGCGCTGCATGCGCGACGCGACGCGCGGCGGTGTGGCATCGGTGCTCAACGAGCTGGCACGTGCGTCAGGGGTGGCGATCATCGTGCGCGAGCGCGACGTTCCCGTGCACCCCGCGGTCGCGGGCGCTTCGGAGCTGCTCGGCATCGACCCGATGTACGTCGCCAACGAGGGCAAGTTCCTCGCGTTCGTGGCGCCCGAGGCGGCGGACGCGGCGCTGGACGCCCTGCGCGCGGCGCCCGGCGGCGAGGGCGCGGTCGAGATCGGCGAGGTCAAGACCGAGCCGCCCGGCATGGTGCTCGTCGAGACCGCGTTCGGGGGCCGGCGCGTGATGGACCAGCTCGTCGGCGATCCCCTGCCGAGGATCTGTTGATGGCCGCTCCTGCAGCATTCCGGAGGCACCACTGATGCACGAGCTGTCGCTCGCAGAAGCGGTCGTCTCCATCGCGTGCAAGCACGCGGCGGGTCGGCCGGTCGCGCGCGTCGAGCTGAAGGTCGGGCACCTGCGCCAGGTCGTCCCGTCGGCGCTCGAGTTCGCGTTCGAGCTGCTTGCGCAGGGCACGGAGCTGGAGGGCGCGGAGCTGGTGATGCACGACGTACCCGCGGCGGGGCGCTGCCGGCGCTGCGGGATGGAGAGCGAGTTGCCGGGTTTCCCGCTGGCCTGCGCGGCCTGCGGCGGCTTCGACCTCGAGCTGCTGCGCGGCGAGGAGCTGCTCGTCGATGAGCTCGAGCTCGAGGAAGCGGTGTTGACGAACGGAGGGAGCACCTGATGACGGCTGAACCGATCGCCCCTGGAGTGGACGAGGTCCACATCCTCTGGATCTCCGAGGGGATGAGCTGCGACGGGGACACCATCTCGATCACGGCGGCCGGCCAGCCGGGCATCGAGGACGTGCTGCTCGGCGCGATCCCCGGGATCCCGAAGGTGCACCTGCACAACAAGGTGCTCTCGCCGACGATGGGTGGCGAGGAGTTCCTGCTGCCGTTCCGCCAGGCGCTCGACGACGAGCTCGACGCGCCGTTCGTGCTGGTGATCGAGGGCTCGATCCCGAACGAGAACATCAACGGCGAGGGCTACTGGACGTCGTTCGGCAACGACTTGACGACCGGCGAGCCGCTGACGCTCAACTGGTGGATCGACCGCCTCGCGCCGAAGGCCTGGGGCGTGATCGCGATCGGCACCTGCGCGACCTACGGCGGCATCCACGCGATGGCGGGCAATCCGACGGGCTGCATGGGGCTCGCGGACTACCTCGGCTGGGACTTCCGCTCCGCAGCCGATCTGCCGATCGTCAACATCCCGGGCTGCCCGGTGCAGCCGGAGAACTTCATGGAGACGCTGGTCTGGCTGCTCTACCAGGCGGCCGGCCTCGCGCCCGTGATCCCGCTCGACGACCAGCTGCGCCCGCAGTGGCTGTTCGGCAAGACGGTGCACGAGGGCTGCGACCGCGCGGGCTACTACGAGCAGGGCGACTTCGCCCACGACTACAACTCGCCCAAGTGCCAGGTCAAGATCGGCTGCTGGGGGCCGGTCGTCAACTGCAACGTGCCCAAGCGCGGCTGGATGGCCGGGATCGGAGGCTGCCCGAACGTCGGCGGCATCTGCATCGGCTGCACGATGCCGGGCTTCCCCGACAAGTTCATGCCGTTCATGGACGCACCGCCCGGCGGCATGGTCTCGTCGTCGATCAGCGTGACCTACGGCCGCGTGATCCGCCGCCTGCGCTCGATCACCAACACGACGGTCAACAAGGAGCCGAAGTGGCGCCACAACCGCGACGAGCTGACCACCGGCTACGAGCCCCGCTGGGGAAACTGAGGAGATAACGCCATGGCAACTCGCGAGAAGCTCAAGCCCGAAGCGGGCCAGATCGTCGACATGGCCTGGGATCCGATCACGCGGATCGTCGGCAACCTCGGCATCTACACGAAGCTGGACTTCACCAACCGCGAGGTGGTCAGCTGCAAGGCCACCTCGTCGCTGTTCCGCGGCTACAGCGTGTTCATGAAGGGCAAGGACCCGCGCGACGCGCACTTCATCACCAGCCGCATCTGCGGAATCTGCGGCGACAACCACGCGGTCTGCTCGTGCTACGCGCAGCAGATGGCGTACGGCGTCAAGCCGCCGCCGCTCGCCGAGTGGATCGTCAACCTCGGCGAGGCGGCCGAGTACATCTTCGACCACATCATCTTCCAGGACAACCTCGTTTTCGTGGACTTCTGCGAGCAGTTGGTCAAGGAGACCAACCCGTCGGTCATGGCCAAGGCGGAGACGACTGACGCGCCCGGCGCGAACGTGCACGGCTACCGCACGATCGCCGACATCATGCGGTCCTACAACCCGTTCACGGGCGAGACGTACCGCGAAGCGCTGCACATGAGCCGCATCGGGCGCGAGATGATCTGCCTGATGGAGGGGCGCCACGTGCACCCCTCGACTATCTATCCGGGGGGCGTCGGCACGCAGCCGACCCCGACGCTGATCACGGATTACCTCAGCCGGCTGCTGCGCTGCTTCGACTTCATCAAGAAGGCCGTCGCCATGAACGACGACGTGTTCGACTTCTTCTACGAGGCGTTGCCGGGCTACGAGGAGGTCGGGCGCCGGCGGATCCTGCTCGGCTGCTGGGGCGCGTTCAACAATCCCGATCACGTCGACTACGACTACAAGAACATGGACCACTGGGGCAACGAGATGTTCGTCACCCCGGGCGTGGTGGTCGACGGCGAGCTCGTCACCACCAACCTGGTTGACATCAACCTCGGGATCCGGATCCTGCTCGGCAGCTCCTACTACGGCGACTGGGTCAACGAGGAGACGTTCGTCGACAAGGACCCGCTGGGCAACCCCGTCGACCAGCGCCACCCGTGGAACCAGACCACGATCCCGAAGCCGCAGAAGCGCGATCTCGACGGCGGCAACTACTCGTGGGTGATGAGCCCGCGCTGGTACGACAAGCGCACGGGCGACTACCTCGCGCTCGATACGGGCGGCGGCCCGCTCGCGCGCCTTTGGGTCACCGCGCTGGCCAACAAGGTCGACACGCCGTACGTGAAGTCGACGGGCTCGGGCGTCCTGATCAACCTGCCGAAGACCCCGAACTCGCCCGAGCAGACGCTCGAGTGGAAGATCCCGCAGTGGTCGAACGCGATCGAGCGCAACCGGGCGCGGATCTACTTTCTCGCCTACGCCGCGGGGATGGCGATGCACTTCGTCAACAAGGCGTTCGAGGAGATCAGGGCGGGCCAGACGAAGGTCTTCGAGAACTTCGATGTGCCCGAGGAGGCGATCGGCTGCGGCTTCCACGAGGCCGTGCGCGGCGTGCTCTCGCACCACCTCGTGATCCGTGAGGGCAAGATCGCCAACTACCACCCATACCCGCCGACGCCGTGGAACGGCAGCCCGACCGACTCCTATGGCACCCCCGGTCCCTACGAGGACGCCTGCATGGGGATGCCGATCTTCGAGGAGGCCGGCCCGGACACGTTCCGCGGGATCGACATCATGCGCGCGGTCCGCTCGTTCGACCCGTGCCTGCCGTGCGGCGTGCACATGTACCTCGGCAAGGGCAAGACGATCCGCCAGGTGCACTCACCGATCTTCGGCGAGCACGGATGAGCCTGCTGGACGCGCAGGGGCAGGACCATGTCGCCCGGGTCGAAGGGCTGCTCGAGCAGCTCGACGGGCTGGGCGACAGCCCGGCGCGCGAGACCGCCACGCAGCTCGTGCAGGCCCTGCTCGATCTCTACGGCGAGGGACTGAGCCGGATCGTCGCGGAGATCGCGGAGCGTGACGACGGCGAGCTCGCGGACGTGCTCGGCGGCGACGAGCTCGTCTCGCACCTGCTGCTGCTGCACGGGCTGCACCCCGTGCCGCTGGAGGCACGGGTGCGCGGCGCGCTCGACGAGGTGCGCCCGTACCTCGAGACCCATGGCGGGAATGTCGCGCTGCTCGGCGTCGACGAGGGCGTCGTGCGGCTGCAGCTCCAGGGGAGCTGCAGCGGCTGCCCGTCCTCGGCGGTCACGCTGAAGCTGGCCGTCGAGGAGTCGATCCACAAGGCCGCGCCCGACGTGGTCGAGATCGTCGCCGAGGACGCGGAGGAGCCGGCGCCGCTGATCCAGCTCGAGGTCTTCACGGCCTGTCCCGCGCCGATGCATCCATGACGACGACCACGCGCCTGGGGCAGATCGCCAAGCGCTCGACGGTCGCGCGCGAGGCCGCGCTGGAGCGCTGCGAGCTGTGCGGGACCGCGATCGCGCCGTCGCACCGGCACATGCTCGACCTCGCCAAACGCGAGCTGATGTGCAGCTGCCAGGCATGCTCGGTGTTGTTCGCCTCGCCGGCGGCGAGCGCGGGCCACTACCGGCTGGTGCCGGACCGCCGGCTGCGGATTGAGGACCTCGAGCTGAGCGACGTCGCCTGGGAGGAGCTGCGGCTGCCGGTCGAGATGGCGTTCTTCTTCCACAGCTCCGCCGAGGACTGCGTGCAGGCGTTCTATCCGAGCCCGATGGGCCCCACGGAGTCGCTGCTCGGGCTGGAGGCATGGGCGGAGCTCGAGCAGGCCAACCCGGTGCTCGAGACGCTCGTCCCCGACGTCGAGGCGCTGCTGGTCAACCGCGTGCGCGGCGCGCGCGGCCACTGGATCGTGCCGATCGACGAATGCTACGCGCTGGTCGGCGTGATCCGGACGCGCTGGCGCGGGTTCACCGGCGGCAGCGAGGTGTGGGAGGAGATCGGGCAGTTCTTCGAAGAGCTCGACCGGCGCGCGAAGCCGGCGAGCCGGACATAGGAGAGAGGTCGAGATGGCGAAGATCAAGCAGGGCAAGAAGGACACGCCGACGGATGCGCCGACGCACGTCAAGGGGATCAAGGAGGGCAACTCGACCGGCAACTACGAAAAGCAGAACGGCCACATGGCCGACGGTCGGGCGTCCGCCGCGAAGTCGACCGGGATCAACATCGGCGGCCGCGAGCCGATCGACCCGCGGATGCCCAACCTGCCTCCCGCCTAGGGCGCCTATGGCCGTCACGAGCCCTCTCGCCGGACCGGTACCGGAGCTCGCCTTCACGGTGCTGGATGCCGCGCGCGTCGAGTACGCCGCGGCGCCGACGCTGGCGTTCTCGCTGCGGATCGACTGCGCGGGCGGCCACCAGGTCCGCTCGGTGCTGCTGGACACGCAGCTGCAGATCGGAGCGCGCCGCCGCCACTACGACGAGAGCATGCACGAGCGGCTGTTCGAGTTGTTCGGCCCGCCGGCGGCCTGGGGCTCGACCCTGCGCACGCTGCTGTGGACGCGCACGTCGCTCTCGGTGCCGGCTTTCACCGGCTCGACGGTCGTGGAGCTGCCGGTGCCGTGCAGCTACGACATGGAGGTGCTCGCCTCGAAGTACCTCGACGCGCTTCCCGACGGCGAGGTGCCGCTCGAGTTCCTGTTCAGCGGCACGCTGTTCTACGCGGGCGCGGGCGGTCAGCTGCAGGCCGCGCGGATCTCGTGGGAGGGCGACGCCGAGTACAAGATGCCGGTGCGCGTGTGGCGCGAGACGATGGACCACTACTTCCCCGGCAGCGCCTGGCTGCGGCTCGGCAAGGAGCCCTTCGACGCGCTCTGCGCCTACAAGGCGCGCAACGCGTTCCCAACCTGGGATGCGGCCGTGGAAGCGCTGCTGGCGGAAGCGGGCTAGCGCGATGGATCCCGTCCGCGCGATCGCCGACGCGGTGCTCTACGAGGGCTACCTGCTGTGGCCCTACCGGCGCTCGGCGACCAAGAACCAGCGCCGCTGGACCTTCGGCGGCGTGTATCCCCGCGCGCATTCCGAGCGCCATCCCGACGACCGCTGCACGATCCGCACGGAGTGCCTGCTCGAGGGCGGCGAGGACGCGCAGGTGAGCGTCGCGGTGCGGTTCCTGCACGTCGTCGCGCGCCAGGTGCTGCGCGACGGCCGGCCGGTCGACGAGCTGGTCGCGGACGGCGAGCGCCACCTGTCCTGGGACGAGGCGGTGGAGCGCGAGCTGACGCTGGAGGCGCCCGGGCGGACGCCGGTCGGGATCGCGGCCGGCCGTCAGGAGGAGCAGTTGCCGGGCGGTGCGATCGTGCGCTCGTGGGAGGCGCTGGCGGGCAGCGTCGAGGCGCGTGCCGAGCCGCTCGGCGGGGGCGTGCGGCGGATCGCCGTCGAGATCGCCAACACCACGCCGTGGGAAGGCGCGCAGCGCGAGGATGCGCTGCGGCGCACGTTCTGCTCCACGCACGCGGTCCTGCGCGCGAGCCGCGGCCGGTTCGTCTCGATGACCGATCCGCCGGCGGAGCTGCGCGCCGCCGCCGAGGGCTGCCGCAACGAGGGCATGTGGCCGGTGCTGGTCGACGAGCAGGACCGCACGGTGCTCTCGTCGGCGATCATCCTCGAGGACCATCCGCGGATAGCGCCCGAGAGCCCGGGCGACCTGTTCGACGGCGGCGAGATCGATCAGATGCTCGTGCTCAACATCCTCAGCCTGACCGACGCGGAGAAGGCCGAGATGCGCGACTCCGATCCACGCGCGCGCGAGATCCTGGAGCGCACCGAGGCGCTGACGGAGGACGAGCTGATGCGGCTGCACGGCGCGATCCGCGAGTTCGGGATGGCGCGATGAGCTGGGAGGAGCTGCAGCGGCCCGGGCCCGAGAGCGTGATCGTCGCGGACGTAGAGCTGCGTCGCGGCAGCCTCGTGCGGCTGCGCCCGCGCGCCGGCGCCGACGTCTTCGACCTCGTGCTCGCGGGCAAGCTCGCGGTTGTGGAGGCGATCGAGGAGGACATGGAGGGGGGCGTGCACCTCGTCGTGACGGTCGCCGACGATCCGGGGCGCGACCTCGGCGTCGCCTCGCAGCTCGCCCACCGCTTCTTCTTCACCCCCGCGGAGGTCGAGCCGATCGCGCCGCGCCGGATCCTCGTCGCCGGCATCGGCAACGTGTTCCTGGGCGACGACGGGTGGGGTGTCGTGCTCGCGGAGCGCCTCGCGCTGCGGGCGCTCCCGCCCGGCGTCGACGTCGTCGACTACGGGATCCGCGGCATGGACCTCGCCTACGCGCTCGGCGACGGCTATGAGGCCGTCGTGCTGCTCGACGCGGCGCCGACGGGACACGCGCCGGGAACGCTGTCGGTGATCGAGCCGGAGCTCGATGACGTCGAGCCCTCGATCGACGCGCACGGGATGGACCCCGTAAAGGTGCTCGGCCTCGCGCGGGCGCTCGGCGGTCCGCTGCCGCGCACGCTGGTCGTGGCCTGCGCGCCCGAGACGATCATGACCGGCGAGGAGGAGGACGTCGTGAACGAGTTGTCCGCGCCGGTCCGGGCGGCGCTCGACCCCGGCGTCGAGCTCGTCGAGTCGCTGCTGCAAGAGTTGACAACGCAAGAGGAGGCTCTTCCATGAAGCCCGTCCAGCTGCTGCTGGTGGCCCTGCTCGCCCTCGTCGGCGCGCTCGTGTTCCTGCAGGTGCCCGAGATCCGGCGCTACCTGAAGATCCGGGCCATGTAGATGCATCGCACCAGGGTCAGGATCGTCGAGGACGCGCTCGACGCCAACAACACGATCGCGCGCGCCAATCGCGACGACTTCGACCGGCACGGCGTCGGTGTCGTCAACCTGATGAGCGCGCCCGGCGCCGGCAAGACGACGCTGCTCGAGCGCGCGCTCGATGACCTGCCGGGCGTCCGCGTCGGGGTCCTCGAGGGTGACGTCGCCGGCTCGTTCGACGCCGACCGGCTCTCGCTGCTGCACATCCCCGTCGCGCAGCTCAACACGGGTGCGGGGTTCGGCGGTGAATGCCACCTAGACGCGAACATGGTCCGTACGGCACTGCCCGCGCTGCCGCTCGCAGAGCTCGACCTGCTCGTGATCGAGAACGTCGGCAACCTCGTCTGCCCGGCCGAGTTCCGCGTCGGCGAGGACGCGCGGATCATGATCTGCTCGGTCACCGAGGGCGAGGACAAGCCGCTCAAGTATCCGCTTATGTTCCGTGCCTGCGAGCTGGTGCTGGTCAACAAGATCGACCTGCTCCCGCACCTGGCCTTCGATGTCGATCGCCTGCTCGCCAATCTCGAGGCGGTCAACCCCGGCGTGCGGCACATGCTCGTCAGCGCGCGGACCGGCGACGGGGTCGACGAGGTCCGCGACTGGCTCGCGCAGGTGCCGGGACGGGTGCGCGCGACGGCGTGAAAGGGGACCTCGCTCAGAGGTTCGAGCTTGCGCCGGGAGCCGGCGAAGCCGGCTGCGGTGGCGGCCCGAGTCCGTCTACCGACGCCGGGCTCGAGGACTTCGTGCGCGCGCGCGTGCTCGCCGGTGAGCACTACTTCACCCGCGATGCGGACCGGATCGCGCGCCTCTGCCACCGCGCCGCCGAGCGCTTCGCCCGCGGCGGGCGGTTGATCGCGCTCGGCCGCTCGCCGACCGCGCGCTCGGACGCCCGTCACGTGGCCGTCGAGTTCGTCCACCCGGTGATCGTCGGCAAGCGGGCTCTGCCCGCGCTGGCGCTGACCGCGGAGGGTGGGCCGCTGTCCGCGCAGGTGGCGCTAGTGGCGGAGCCCGGCGACATGCTGATCGCGTTCGAGGCCGACGATCGCGAGACCGCCGACGCGGCGGCGCTGGCGACTGCGCGCGGGTGCCTGGCGCTCGCGTTCGAGCCGCCGGGCGACCCGTTCGTCCGCCAGGAGCTCGTCGAGACCGCCTACCACGTGCTGTGGGAGCTGGTGCACGTGTTCTTCGAGCATCGCGGGTTGCTCGAGGGCCGCCGCGCGGAGACGGTGCACGACAGCGGCGCCTCGGCGTTTCTCTATCCCTTCCTGGGCGAGCAGGAGCACGACCTCGAGGCGGTCGTCGCGGACGTGCGCTCGTCCGTGCTCGCCAAGGCCGCCGAGACGGCGGTGCTGCGCGAGCAGACGCTGACCGGCAACGCCGGCGTGCTGCGGGAGGCGGCGGCAGACCTGCGCGCCGCATACACGCTCGGCGGCCGGCTGCTGGCGCTCGGCAACGGCGGCTCGGCGACCGACGCGATGGACGTCGTCGCGGACTTCCACGCGCCGCTCGGCGACGGGCCGGCGCGCCCGGCGATCGACCTGACCGAGGACACGGGGATCCTGACGGCGCTCGCCAACGACATCGGGCCGGACGCGATGTTCGCCCGCCAGGTGATCGCGCACGCACGCCCCGGCGACGTGCTGCTCGCGCTCTCCACCAGCGGCACCTCTGGCAGTGTGATCGCGGCGCTCGACGAGGCCCGCCGGCGCGGCATGCGCACGATCGCGATGGTGGGCTACGACGGTGGCCGCGTGGCGGCCGAGGCGCTCGCAGACCACGTCGTGATCAGCCGCTCGGAGCACATCCCGCGCATCCAGGAGGCCCAGGCGAGCGCCTATCACGCGCTGCGGGTGCTGGTGGAGGAGCCATGAGCACGCGCGCTCTGAGTTGACGCGCCGCGTCCGCACACGCGTGCAGGGGACGGTCCAGGGTGTGGGCTTCCGCCCGTACGTCTACCGCCTCGCGCGCGACGAGCAGCTCGGGGGCTGGGTGCGCAACGACGAGCGCGGAGTGGTGCTGGAGGTCGAGGGCGCTCCGGCGGCGGTCGAGCGCTTCCTGGACCGCCTGGCGCGCGAGGCGCCGCCGCTGGCCGCGGTCGAGCGCGTGCGCAGCCGAACGCTCGCATGCCTGGGCGAGCGCGAGTTCGCGATCGTCGAGAGCAGCGGCGACGGCCCGGCCGCCGCGCCTGTCGCGCCCGACGCGGCGCCGTGCGCGGCCTGCCTCGCCGAGTTGCGCGACCCGGACGACCGCCGCTTCCGTTACCCGTTCATCAACTGCACGGACTGCGGCCCGCGCTTCACGATCGTGCGCGGCGTGCCGTACGACCGCGCGCGTACGACGATGGCCGCCTTCGCGCTCTGCGCCGCATGCCGGGCGGAGTACGAGGACCCGCTCGACCGCCGCTTCCATGCCGAGCCGAACGCGTGCCCAGAGTGCGGGCCGCGCGCGCGGCTGCTCGACCGCGACGGCGCTCCCGCCGCCGAGCAGGCGGCGGGCACCGACGCGGTCGCGGCGGCGGCCGCGGCGCTGCTGGCCGGCCTCGTCGTCGCCGTCAAGGGGGTCGGCGGGTATCAGCTCGCGTGCCGGGCCGACGGCGCCGCGGCCGTCCTCGCCCTGCGCGCGCGCAAGCACCGCGAGGACAAGCCGTTCGCTCTGATGGTCGCGGGGCTCGACGCCGCACGCGCGCTGGTCGAGCTCGGGCCGGAGGAGGAGCGGTCGCTGCACGGCCGCGAGCGTCCGATCGTGATCGCGCGCCGGCGCCGGGACGCCGCGGTCGCGGAAGCGGTCGCGCCGGGCAAGCCGGAGCTCGGCGTGATGCTGCCGTCCACGCCGCTGCACCACCTGCTGCTCGCGGACGCAGGCGTGACGCTGGTGATGACGAGCGGCAACCTCTCCGACGAGCCGATCGCCTTCGAGGACACCGAGGCGCTGAAGCGCCTCGCTTCGATCGCCGACCGGTTCCTCGTGCACGACCGGCCGATCGAGACGCGCGTGGACGACTCGGTGCTGCGCGGGCCGCTGGTGCTGCGCCGCTCGCGCGGGCTCGTGCCGGCGAGCATCGAGCTGCGCGCCGCGGAGCGCCCGCTACTCGCCTGCGGCGCCGAGCTCAAGAGCACGTTCTGCCTTGCGAAGGGCGGCCGGGCCTGGGTCGGGCACCACGTCGGCGACCTCAAGAACTGGGAGACGCTGCGCTCCTATCGAGCGGGCATCGAGCATTTCGAGCGCCTGTTCGCCGTCGCGCCCGAGCGCGTCGCGCACGACCTGCATCCCGACTACCTCTCGACGGCATATGCGCTCGAGCGCGAGCATGTCGAGCGGGTCGCGGTGCAGCACCATCACGCGCATCTCGCGGCGTGCCTGGCCGAGCACGGCGAGAGCGGGCCCGCCGTCGGCGCGATCTACGACGGCGCGGGATTGGGCAGCGACGGCACCGTCTGGGGAGGGGAGCTGCTCGTCGGCGGCGTCGCGGGGTGCGAGCGTGCCGGCCACCTCTGGCCCGTGCGCCTGCCCGGCGGCGACGCCGCCGTGCGCGAGCCCTGGCGGATGGCGCGCGCCTGGCTGCACGCGCTTGGCGATCAGGATGGCGCCGTCCCGGCGGCGCTCGCCGGCGCCGTCACGCAGGTGCGCTGGGACGCGGTCGGCGCGCTGGTGCGCAGCGGCACCGCGGCACCGCAGACGACGAGCGCCGGGCGACTCTTCGACGCGATCGCCGCGCTCTGTGGCATCCGCGCGGCGATCAACTACGAGGGCCAGGCGGCAGCCGAGCTGGAGGCGGCCTGCGATCCGGACGAGCGCGGGGCCTACCCGCTGCCGGTGCTCGACGCCGCGGTGATCCTCCTCGATGCCCGCGCGACGGTCGCGGCGGTCGTCGAAGACCTCGCCCAGGGCGCCGCGGTCGGCACCGTCGCCGCTCGCTTCCACGGCGCGCTCGCGGACGCGACCGCGCGCGCGTGCGCGGTCGCGGCGGGCCGCGGCGGGCTCGACACGGTCGTGCTGTCGGGCGGTGCGTTCCAGAACCGCGTGCTACTCGAGCGCACCTCCGAGCAACTGACCGCTGCCGGGCTGCGGGTGCTCGTCCCGCGCCGGCTACCACCCAATGACGGCGGGATCGCGTTCGGGCAGGCCGCGGTCGCCGCCGCGGGGGGTGCGGCTAGCACCACGTAGATTGGTCGCCAAACCGTAACGACAACCCTGCCTGCATCGAACAAGATGCTGTCCACAACACCCCCAGATCCCTCCTCAGGATCCTCAAGGCAGCCCCCAGGACAGCTCTCTCTCCTCCCCGGCATCCGCGGGCTCGCCGTGCAAGTACCCCGGCCGCCGCGCTCTCCCCCGAGCGCGGCGGCCTTTCCTCTTTTCACGGGGTAAGTGCTGGTCGTCGGCAGCTAAGGCACAGCCCCCGTCAACGTGCGCCATCTGCCCGATGTGCGGGCGGTCTGCAGAGCGGACAATCTCTCCATGAGCGCAACCACATTCATCAAGCGGATCCTCGGCCCGACCCAGCGCATCGACGCCGAGTCGCCGCCTCTCACGCTGAGGTACGCAGACGCCGGCGACGCCGCCGCGCTCGACCGCCTCGCCCTGCTCGACTCGCAGCGGGCGCCGCGCGGCGTCGTGCTGGTCGCCGAGGTCGGCGGCGAGCTGTGGGCGGCGATCTCCCTCGACGACCATCACGCGGTCGCCGACCCGTTCCGGCCGACCGGCGAGCTCGTCGCGCTGCTCGTCCAGCGCGCGCGGCAGCTGCGCCGCTCCTCGCTCGGGACCCTGGACCGCGTGCCGCGCGTGTGGCCCGAGGCGGGCTACGACCGCGCTGCGCTCAGCTGACTCAGAGCAACGGCGAAGCATTCCGTGGCGCTCCGTGTTATCAGTCGCGGATGAGGCGCACATCGGAGATTTCGACGGGAGGACCATGCAGCTGAGAAGGACCCTGCCGATCGCGCTGGCGCTTGCGCTCGCGCTGATCGCACCCGCCGCGGCAAGCGCGGCGAAGAAGCCTGGCGCCACGACCGGCGGGGCGGCGAGCATCACGCCGACCACCGCGACTCTGAACGGCCGCGTCGATCCCAACAACGCGGCGACCACGTACTTCTTCCAGCTCGGCACGACGAGCCTCTACGGAGTCAACACCGCGGTCACGGCAGCGGGCGGGGGCGCCAACGGCGCAGCCGTCAGCGTGCCGCTCACCGGGCTCGCGCCGGCGACGACCTACCACTACCGGATCGTCGCGCAGAACCGGCTCGGTATCACAAGGGGCCAGCACAAGACGTTCAAGACGAAGCCGCAGCCGCTCGGCCTCTCGCTGGCCGCAGCGCCGAACCCGGTCGCGCCGGGCAAGCCGACGGTGCTCGCCGGCCAGCTGACCGGCACCAACAACGCCAGCCGCGACATCGTGCTGCAGAGCAACGCGTTCCCGTACCTCGCGGGTTTCCAGCCCGTCGGCAACGCCGTCGTCACCGACGCCGCGGGCAACTTCGCGTTCACGCTGCTCTCCGTGCCCGTGACCACCCAGTTCCGGGTCTACATCGCGCAGCGCCCGGAGATCGCGAGCGCGCCGCTCGTCGTCGGCGCGGCGCTGCGGGTCGGGACAGGCAAGAAGAAGACCGCCCGCTACCGCCACAGCGTCACAGTGCGCTTCCGCGGGAGCATCTCGCCGCAGTACGACGGCGGCCGCGTGAGCATCCAAAAGCTCAGCGGCGGCGTCTGGGTCGAGAAGTCCAACACCGTCGCCAGCGACGCCGGCGATTCCGTCTCCCGCTACGAGAAGAGCGTGCGGATCCAGACCTCGGGCAAGTTCCGCATCGTCGCCGAGGCGACGGGCCAGTACACCAGCGGAGTCGGCCGGACAGTCGTGATCAAGGCACCGCGCTAGGCGCGGCCGCCTCGCAGCTCCCGATCGCGCGTCCCGCGCGATCGGGAGGGGGCCAATTGGGGTACCTTGCCGCCGATGGGGGAAGAGGTAGCGGCCAAGGTCTTCAGCCGTGAAGACCGTCAGCGGTACCGCGACAAGGTCAAGCGCAACCTCGACGTGTTCGCGCGCATGCTGCGCGAGTCGCGCTTCGACGCCGAGAAGCGCTCGATCGGACTGGAGATCGAGCTCAACCTGACCGACGAGTGCGGCGATCCGGCGATGGTGAACGAGGAGGTGCTCGCGCGGATCGCCGACGACGCGTTCGTGACCGAGCTCGGCCAGTTCAACATCGAGATCAACATCCCGCCGCGCCTGCTCGAGGGCGAGGTGTTCACCGAGCTCGAGCAGCAGATCCGCTCGAGCCTCAACGCGGCCGAGGAGAAGGCGCGTGAGACCGGCGCGCACATGATGATCGTCGGCATCCTGCCGACGCTCGGCGAGCAGCACCTGCATGCGCGCACGCTCAGCGCGAACCCGCGCTACGCGCTGCTCAACGAGCAGATCTTCGCGGCCCGCGGCGAGGACCTGCAACTGTCGATCGGCGGCGTCGAGCGGCTGAATGCATACGCTGACTCGATCGCGCCCGAGGCGGCGTGCACGAGCTTCCAGCTGCACCAGCTCGTGCATCCCGAGGACTTCGCGCACCACTGGAACGCCGCGCAGGCGATCGCCGGGATCCAGCTCGCGATCGGGGCGAACTCGCCCTTCTTCTTCGGCAAGGAGCTGTGGCGCGAGACGCGGATCGCGCTGTTCGAGCAGGCGACCGACACGCGCCCGGAGGAGCTCAAGGCCCAGGGCGTGCGCCCGCGGGTCTGGTTCGGGGAGCGCTGGATCACCTCGATCTTCGACCTCTTCGAGGAGAACGTGCGCTTCTTCCCGGCGCTGTTGCCGCTGCTCGACGACGAGGATCCCGTCGCGGTGCTCGATCGCGGCGACACGCCTGCGCTGGGTGAGCTCAAGCTGCACAACGGCACCGTGTACCGCTGGAACCGCCCGGTCTATGAGGTCGTGCGCGGGCGCCCGCACGTGCGCGTGGAGAACCGCGTGCTCCCCTCCGGGCCGACCGTCGTCGACATGCTCGCCAACGCCGCCTTCTACTACGGGCTCGTGCGCGCCCTGGTCGAGCACGAGCGCCCGCTCTGGACGCAGATGTCGTTCTCGGCCGCCGAGGACAACCTCCACGCGGGCGCGCGCGACGGACTGGATGCACGCGTGTACTGGCCCGGGGTGGGCGACGTGCCCGTGACCGAGCTGGTGCTGCGCCGGTTGCTCCCGCTCGCCCACGAGGGCCTCGAGCGCTATGGGGTCGACCCGCACGCGCGCGACCGGCTGCTCTCGATCATCGAGCGCCGCTGTGTCGAGGAGGCGAACGGCGCGACCTGGCAGAGCCGCACGTTTCGGCGGCTCTACGAGGAGCAGGGCCATGACCGCGTCGAGGCGCTGCGCCGCATGACGGTGCTCTATCGCGAGCACATGCACGCCAACGAGCCCGTGCACACCTGGCCGCTCGCCTGAAGCTCAGCCGTGGCCGTCGTGGCCGTCGTGGTGGTCACCCGGCGGCCGGATCGTGTCCGGGTCGACCGCCGCTCGCCCCGTCCGCAGCGAGACGACGCCGCTGCGCGCGAGCACGGGACCGTGGCGACCGCGGCTGAGCGCGACGCGGGCGAACGTCCGCCGCGAAGCAGGCAGCCGGAAGGTGGCACCGCCGCGTGCGTCGAGCTTCGCGCGCCGCTGCGAGCGCCAGCGGAAGTGCCAGCGTGAGTACAGCTCCAGCGTCGCGGTGATTCCCTTCGGCGCAGGCATCGTGCGGACGCGCACGGACGTGTGCCTGCGCTTGCGCTCGGCCACCAGGTGAACGTCGACGCCGGCCTGCACGTGCGGCGCGACCGGGCGGCTCGCCCCCGCCGGCGTCGTGACGCGGTAGCTCGCACCCTCGACCGCCGCCACGGTCGCCTTGAAGCTCCCGTCCGGTGCCGGCGCCACCCCGGGGCCGGCCATCGTCCACGCTTCGCCTGAGACGGACTGCTCGACGCCGACGTTGGTGGTGCCGGTCGGCGCCCTCCCCGACAGCGTCAGTGGCTCGCCCGCCAGCACGCTGTCCGG
>Ga0136618_10000284_pt1 | contig 16376 bp, 12 predicted proteins | sample AntDrymUQ3302106_2_FD_104805 | JGI IMG/M metagenome (GOLD analysis project Ga0136618, IMG submission 104805) | Polar desert sand microbial communities from Dry Valleys, Antarctica - metaG UQ330 (21.06) | ecosystem: Environmental > Terrestrial > Soil > Desert | place: Antarctica: Dry Valley... | reverse complement strand
TGATCCTTCAATTCCTTTGCTTTTTCGTATCTCATCAAATTTGCTCCAATCAGATAGTTGTGCCATCTTTATCAAAAGTTTTCAAATACCCGACTAATTTCGCAAGAGGTCTTTTATAAAAAATCTCTTTATTTATTCAACCGGCGCATTTGTTTGAGCAAAACGTCGGCGTGTTTTTTTGGCGAGTTGATATTTTTCAAAATAATTTTGCCTCCGGTTTCGCCTGCGTTTTCGATGACGAGGTTGCCGAAGCCGAGCAGCCTTTGCGGAACGGTTGCCGAAACGGTTACGTCCTGAATCGTGCGAAGCGGCACGTTGCGGGTTGTTTGTGAGATTAAACCTTCGTCAATTTCGATTTTGGAATCGGTCAGAGTGTAGCGCACGAGTTTTTGTTTGAAATGATAAAACGCGGGAATCAAAAGCAGAGAAAGCCCGGCAAGAACTGAAATCCAGGCGGGAATTCCTAATGTATTGTAAAGCATACTTAATAAAGCCACGAGCAGAAGCCCGCCGAAAGCCGCTAAACCATAACCGATTTTGACAAACGTCAATGTCGGGTGAATCGAAAAAATCTGTCTTTCCAATTCTTCCGAATCGTTCGTCTCTATTTTTACCGAACGAGCAATTCGCGTTTGTTCTTCCGCTTCGAGCAGCGTGCCGCACTTTTGGCAGTAAATCGCTTCGTCTGAATTCCCCGCGCCGCATTTTGTGCAAAACATAATTGAGTTCAAGATTCAGGATTCAAGATTCAAGATTCAAGATTCAAGATTTAGGATTTAAGATTCAAGATTTAGGATTTAAGATTCAAGATTTAGGATTTAAGATTTTAATCCTGAATCCTGAATTCTGAACTCTGAATCCTAAATCTATCTTACAGGAATTTTCACAAAAAAAAAAACGCGGCTGAAAATGTTCAGCCGCAAAGTCTTTTTCAGACCAGAGGAGAAAAAAGAAATTTTTAGAAACCCGAAATCTATTGATTTACCAGCCGCATTCTGCCGTCGGGTAATTTGATTGCCGTTACGCTTTTCTCATAACTTGCGAGCGGAGCAGATTCTCTTTTTTCGAGCTTCTCTGCCACCACGGTGGAAACTTTGCGAACGACATTGGCTATATTCGGACTGGAGATTGAGTTGTAGCGAGCAGAAATGCGGCGGACATATTCCTGCGTTTCTCTGTATGGCGGAATTTGATTGCCGTATTTCATCACCGCGCCCTCACCTGCGTTGTAACCGGCAAGTGCGAGCGCAACATTGTCGCCGAATGTGTTGAGCAGCCAGCGCATATATCTTACGCCGGCTTCGATATTTTGCTTCGGATTGTAAATATCCCGCACGCCGAACCTGATTGCCGTTGCGGGCATCAGCTGCATCAAACCGCGTGCGCCTTTATAGGATGTGGCTTTTAGCTTAAACGAAGATTCCTGGTGCATTTGCGCGTAGACCAAAAGCGGGTCAATGCTGTATCGAATGCAGGAATCAACAATGTACGAATCAATTACGGCATCGCCGGTCGTAAATCCGTTCATACTTTTCCCCGCAGTCATCACAATTTTCGAGTAGGTGATTGAGTTGAAATTATTTTTGAGGCTTGAAGTATTTTGGACGCTTGGCGACGTTTGCGCGGTTTTCTTGACTAGCGGATTACTTTTAAATTCTATAATCGGAGTGACCTTCGGAGCGACGAGTTGAACGCCGCGCTCTGTGTCGAAGTTGTCGAACACGCGCGGGCGCGATTGGGCGAGTGCCGTCATCGCCGATAAAAATAATACTGCTCCACAAAGTAGGACTTTTCTCATAATAATAATATTTGTTTAGTTTTCCGAAGGGATGTTTGCTTGGAGATAATCAGAAGTTCTGAGCATCTAAATAATATAAAATGTGAAAACAGATTCGATTCCAAAAAGTTGGCAATATTTAAACATTTTTTGCAAAGATAAATTGAAACCGAATTTTTCTGAACAAAATTTGTCGTATCTGTTTTTTTGTTCTTCTGCGCTTCAACCCTTTGCCGACATCGTTTATTCTTAATTTAACGTCAGTTCGGGATAAGAAAAATTGAACCGCCGAGACACCGAGACGCTGAGTTTTTTATAAATTGTTTAGAAAGTAGCGAACCTTTTCGCCATCTCTTCTATTATTTGCTTTGACTTTCTCGGCATCTCGGCGGTGGATAAATCCTTAACCCGAACTCAGGCTAATTTATGCTTTATCTATCGCAAGTTTTAGGACATCCGATTTTCGATGCCGAAGGCGAAAAAATTGCTGTTATCAAAGACATCATCGTTCGATACGGCGAAGAAGATTATCCGCTCGTCATCGGAATCGTCGCTCGTTATCGTCGTCGTTTGTTCTTTATGCCGCGCTCGAAAATTTCCGAATTGACCGAAAAAGGCGCGAAGATGAGTTCGGAGATAATTGATTTGAGTCCGTTTTCCAGACGCAAAGGCGAGGTTTTGCTGGCGAAGGATGTTTTGGATAATCAGTTAATAGACGTTGACGGAAAGCGCGTCGTGCGCGTCAACGATGTCCAGATTATCGAAGTCGCGGGCGTTTGGCGCGTTACGGGCGCAGACGTGAGCTTGCAGGGATTTCTCAGACGTTTGATGCCGAAAGGTTTTTACGGCAGCAATCGTATCGTCGAAGTGATTGATTGGGCGGATGTCGGTTATCTGGCAACCGATACGGCGATGGCAACCGTCCAGCTAAAATCTTCAAAAGACAAACTTTCGCGCCTGCATCCGGTTGAAATCGCGCAGCTCGCCGAATCGCTCTCGCCGATTCACCGCACGGAAATCGTCGAATCTTTAGACGACGAAATCGCTGCCGACACTTTGGAAGAAATGTCGACGGAAAACCAGGCACGTATTTTGGAAGAAATGGATGAAGAGCGTGCCGCCGATATTTTGGAAGAAATGTCGCCGGACGACGCGGTTGACGTGCTTGGGGAAATGTCGGACGAAAAGGCGCAGGAGCTTTTCGATTTGATGGAAGTCGAAGAAAGAGCCGATGTTGCCGAACTCCTCCCGTTTGACAAAGATACGGCGGGCGGTTTGATGACGACGGAATTTGTCGCTTTTCCGAAAAATCTAACTGTCGGACAAGCAATCGCGCGGTTGCGGGAATCGGCGGAAACGCCGAATATGATTTATTATCTTTATGTCGTTGAAGAGGAAAATTCCTGGAAGCTTGCCGGTTTAATATCGCTTCGGAGTTTGATTTTAGCCGACCCGACTTATTCGCTTTCCGAGGTAATGCGCGAGCAATTTCAGTCGGCGCATCCGAATGATTCGGCGGAAGAGGTTGCGCAAACGATTGCCGAATATAATCTGCTCGCGCTTCCGGTGGTTGATGATTTGGGAGAAATCGCCGGAATCGTGACGGTTGACGACGCAATGGAAATTCTGTTGCCGAAAAACCTGAACAATCGTTTGCCAAGACTTTTTGGTAAATAACTGTGAAAAATTTTGAGTCTAAACTTTCAATTTGGACATCTAAAATTTGCGCCACAAATATTCCGACCGAAACATTACCGAAACCGGCTGCGTAAATAACGCTCGGTTGAGCGCAAATTTGATAACATTTATCAAATTCATTGTTTTTATATTTACTAGAAAGGAGCTAAAAATTTTATGAAGCAAAAAAGCATTTTGTTAGTCGCTGTTTTAGCGTTGGTTACGTTTTTTATGTCGTCGCACGCGAGCAGTGCGAAGGACGATTTCGCCGTCGGTTCGACTTTGGATAACTTTAAACTTTCGGATACAAACGGCAAGGAGCAATCCTTAAATGATTTGAAAGGCAAAAACGGCGCGATTCTAGTTTTTCTGTCGGTGCAGTGTCCGGTCGTTAAAGGCTATGACGAAAGAATCGTCAAGCTCGCCGCCGATTATCAAGCGAAAGGCATCAACGTCATCGGCATCAATTCAAATGCGACCGAAGCGATAGAAAAAGTGAAAACACACGCCGCCGCAAACTACAAATTTCCTGTACTGATTGATAAAAACAATGTTTTAGCCGACAAATTCGGCGCGACCGTTACGCCCGAGATATTTTATTTCAACGGGAAAAATGTGTTGATGTATCACGGCGCGATTGACAACGACCGTTCGGGAAAAAATGTTACGACCGATTATCTACGCACCGCGCTGACCGAATCTTTGAGCGGCAAAGCCATTGCGAAAAATACGGCAAATGCCTTTGGATGTTCAATCAAGCGTGTTGAAAAGCAATAAAAATCAGAGAAAATTAATGAATTATTTAACCAATCGGGCAAGAGCGAAAAAAGTTTTAATTTTATCGGGACTCGTTTTAGTTTTTGCCCAAATTTTCGCGGGCGAAAGTTTAGCGCAAAAGCGAAGAGCCGCGCCGAAGTCGGCAAAAAAACAAATTGTTACCAGGAAAGCAAAACCGATTGCTGTTTCGACCCAAAATCCGAATCTTCCGAAAGTTACACAAATCAATGAAGTTGCGCTGAGAAAACTACTCAAGCGCGAAGATGCAAACGCCAAACCGCTGCTCGTCAACTTTTGGGCGACGTGGTGCGATCCGTGCCGCGAGGAATTTCCCGATTTAGTCAAACTTGACGCGGATTACGCGGACAAAATTGATTTAATTACAATTTCGCTTGACGAGCTTTCCGAAATAAACGGCGATGTGCCGAAGTTTTTGGCGGAAATGAAGGCGGAGATGCCGAGCTATCTGCTCAAAACGCCGAGCGAAGAAGCGGCGATTTCATCCGTGTCAAAATCGTGGCAGGGCGGCTTGCCGTTCACGATACTTTTTAACGGGCAAGGCGAAACCGTCTATTTTATTCAGGGAAAATTTAAGACTGAACTTCTAAGAGCGGAGATTGAGAAACTTTTCAATCTCAACTCCGCGCCGGAAGTTAAACCTACGCAGAAATAAAGTTAAAATTTTAAAGTTAATGCAGAGTTTATCGAAACGGATTTGAAAAACGAGTCCGAACCGCATAAACTCTCTTTTTTGTTTTAAACGAGATTTCTCCGACTGAGAGTTTTAAAGATGAACCAACCGCCAATCACCGCCGAAGTAATCGCATCACACGGTCTAACGCAGGAAGAATATAAAAAAATCGAACAAATTTTACAGCGCGAGCCGAACTTTACCGAACTCGGCATATTTAGCGTAATGTGGTCGGAGCATTGTTCGTATAAATCTTCGCGCGTTCATCTGAAACGCTTGCCGACGACGGGCGAGCGCGTGATTGTGCCGCCGGGCGAAAACGCGGGCGTAGTTGATATTGGCGACGATTGGTGCGTTGCGTTCAAAGTCGAATCGCACAATCATCCGAGCTTTATTGAGCCGTTTCAAGGCGCGGCAACCGGAGTCGGCGGAATTCTGCGCGATGTTTTTACAATGGGCGCAAGACCGATTGCTTTGATGAATTCTTTACGATTCGGATATCTAACCGACAAAAAACACGGCAATCGTAATAAATCGATTTTAAAAGGCTGTGTTGCGGGAATCGCCCATTACGGAAATTGTTTCGGTACGGCGACCATCGGCGGCGAAGTGGTTTTTGACGAGGCTTATAATCTAAATCCGCTCGTCAATGCGTTTGCTTTGGGAATTGTCCGCAAAGACCAGATATTTTTCGGCAAAGCGTCGGGCGTCGGAAATCCGGTTTTATACGTCGGCGCAAAAACGGGACGCGACGGCATTCACGGCGCAACGATGGCGAGCGCGGAATTTGACGACGAAGCCCTCGAAAAACGTCCGACCGTTCAAGTCGGCGACCCATTTTTAGAAAAACTATTACTGGAGGCGTGCCTTGAAGCGATGCGTTCCGGCGCAATTGCCGGCATTCAGGATATGGGCGCGGCTGGTTTAACCTCGTCGTCGGTGGAAATGGCGGCGCGGGCGGGAACGGGTTTGGAGATTGATTTGACGCTCGTTCCGCAGCGCGAAACCAATATGACGGCGTATGAAATGTTGTTGTCGGAATCGCAGGAACGAATGCTGATTGTCGCGCATCGCGGGCGCGAAAAACAAATTGTCGAGATTTTCAACAAATGGGATTTGGACGCGGTTGTCGTCGGCAAAGTCGTCGAAGGAAATCGCTTAAAAATCTTTCACAACGGCGAACTTATGGCGGATTTGCCGGTTGATAAATTGACGGACGAAGCACCGAAATATTCGCGCCCAATGCGCGAAGTCGAGAGTCGAGAGTCGAGAGTCGAGAGTAAAAAAACTCCGGCTCTCGACTCTCGACTCTCGACTCTCGACTGCAACGACGCTTTGCGTCAATTGCTGGCTTCGCCGAACATTTGTTCAAAACGTTGGGTTTATCAGCAATACGACACGATGGTTCGCACGAATACGGCGGTTTTGCCGGGCGCGGATGCGGCGGTTGTGCGGATAAAAGAAACCCGCCGCGCGATTGCGATGTGTCTGGACGGAAACGCGCGTTTCGTCGCCGTCAATCCGCGCGAAGGAGCGAAATTAAATGTTGCCGAAAGTGCGCGAAACGTCGTTTGCGTCGGTGCCAAACCGATTGCCGTGACGAATTGTTTGAACTTTGCTTCGCCCGAAAGACCGGAAGTTATGTGGAGTTTTTCAGAAGTTATTGACGGAATAAAAGAGGCTTGCGAAGCGTTTGAAACGCCCGTCGTTTCGGGCAATGTTTCCTTTTATAACGAAACCGAAGGACGCGGAATTTTGCCGACACCGACCATCGGAATGGTCGGTTTAATCGAAGACACGCGCAAAATCATCACGCAGGGTTTTAAGCGGGAAGGTGATTTGATTGCTTTGCTCGGAACGACCAACGATGATTTGAGCGTCAGCGAATTCGCCCAAACAATTCTAGGATTTTCAACCGACGAACTGATTGAATCGGGCGAAGTTCCCGTCATTGATTTGGATTTGGAAAAACGGGTTCAGGCAGCCTGTCTGAAATTGGCAGATGAATGTTTGATAAATTCGGCGCACGACCCGTCGGACGGCGGACTCGCTGTCGCCGTTGCGGAAACCTGCTTTTCCTCGCTCAACCGCAAATCAATCGGCGCGGAAATTGAATTAAAAGGCGAAAATCTTTCAACCGAGGCGGTACTTTTCAGTGAATCGCCGTCACGAATTGTAATCAGTTTTGCGGCGGAAAATCTTGAAAAAATAAAAGAAGTTCTAACAGATTGTCCGTTCGAGATAATCGGAAAAGTCACAGGCGGAGATTTCAAAATTAAGGTGAAGAATGCCGAAGTCATCTCCGCTTCCGTGTCAGAACTCGAAAATGTCTGGAAAACTTCATTGGAAAAACAGTTAAGTCAAACGGAAAACGGATAATGGATAATGGATAATGGATAATACGCGCTTAAACATTATCCATTATCCGTTTCTTTGGTAGATTTTTTTAATGCCAGCAGGAATTTACATTCATATACCGTTTTGCCGTTCGCGCTGTTCGTACTGCGATTTTGCGACGGACGTTTATCGGAACAGCGAAGCGGTTGACCGTTACGTTTCCGCGCTTCAGACGGAAATCGAAAGTTTCGATACCGAAAAATCCAAAATCCAAAATCCAAAATCCAAAATCGAAGTTGACACCGTTTATTTCGGCGGCGGAACACCTTCGCTGCTTTCTCCCAAACAACTCGGAAAAATCTTAAATACAATTCACAAGAATTTTTCCGTCGCCGAGGATTCGGAAATCACGATGGAGATGAATCCGGCGACCGTGACGCTCGAAACTTTGCGGGAATACAAATCTTTGGGCGTGAATCGCGCCAGTTTCGGCGCACAGACCTTTGACGATACGGAACTTAAAAGATTAGGGCGGAAGCACACGGCAGAGGACGTGAGAGAAACGATTGAGCTTTTGCGATGTGCAGATTTCGGCAATGTCAGTTTTGATTTAATCGCCGGGTTGCCGCGCCAAAACTTAAAAGATTGGGAACGAAATTTGGATGAAGCGTTAAAGTTGAATCCCGAACATTTGTCCCTGTATCTTTTGGAAATTCACGAGGCAACACCTTTGGCGGAACAAATTCGTTCGAAAAGACAGCCGATGCCCGATGAAGATTTGAGCGCGGAAATGTATGAATTGATGGTCGAAAAAGTTTCTGAAAAAGGCTATGAGCAATACGAAATTTCAAATTTTGCTTTGCCGAATTTTCGTTCAAAACATAATTCGAAGTATTGGACTCTGGACACGGTTTTCGGATTTGGCTGTTCGGCGCATTCGTTTGACGGATGGAAAAAGCGTTGGGCAAACGAGCGGGATACTTTGAAATATGTCGAATTGATTGAAAGAAATCTTTCGCCGGTTGTCGAGCAGGACGAAATCGACCGGAAATCCGAATACGTTTTTCTTGGTCTGCGGCTGAGTACGGGTATTGATTTAGACGAATATCAAAGAAGTTTCGGCGCGGATTTGACCGAAGAGTACGCCAATGAGTTGCAGCGATTCCAGGAAGCGGAACTAATTGAATTCTCAGGAAATCGCCTCAGACTGACAAACAAAGGTCGTCTGTTTTCAAACGAAGTTTTCGCAATTTTTGTCTAAAATCTCTTTGTTGAAACAAAACTATTGTTTCTGGACAACCACGCCTTTGATAACTTCGACATTCTGCGAAGTTTTCGCAAGTTTTCCCGGATTAAAACCCAATTTTTCCACGCGCCGCAAGATGTTTTGATAAACTGCATCATTCATTTCCGGTGTGCGGTTCAAAATCAAAAGATACTCGCGCTTCGGGTCGGCAACAGCGGCGTATTGGTAATTCTCATCCAAATCAACAATCCAATAATTTTTCCAATCGGCAGACAAAAATGATTTAAATTTAGACGCGAAATTCATTTCAAGTTTGGCGTTCGAGGCGGTATCGGAAACCTTTGCTTCACCGTCGGCTCTACCGATTGTTCCGTCTTTCATTACGCATTGATTAAGAACTGCAAGGCTGCCGTCCGCTTTTGTCGAATAAGTCGCCGTCGTGTTTCCGACACATTTCTTTTGAAATTTATTCGGGTAACGCGAGATTTCATACCATTTTCCCGTGAATCGTTTCAAATCAACTGTCGAAACCGTCTGGACTTGCGTTTTGTTATCCGAGTCTTTTGGTTGAGCCGAAAGAAACGATGAGAAAATTAACAAAGTCGGTAAAACCATCACAAAAATAATTTTTTTCACAGGTATTTCTCCTTGTTTTTCTAGGATTGTAGCATTTTGAAAAGCGAACAGCCTAGCAAAATTTGCATTTGGCAAGATGCAGTTCCTATAATTCACTTCAAGAACAAAACAAAAAAATTATATTATGCCGATTTACGAATACAAATGTTTAAGCTGTCATTCGCACTTTGAAAAGATGCGGAAGGTTTCCGATGATGCTTTGGAAACGTGCGAAAAATGCGGCGGCGTGTTGGAAAAACAATGGTCGCTTTCCGGTTTTCAGTTCAAGGGCGCGGGCTGGTATGTAACCGATTACACGAATAAAACAAAGGAAACAACGACGGAAAAATCCGAAAAGACCGAGAAAACCGAGAAAACCGAAAAAAGTCCGGGAAGCGAATCAACTGTCAAGCCCGAAACCGCATCAAAGCAAGCGAATGAAAACGCGGTAAGTTCTAAAAAAGAATCCGTTTCAAAGAAGGATTGAGGTCGATTAGATGAAATTTTCGTGGGAAAAAATTTGGCAGGCGAGTTTAATTTTATTGGCGTTTGCTGCCTTTACAAATGCCCAATCAGGACACAGCGCAAAGTCGGCAACTAATGCGGACGGCACGATTATCAGCGTTGCCGCCCTTCGCACGAACGCTTCAAAAGACCCGATAAAAATCGAAAATTTATTTCTATACGAAAACGGAATCGAGCAGAAAATAAAGAATTTCAGCTTTGACCCGTCGCCCGCAAAAATTCTTCTGATGATTGATAATTCGCAAACCGTGCGGGCTGATATTGAGATTTTAAAGAAGGCGACGATGGAATTCGTCTATGAAATTTTCGACGGCGACCAGCTTTTCGTCGTCGGTTACGACGAAAAACCCGAGATTATTCAAGAGTGGACGGACGATGCGAAAAAACTGGAAACTTCACTCGTCACTTTTCGCAAGAAAGGAAATCCGTTTCTTTTTGATTCTTTGAGCCAGTCGGTCGGCGAAGTTTTAACTCCGCTGATGCCCGGAACAAGAAAAACGGCGGTTGTTTTAATCAGCGACGGACTCGACAGAGGAAGCAAAATCGCCTTCGACAAAGTTTTAGGTTCGCTGCAAAATCAGAACATCACCGTCTACGCGCTGCAAATTCCAGACCGCACCGGCGGTGCCTTTCGCCGCAATCAGCCGAAAGCCGCCGAAGTTATCACGCAACTGACCGAAGGCACGGGCGGGAAGATTTTCCCGATTGAAGAAGCGCAAAACGCCGCCAAGTTTATCTGCGATGAACTCAAAAAAAATCGTTATCTGCTTTCATATTTGCCGACCAACACATCTTCTTACGAAGCCCGCCGCGTCTTTCTGGTTGCTGACGAAGGAATCTCCGTTCGCACGAAAAGTCTACAACCGCCGAACATTAAATAGTGAAAAGTGAAAAACTAAAAGTGAAAAGTAAATTCCTGCAACGTCGTGCCGACTCCGAGCAGCGCGAAACCGAGATCAATTAAAAGCAGTGAAATAAAACTATGTCGGGGGATTTCGGTTGAACGGCGGGCAATTCGGACATTTATTTGGCGGCGATTGCCGTCGAACGACGGACGATAAGTTTCGGTTCGACGGAAATCACGGGCGAAAATTTGCCGTTTGTCTTTGTCTGCGCGATGCGCTGCAAAAGAGTTTGCGCGGCAAGTTGTCCCATTTCAAAAAGCGGCTGGCGAATGGTCGTCAAAGCCGGATTATGAAATTCGGCGGCGTAGACATCATCAAAACCAAGTACCGAAACGTCTTCGGGAACGCGCAAACCTGCTTCCTGCAATGCGCGAATTGCACCGATAGCGGAAATGTCGTTGAAAGCGAAAAGCGCGGTAAAAGGTTTTTTGGCGGCAAGAATTTTTTGCGCGGCGATGTAGCCGATTTCCGGCGATGGAATATCGCCTTCGAGCTGCGCCGTCAAATCCGAATCAATTTTTATCCCGCGTTTTGCGGCTGACTGCTCGATTGTCTCCCACCGCACTTTTGTATCCGAGCTGAAATCCTGACCTTTTATAAAAGCGATTCGGCTGTGTCCGAGCGTGAATAAATGTCCGATGCCGAGTTCCGCTGCGTGCCGGTGATTTAAGATAACATTGGTCACGCCTTTGATTCGGTCGTGTCCCGAAACCGTAACAATCGGTAAATCGGTTTGAAAACGAATCGGCGTGTCAACCGCGATAATGCCTTCGACCTGGCGTTCGAGCAGCATTTTCGGGTGATGTTCGAGCAGGTCTTCGCGGTGCAGATGACTCGCCGTTAAATAAAAAAAGCCTTCTTTTGAAAGTGCGGCTTCGACACCATTTAAAACCATCCCCGAATAACCGTCGGAAAGTTCCGGCACAATCACGCCAAACGTAAAACTTCGCCGCGCCCGCAGGCTGCGCGCAAAATAATTCGGGCGATAATTAAATTTTTCCGCTGCTTCGAAAATTCTGTCTTTTGTCTCCTGCGGAATCGCGTTCGCCGCCGGAGCGTCGTTCAAAACAATCGAAAGCGAGGTCGGCGAAAGCCCGAGATGCGCCGCCAACTCTTTCAAGCTGACACTGCGATTATTTTGTTTTTCGGGATTTTCCGTTGGAGAATCCTTTTTCGGGCGCGGCATAGCCGAAAGTTTCGCACACTGTCAAAGGCAAAGCAAGATTATTTTTCAAAGATTTTTTGGCGGCTGACCGAACAAACAGGAAAAAACTCTTGACCAGGATGTTACAAGAGTGTTATAAATTTTGTATCAACTAAAACGATTTAGTGAAACGATTCACTAACTTGTATTCTAAACGTCAATTTCGCAGTCGAAAAAAAGTTTGAAGTAATTAAACAGCTTTCCAAACTGTTTCAATGCGTCCGTCTAAAACGACGTTTCCACGCAATTTTATAATTTAATTCAAGTCTTCGGAGGTTTCCAAAATGCAAAAAGGATTTGCCAAATTTTTGAATAGTGTATTTTTTTGTGCGGTCATTTTAGGTTTGAGCCTGACTGTTTCCGCCCAATTTCGCGCCGCGTTGCAGGGAACGATAACCGATGCAACCGGCGGAGTGATTTCTGGGGCAACTGTTACCTTGACCGGCAACGACAACGCTCGCTCGCTGACGACGACGACGAGCGACGACGGTTTTTATCGTTTCTCCAGCCTCGCGCCCGGACGCTATTCGATTAGCGTTGAGCAGGCGAATTTCAAAAAAGGAATAATTGAAAATATCGATGTCGCCGCCGAAGTCGTACAGGGAAGAGACATTGTTTTGGAAACGGGTGGAATCACTGAAACCGTCACCGTCGAAGCCGAAGCGACTTCCGCGCTCGAAACCGAAACCGGCAGCGTCCAAAAGCAAATCTCGACCGCCGAAATCCGCAACCTGCCGCAGCAGGGACGCGACCCGTATAACTTGTTGCGTTTGACGCCTGGAATCTTTGGCAACGCGGCACGCAGCGCGGGTGGACAAGCGGCGAATCTACCGAACGCGACCGGTCCGGGCGGCTCGAACAGCGCGATTTTCCAAGTCGAAAATCAAGTTCCGATTAGTGCCAACGGACAGCGCGTTAGTGCCAATAACTTCCAGATTGACGGCGTGAGCGTCAACAGTCTGCAATTCGGCGGCGCGGCGGTTGTAACGCCGAATCAGGAATCAATCAAGGAAGTTTTAGTCAGCGGAACGAGTTTTTCGGCGGAGGACGGACGCAATTCCGGGGCGCAAATCAAAGTCGTCTCGCAACAGGGAACAAACGATTTTCACGGCAGCGCATTTTTCAAATACAACACGCCCGGCTTTAACGCCTTCAATCGTTTCTTTGGAAATTCGCTTCGTCCCGGAACGCCGCAGCGTGTCGAAAACAGCGACCGGCAATTCGGCGGCTCAATCGGCGGACCGCTGCCGTTTCTTCGCTTTGGCGAAGGCGGTCCGGTAACGACGAGCGGAAAAGATAAGATGTTTTTCTTTTTCTCCTACGAAGGACTGCGCAGTAAGCAGAACAACTCTTACCAGGCATTTATCGAAACTGCGCAGTATCGCCAACAGGTCATTGCCGCGCGTCCGGGCGGCGTGACGGCGCAAATTTTTCAAACGGCGGGAATCGAGCCGCGCATTATCAATCTCATTCCGCGAACTTGCGCCGACGTTTTCGGCGGCGCGGCGGCGGCGCGGTGCCGCAATGTGACGGGCGGCTTGGACATCGGCTCGCTTGCCGGAACGCGGGGCGTTTATCTGCCGTTCGGACCAAACGCCGGTCAGGTTGACATCGGCGGCGGTTTTGACGGCGTACCGGACATTGTTTTTGCGAATCTCTCAAACCCGCGCAAGACAATCGGCAATCAATACAATTTCCGCGTTGACTTTAATGTCAACGAATCGAATCAACTGGCGTTCAGCTCATATTTTACGCCGCTCGACGATACGACGGCAGACCCGACTTCGCGCAGCCGTGCGAGCAGTGATATTCGCTTCCGACCGCTCAATTATCTATTGACGGGAATTTACATCAGCAATTTGTCATCCACGATGGTCAACGAATTTCGCGCTAATCTAACGCGCTTTCGTTCGGACGATTTGCAGTTGGCGGAGAACACCAATCTCGCCATTCCGAATATCGAAGTCGAAGGTTTGCCATTTGACCGCATTCGTTTCGGCAGACAACGCTCCGAGACGACACCGGCGCGTTTCTCGCAAAATACTTTTGAATTCAGCGACACGATAACCAAAGTTATTGGCAATCACGCTCTCCGGTTCGGCGGATTATACCGGCGCGAACTCGACAACAACGAACTGCTCGGCGGTGCGCGACCGCTCTTCTCGTTCGTCGGGTTGTTCAATTTAGCCAACGACACGCCGATTTTTGAGTCGGTCAATGTTGACCCGCGCACCGGCGCGCCCGCCGATGCTCAACGCTTTTTCCGAAGCACGAACATCGCGGGATTCATCCAGGACGATTGGAAGGCGAGACCGAATCTATCTTTGAATTTTGGACTTCGTTACGAGTATTTCTCGCCGCTGACTGAAACCGAAAACCGTTTGACGAATTTGCATCTCGGCACGGGAATCAGCACTTTTACCGGCGCCAGATTGGTCAGCGTCGATAGGTTGACCAAACCAAACCGCAAAAACTTTGCGCCGCGTTTCGGATTCGCCTACAGCCCCGGTTTTTCAAATTTTTTGGGCGGATTGAAGGATAGAGTCGTGCTGCGCGGCGGAGCGGGCGTTTATTACAACCGCATTCCGAACGTGGTTTTCAGCAACACGCGCGGCAATCCGCCATTTTTCTCGCGCCAGAATAATTGCTGCGGAACAGTTGATTCGCCATTCGCTAACGGAAGAATTTTGTATGCTATCGGCGCGTCGAATTCGCCCGACAGCTTTCCGCGAATTCCGGCTCTAGGAACGGGAATCAATCCGGCGACCGGCTTGCCGAACGTCGGCGATGTGGAAATTTACGGCAGTCCCGAAAATTTGCCGAATGCCAGAGTCATCAAGTATTCGTTCGAGGTGCAATACCAGATGCCGTTCAATGTCGTAACTTCAATCGGTTATGAAGGCAATCGCAGTAAAAATCTGGTTCGGCTCGTCAATCTCAACTTTTTATTCCCGCGCAATCCGGGCATTTTCGCGGCTTTCTTTCCGCAAGCGGACATTGAAGCCAGCTACGACGGAATGAATCTGCGGGCGGAACGTCGTTTTAGTCAGGGATTTCAACTGACCGCCAATTATCGTTTCAGCAAAAGTCTCGACACGCTCTCCGGCGAAGGTCCGGGCGCGGTCACTAACCAGACTTATCCGATTGACCTCAGCCAGGAAAAAGGTCCTTCGGATTACGACGTGCGACATTATTTCACCTTGTCGGGTTTGTATGAGCTGCCATTTTTCCGTAATAAAAAGACTTTGGCGGGCAAACTGCTCGGCGGAATTGAAATCAGCGGCATTGCCACGCGCCACACCGGGTTTCCGTGGACTCCGAAACTCGAAGCCGGACTTCGCGGCGCGGGCGGCGACTTTTTCGGACCGATTCGCCCCATCGCATATTTCGGCGGCGTTCAGCAGGACACTTCAAACAGTGCCTTTTTACAGCCGAACGGATATTTCACCGGCGGCGGCAGTCGTTACTTTTCGACCGCCGTCAGAACCGACTCGACCAACACGCCGACTTTCCAGCTTAACCCTCCGGGAATCGGGCGCAATACGTTTCGCGGACCGAACTATACTTCGATTGATATGAGTTTAACCAAAAAATTCGGTTTGCCGAGTTTCGGCAGGTCTGGGGAAAATGCGAATCTCGAACTTCGCGTCAACGCTTTCAACATTTTCAACAATCTGAATCTCACGCCGTTCAACTTTTTCAGTTCCGGCACGTTCGTCAATCGTCCGAACTTCGGCGAGCCGGACGGAGCTTTGGCGGGACGTTCAATCGAACTGCAAGCCAGATTCAGGTTTTAGAGATAAAATAATTCGAGGCAAATCGCGGGCGCGGCTTGCCTCGAACTTTATTCAATCTTAATTTTTATTCAGCAAAATTAAGATCAATCTGCACGGAGCAAATTCTATGAGGTTAGCCAGCAAACGCAATCTCTCCCCGCTATTAGTTTGTTTGATTATTTTTAATGCGTCGGTCGCATTTGCCCAGAAAAGCGTTCGAGCGAATCGGCAATCGGCAACCGTCGAGCAAAAAATCAACCTTTTGCTGGCGAGAATGACGCTTGCCGAGAAACTCGGACAATTGCAGCAGCTTGACGGCGAAGCGGACGGGCGTTTCCGTCCCGAACATCTCGAACTTGCTCGCAAAGGTTTGCTCGGCTCGACCTTAAATGTGCGCGGCGCGAAAAATACGAATGAATTACAGCGCGTCGCCGTCGAGCAATCGCGTCTGAAAATTCCGATACTTTTCGGTTTTGACGTAATTCACGGCTACCGCACTTTGTTTCCGATTCCGCTCGGCGAAACAGCGAGTTGGGATTTGCAGGCGGCGGAAAAATCGGCGCACATCGCGGCTCAGGAAGCGCGTTCCGCCGGTGTCCATTGGACTTTCGCGCCGATGGTGGACATCGCCCGCGACCCGCGCTGGGGCAGAATTATGGAAAGCGCGGGCGAAGACGCTTTTCTCGGTTCGGCAATGGCGAAGGCTCGCGTTCAAGGGTTTCAAGGCGGTGATTACAGCCAGATTGATCGCGTGATGGCTTGCGCGAAACATTTTGCGGCTTACGGCGCGGCGGAAGGCGGACGCGATTACAACACGGTCGATATGTCTGAACGCACTTTGCGCGA
>Ga0136618_10000283_pt1 | contig 16396 bp, 14 predicted proteins | sample AntDrymUQ3302106_2_FD_104805 | JGI IMG/M metagenome (GOLD analysis project Ga0136618, IMG submission 104805) | Polar desert sand microbial communities from Dry Valleys, Antarctica - metaG UQ330 (21.06) | ecosystem: Environmental > Terrestrial > Soil > Desert | place: Antarctica: Dry Valley... | reverse complement strand
TGCGAGTGTCCGGCACTCCTCCAGAGTGCGAATCATTTTATCTATTGTTCCTGTGGCTCACGCCACAGGCTAATTTCCGCAGTGCCTTCGGCACAAAAACAAAATGTCAACAGAACCTAGGAAAAGATAAGGAAAGTTATGAAAAAGCGAGAAAGGAACTCGACATCTAAAACGATGAATGTCGAATATACTGAACAAGACATTCGGGAAATGCGCGAACAGGGAATTCCCGAAGACGAATTGCCGGGTATCGGCATTCACAAATTCGGGCGGTCAAGATTTATAACTGACAGACGCGACCAGAAAATCAAAATTTCGATTTATCTCGATGCGGATATTCTCGACTTCTTTAAAGAGCTTGCGGCAAAACCAAATACCGCGCCGTATCAAACACAAATCAATAACGAGCTTTGCGCCGTAATCGAGAAGAAACAACAAACATCCGACGAATTTGTAACCATAACAATGTTGGAAAATCCGAAATTTCTTTCTTCATTGGCTGAAAAGCTGAAAAATGTAGCCTAAATTTCAAATTTCCCCGCAATTTATCTAATGAAACGATTTATATATTCTTAAATTCACAATGAATTTCAGTCTTCAAACTATATTCAGTATTGCCCGCAATACTTTTCGTGAAGCGGTGCGCGACCGCATTTTGTATAATCTCGTGCTGTTTGTTTTGCTGATTACGGCAAGCGCGATTTTTCTGGGCGAACTCACCGCCGGACAAGAAGCACGGACAATTATCAATCTCGGACTCAGCGCGATGCTCGTCTTCGGCGCGTTTATTTCAATTTTCGTCGGTGTCAGTCTCGTGTCCAAAGAAATCGAAAAGCGCACGGTTTTTGCGATTTTTTCAAAACCAATCGGACGCGGCGAATTCATCGTCGGGAAATATTTGGGGTTGTGTCTGACGCTGCTGGTCAATGTTTTGATAATGGGTGTCGGCGTATCCTTGGCACTGGTTTATGTCGGCGGCGGCAATCTGGCTGTTTCGATTTGGGGAGCAATTTTTTTGATTTTTCTCGAACTGACGATTCTGACGGCGGTTGCCATTCTATTTTCCTCATTTTCTTCGCCCGCGCTTTCCGCGCTTTTAACATTTTTCATATTTGTCATCGGGCATTTTAGTTCTTCTCTGCGGGATTTTGCTGAAAATATGGGCTCGAACGCAGCCAAACTGTTTTTCAGTTTCCTTTATTACGTTTTGCCCAATCTCTCATTTTACAGTTTTGTCACCAACGCATCACACGGCGACATTCCGCCGGTCTTGATGCTCGGCGGCGCACTTGTCTACGCCTTAATTTATGTCGGTATTTTGCTGGCGGCAACCGTTTTAATATTCAGCCGACGCAACTTTAAATAGTTTGAAAAGATTTGTAGGGGTAGCTCTTGTGTCTGCCCAATGAGCGAAGCGAATGTTAATGGGTCAAATTTCATTCAAGTTGAATTTTAATTTAAGAGTAGCGATCTTCGTCGCTGTCGGCAGGCACAAGACCTGCCCCTACAAGCGAATATGAAATCCAACCAGGCAAAACAAACGTTTCTTTCTCTCGGCATAATAATTTTCGGCTTCGTAACGGTTTTTCTCTTGAGCGGCTTTATCGAAAAAAACAAACCGCTGCTGCCGGAAAATTATGCGGACGAAGATTTGGCTTTGCAAGGCGCGCGTCTAAAAGGTTATTCATTGGGGTTTGAAGGCTTGATTGCCGATTGGTATTGGATGCAGTCGCTGCAGTATCTCGGCGATAAGATCGTCAAAAATCCCGATGCGAAAATCAATCTCGATAATCTTATTCCATTAAATCCGCGTCTGCTTTATCCGTATTTAGACAATGCAACAACTTTAGACCCGCAATTTGTCAGCGTTTATGAATTCGGTGCAACTGTTTTGCCCGCGATTGATAATGACCAGGCGGTAAAGTTACTCGAAAAGGGAATCAATGATAATCCGAATGAGTGGAGACTTTACCAGCATCTGGGTTATATCCATTGGCGGCTCGGCAATTTTGAAAAGGCGTCGGAAGTTTATGCGACAGGGGCGAAAATTCCAAATGCTCCGAAGTTTATGCTGATGATGGCGGCAAAAACAAAAAGCGAAGGCGGCAGCCGCGAAACCGCCCGCGCCATTTACCGGCAAATGTTTGACGAAGCCGAGGACACGCAAGTAAAGGAAAATGCCGAACTGCGGCTTTTGGAACTGGATTCTTTGGAAGAACGCGATGCGATACGAAAAGCTTTGCAGGAATATCAAACAAAAAATAATCGCTGCACAAATAATTGGCGTGAGATTTTGCCGCTCTTGCAAACGGTTAAATTACCGAACGGTAAAGATTTTCGCATTGACAAATCAAACGATTTGATTGACCCAAGCGATGTTCCATATGTCTTAGACCGTGATAACTGCGATGTCAAACTTGATTTTGTAAAGACGAAAATTCCTTTGAGATAATTTTATGAGTAGTATTATTGAAATTGAAAACTTATCAAAAGACTACGAAGTCGGCTTCTGGAAAAAGAAAAAAGTTCGTGCGCTCGACGGCTTGAATTTAAAAGTCGAAGGCGGACAAATTTTCGGTTTTCTCGGCGGAAACGGCGCGGGGAAAACTACTACGATAAAAATTTTGATGAGTTTGATGTTCCCGACGACCGGCACGGCGCGGATTTTGGGAAAAGATATTTCCGATGTAAAAATGCACCAAAAAATCGGTTATTGTCCCGAAAATCCATACTTTTACGATTATCTCAAAGCCTCTGAATTGATGAATTATTTCGGCGAGCTTTTCGGGCTTGACGCGGCAAAAAGAAAACAAAAAACCGAAGAACTTTTAACCAAAGTCGGTCTGGACGAAAAGGATTGGAACAAGCAGCTTCGCAAATTTTCCAAAGGAATGCTGCAGCGCGTCGGCTTGGCACAAGCTTTAATCAACGAGCCGGAAATTGTTTTTCTCGACGAGCCGATGAGCGGACTCGACCCGATTGGGCGGCGCGAAGTCCGCGAACTGATTGCCGAACTCAGAGAAAAAGGCACGACCGTTTTTATGTCCACGCATATTTTGTCGGACATTGAAGCACTTTGTGATAACGTGGCGATTTTGCAAAATGGAAAACTCGCGGCAACCGGAAAGTTAGACGAATTGTTGTCGAGCGGCGGCGAAAAACAATCGTTTGAAATTACCGTCAAAGGAGTTTCGGTGGAGAGCTTGAAAGATTCAATCCACGAAATTGCGGGCGCAACCTTTTCCGCAAAACCAAACGGCGCAAATATAAATATTCTCGACGAAAAAGATATTGAAAAGGTTTTACAAATTACGCGAAACGCCGGCGGAAGTTTGGTTTCCGTCCAGCCTGTCCGACAATCTCTCGAAGAACTTTTCGTCAAAGAAACGGAACAAACGGAAAATGGAAAATGGAAAACGGAAAATATTAAATACTAAAATATCTTCCTTGATTTTTCATTTTCCATTTTCCATTTTCCTACATTCCCAAGTTTCTAACTAAAAATCCAAAAATATCGGCTTGCTCTTCGATGACTTTCGCCGTCGGTTTGCCCGCGCCGTGTCCGGCTTTGGTTTCGATGCGAATCAAAACGGGCGCATCGCCGCTTTGTGCTTCCTGCAAAGTCGCTGCGTATTTAAAGCTGTGCGCGGGAACAACGCGGTCGTCGTGGTCGGCTGTCGTGACTAAAACCGCCGGATATTTCGTGCCTTTTTTGAGATTGTGCAATGGCGAATATTTATAAATCGCCGCGAATTCTTCCGCGTTGTCGGGCGAGCCGTAATCTGAAGTCCAATAACGTCCGGCGGTGAATTTGTGAAAACGGAGCATATCCATCACGCCGACGGCGGGAAGTGCCGCGCTGAAAAGTTCGGGACGCTGATTTAGAACCGCGCCGACGAGCAATCCGCCGTTTGAACCGCCTTGAATGGCGAGTTTTTTCGGCGAAGTATATTTCGCGGAAATCAGATATTCAGCCGCCGCAATAAAATCGTCAAAGGCGTTTTGACGTTTCGTTTTGATTGCCGCTTCGTGCCACGCTTTGCCATATTCGCCGCCACCGCGCAAATTCGCCACTGCGTAAATGCCGCCCATTTCCATCCACGCCAGGCGCGAAACGGAAAATCCGGGTGTCAAAGAATTGTTGAAACCGCCATAACCGTAAAGCAAAGTCGGGTTCGTGCCGTCCATTTTTATACCTTTTTTGTGGACGATAAACATTGGGATTTCCGTCCCGTCTTTGCTTTTATATTTGACTTGTTTGACTTCGTAATCAGCGGAATTGAATTTAACGTTGGCTGTGCGGAAAACTTCCGATTTGCCCGTTTTCATATCGTAGCGAAAAGTCGTCGGCGGTGTCGCGTAGCTTGAAAAAGTGTAGAAGGTTTCCGTATCATCACGCTCGCCCGCGAAGCCGCCTGCCGTGCCGATGCCCGGAAGGTCAACATTGCGGACGAATTTGCCTTTCATATCATAGATACGAATTTGCGTGTAAGCGTCTTTCAGGTAATTGGCAACGAACTGGTTATTGATAAAACTGATTCCGCCGAGTGTTTCTTTACCTTCAGGGATGATTTCCTTCCACTCTTTGTTGGCTTTGGACACGTCAACCGCTACCACACGACCGCGCGGCGCGTCTTTGTCAGTCTCAAAATAAAACATCGAACCGTCGTTGCCGATAAAACTGTAGCTCGACTCAAGTTTGTCAACGAGCGGCATCACAATCGAATCGGCTTTACTCAAACTTTTGAAGTAAATCATATTCTTCGGCGAAGTTCCTTTTGAAACATAGATAATCAAATACTTTCCATCTTCACTCACGCTGCCGCCGACGCTCATTTCCTTATCGTCAGCACGCTCGTAAACCAAAACATCTTCTGATTGCGGGGTGCCGAGTTTGTGATAATAAATTTTTTGATTGTAGTTCAGGCTGGTCAGTTTTGCTTTTTCATCGGTTGCAGGGAAGCGTGAATAAAAGACACCCTTGCCGTCTTTCGAGAAAGACGCGCCGGAGAATTTGATGTCTTTTAAAGCATCGGTCAAATCCTTTCCAGTATCGACTTCGCGGAAACGCCATTCAACCCAATCCGAACCTGAAGATGACAAGCCGTAAGCCAGCAGTTTGCCATCATCGGAAATTCGGAGACCGTTCAAGGCAACTGTGCCGTCAGTCGAAAGTCTGTTCGGGTCGAGAAGAACGCGACCTTTGTCGTTGACGGATTCGGCAACATACCAAACCGATTGATTCTGCAGCCCGTCGTTTTTCGTATAAAAATACTTTCCGCCCTGCTCGAACGGCGCGGAGTATCTTTCGTAATTCCAAAGCTCGGTTAAGCGCGCTTTGATTTTGGCGCGCTCGGGAATTTCATTTAGATAAGCAAAAGTAACTTTGTTTTGGGCTTCAACCCAAGCCTTCGTTTCGGCTGAATTGTCATCTTCCAACCAGCGAAACGGGTCGGAAATTTTCGTTCCGTGATAATCGTCAGTTTGTTCAACCTTTCTCGTTTCCGGATAATCGAATTTGGTCTGAGCAACAATACTGACGACAACAAACATAAAGATTGCAAGAGTAAAACCTAACTTGAACATTATATCGCGCATATTTACCTCATCAAAAATTAAAGATTATAAATGGATTATAATTTTTGTTTGGTGAAAGGCAAAGTAGGAATCGAATTAACTCAGAACAAGACAATTCTTTATGGAAAGAAAAATTAGTGGATACCTTCTTCTCACTTAGATTATGGATAGCAACTATACGATCTACTAAACATCTTTAATTATAATCAGTTGCGTTGGCAACAACACGAAATTGGACACTTAGTATGCAGATTGATTAAGTATCGGACAGAATACTTTTTTTACAAGAGAAAAAACTATAAACTGTTGCAGGAAAGCGAGTTACAGGTTATCAAAAAGCAATAATCGGTTGTGGCACACCGCTTGTAATAGTAAAGGGCAGACGAAGCGAAAGGCTTCAAACAATAAAAAAAATTAAAAAATTACAGGAGAACAAAAAAATGAAAAACTTGAAAAATATCGTCGCCACCTTAACCTTAACCGCCACCTTAGCCTTGACCTCAACAGTCGCCAACGCAGGAATGTTGATTAGTGATAAAGCTACCAAAGATACAAAGTCGTGCTCGAGCAAAACCGTCAAGTCCATCTTCGCCGCCGGCATCATCATCATCGGCAAAGCCGGAATGCTTATCTCGGACGGAATGCTTATCTCGGACGGAATGCTTATCAGCGACGGATTGTTAATCAGCGACACACCTTGCAAAGACGGAATGCTTATCTCGGACGGAATGCTTATCTCGGACGGAATGCTCATCAGCGACTAAAGAGCAAAGCTAAAGTTTGCCGGGACACCGGAGAAGGAATGAAGCCCGCAAAAACAGTTTCGATGAGTATTTATCGAGGCTGTTTTTCATTGTTAAATTTTAATTGGGAAAGCAAATGGAATCGCCCGTAAATATTACGAAACTTGATTTACCGCTTGTCGAAACTAACCGGCTTTTGCTGAGAATGTTTGAAGCCGGCGATTTGGATTCTGCGTTCCGGCTTTTCAACGACGAAGAAGTGCAAAAATATCTTTCGTCTGAAAACAGACGAACTTGTGAGCAAATGAAATTCACATTGCGAAACCTCGTCAAGCGGTGGCAGGAGCGCGGATTTGGATTATGGTGTGTCAGCGAAAAGGATAGTGATAAAATGTTCGGCTATTGCGGCTTTCAGTATTTGGACAAAACACCCGATGTAGAAGTTTTGTTTGCATTTTTCAAGGATTATTGGGGAAAGGGATTTGCCACGGAAGCAGCAAAAGCCTCTCTAAAATTCGCATTTGAAGAATTGCAGCTTGAGAAAGTGTTTGCCGTAACTCATCCCAAAAACACGGCTTCGCGCTCCGTTTTGGAGAAAATCGGGATGACGTTTGAGAAAAGAAACGCACATTATGGAATTGACACTATTACATATGTAATTTCCCGTCGTGATTTCGAGCCGTCTGTTGATATTTATAAATTGACATATAATAATTCTGGTTAGCGACGGCTTGATCAATTGAAGTTTTGCTTGTGTTGCAGTCGTTTATTTTGCAGCTTGCCTCAAATAATTTGGCGAAAGACGACGCAGATTATCAATCGCTTTGGGAAGAACTTCCAAAACATATTCAACATCCTCAATCGTATTGTCCTTTCCGAAACTAAAACGTATTGCGCCGCGAGCCAACTCATCCGTTCTTCCTAAAGCTCGAATCACCGGCGACGGTTCGAGCGAGCCGGAAGAACACGCCGAGCCGGTCGAAACCGCCACGCCTTGTAAATCTAAATTTATTAACAAACCTTCTCCTTCAATCGAGCCAAAGGAAATGTTCGAGATATGCGGCAGACGATTTTCATGATTGCCGTTAAAGACAGAATCCGAAACTGCCTCGCCGATATTTTGTTCAAATTTATCGCGCAAACTTTTTAGATGTTCGGCTGTTTGATACAGATTATTTTTCGCCATCTCGCAAGCCTTTCCAAACGCGACGACGTGCGGCACTGATTCGGTGCCGCCGCGCCGTTCGCGTTCCTGATGCCCGCCGATATTTTGCGCGTGAAGGCGCACGCCGCGCCTAATATAAAGCGCACCGATACCTTTCGGCGCATAAAGTTTGTGCGCCGAGACGGAAAGCAAATCACAGCCGATTTCTTCGACATCAACTTTTATTTTGCCGAGAGCTTGCACCGCATCGGTATGAAACCAAATTTTATTACCCTTTTCGCGTTCCTTTTTAACTACTTGCCCGATTTCTTGAACCGGCTGAATCGTTCCGATTTCATTATTCCCCGTCATTATCGAAATCAAAACCGTATCTTCACGAATCGCGCTTTTTACATCTTCAATTTTTACAACACCGTCTTCATAGACAGGGAGATAAGCGACTTCAAACCCGCGCTTTTCCAAATCCTGGCAAACTTCCTTGACCGCCGAATGTTCGATTTGCGAAGTGATAATATGCTTTCCGTGTTTTTCATTCGCCTCGACAAGACCTCGAATCGCCAAATTATTTGCTTCAGTGCCGCCGGATGTAAAAACGATTTCATTCGGGCGAGCAATAATAATTTCCGCAACTTGATGGCGCGCTTTATCAATTGCCGCACGCGCTTCCTGCCCAAAAAAATGAATGCTCGAAGCATTGCCGAATTTTTCGGTCAGAAATGGAAGCATCGCTTCGACAACTTCGCGGTCAATCGGTGTCGTTGCACTGTTGTCTAAATAAATTCTGCGAAACATAAAATACATTTTAACGCACGGCGGGAAATAATTGTAATTGAATTTCAAACAGAGATAAGTTTTTCTATTTCAGTATTTTGTAAGAATAATTTGCGGGAAACTTCAGACTCGTCTAAAATTACAAAATAATTACAATATCTTCCGGCTTTCTATAATCAAATGTATTGCTTGAACGGCTTGCGATAAGATAAAGTAAAACTTTGATTTGTCGCACTGCATCAAAGACTGCGACATTATTGTCAGAGGAATAATATGGATTTTACAACCAAAGAATTATTAAAAAGATACGCGAAATTGGCAATCGGACAACCCTTTGCGCCGATTTTGTTGAACATTTTGGTAACGAGCGTTTGTGATATGCGCTGCACGCATTGTTTTTTTACCGACGAACTCGATGACCGTCCGCGTAAAAAATTGCAAATGAAAACCGAGGAAATTGAGAAAATTTCCGAAACCCTCGGCGGCAATCTCGGCGTTTTGATTTTAGCCGGAGGCGAACCGTTCACGCGCAAGGATTTGCCGGAAATCTGCAATTCATTTTATCGAAACAACAAACTTGATTCGGTATACATAATGTCGAACGGGCAAATTCATCCGCGTATTTTCCCCGACGTAACCAGAGTTTTACAGGAAAATCCGAATCTGAATGTCACGATTGCTCTGGGAATTGACGGAATGAAGGACGCGCACGAAAAAATTCGCCGCAAAGAGGGAAGTTGGGACAAAGCGATTCACACAGCCAGAACTTTGCAGGAGATGAAAAAACAATTTCCGAAACTCGACGTGCAAACCTGCACCTGCGTGATGCGCTCGAACGAAGACACGATTTTTGATTGGTATGATTTTCTGAAATACGATTTGAAACCGGACAAAGTCAATATCAACTACATTCGTCCGCCGTCAGCCGACCCGACCGAATTAAACTTTGACCACAATCGTTACGCGCAGCTTTCGCAAATGATTCTGGACGACACACGCAACGCGGTGATAAAAAATAATTACGGCGGCGATGCCGGATTTTTCAAAGCGGCGATTGACCTTTATATGCACGATTTGATTGCCAAAACCAAAGAAACCGGCGAGCCGCAAATGACCTGTTACGCGGGAACGGCAGGCGCGGTGATTTTTGATGAAGGCACAATTTCTTCGTGCGAAAACCTCGAAGCAACCGGCAATCTGCGTGATTATGATTGGAATTTTCAAGGAGCGTGGAATTCGCCGCAAATGAAAGCGCGCCGTCAGAAAGCCAAATCGGGCTGCTTCTGCACGCACGAATCGAATTCCTACTATCCGAGTTTGCCGTTTAATCCGAAACATTTGATTCAGATTAAAAAACTCGAACGCGAGATGAAAAAGGCGAGTAAGGAGATGGAAAAACATCAACCGCAAACTGAGGAAATTGCTGTAAGAGCATAGTTACTTCTGAAACGAGAGCAGTAAGATTCGTTTCATTCTTTCTCCTCATTTTATATGCCGCAAAATACACCCAAAATCCTAATTATTTCGTCCGACACTGGCGGCGGTCATCGTTCGGCGGCACAAGCCATTGCCGAAGGTTTGCAAAAATTCTGGAAAGGCAAATCGGTTACCGTGCGCGTTATCAAAGCGGTTGAAGAATCGCATCACGTAACCGGCAAACTCGTCGTCGTTTACAATTGGATTTTGCAAAACAAGCAGCATTGGATGAAATATGTTTTTTGGGCGATGAACCGTTTTCGTCCTGAAACCCGAGAGTTTTTTCATCGCCGGTGCATCGGCTACGTCCGCGAGCAATTTGAAAAATGGTGTCCGCACATCGTCGTCAGCGTTCATCCTTTGACGCAGCACATCTTTGCGCGAATCTTGAAGGAACTGAATTTAGCCGAGCAAATTCCGCTCGTGACGGTTGTTACCGACCCGTGTTACGGTTTCTGGAAAGGCTGGGCGTGCAACGATGTTTCACTTTATTTGGTGGCAAATGACGATGCGCGTCGGCAGTTGATTGATTACGGAATTTTACCCGAAAAAATAAAAATTTCGGGAATGCCCGTGCATCCGAAATTTCACGAGATTAACGAAGTTGATGCTCAAAAGGCGCGACGGGCATTCGGTTTGGATGAGGAAAAATTTACGATTTTTGTCAACGCCGGTTGGATGGGCGGCGGCAACATTCCGCAGATTTTCAGAGAACTGGTGCGCGGCGAATTGGACGTTCAGGCGATATTTCTGGCAGGCAGAAATGAAGAGTTAAAAAAGGAAGCCGAAGAATTGGCGAAGACGGCGAAGTTTCCCGTCAAAGTCATCGGTTATTCTGACGATATTGAAAAACTTATGCAGTCGGCAAACGTGATGATTAGCAAACTCGGCGGTTTGACGACGTTTGAGGCTTTAGCCTGTCGCCTTCCGATAATCGCCGACGCGACCACGCCGCCGATGCCGCAGGAAGCCGGAACGGTTAATCTTATTGCCCGGCGCGGCGCGGGAATTCTGCTGAAAAAGGCAACCGATATTATCCCGACGATTCAGAGTTTGCTGGGCAATTCAAAAAAATATACGGATATGAAAGCCGCGACGCTCGATTTGGCAATTCCAAATTCGACCGAAATGATTATCAAGGAAATTGCCGCGCTTTTGCCTGCCAACATTCAAGCTCGCAAAAAGCCTCTGCCGGTAACTGTCTAGAAATTATCTATCAATAAAAATTACGGAAAATTCAGTGGACAATGAAAAATTGGCGGCTGATTTTTTTTGCAGGAAATTCGGCAAAAAACAAATAATAATTCAAAACCTCTGTTTTGCCTTTTGTCGGTGAATTGCCTAAACTCTCTTTTTAGTTCTTTTGGAGCGATTAATTTTGTGAATCTATTATTGGAAGGGAAACGCGCCTTTGTGACGGGCGGAACACGCGGAATCGGCGCGGCACTTTGCGAAGTTTTCGCACGCGAAGGCGCGGATGTCGCTTTTAATTATCATTCGCGCGACGATTTAGCCGAAGAAACAAAAGCCAAAATTGAAGCTCACGGCAGACGCGCTTTGAGCTTCAAAGTTTCCGTTACCGACCGACTGGGTATAAAAAAACTTGTGCGCGAATTGAAGGAAACGTGGGAAGGCATCGACATTTTGGTTAATAATGCTGCCGTCAATAAGCCTGATAATTTTGCGACGACAACCGACAAGTCTTGGGATTGGGTTATTGATACCAACGTCAACGGTCTTTTTTCCGTCACCAAGCCGTTTTACAAACAAATGATTCGCCAGCGTGCCGGTTCGATTCTCAATATTACGAGCATCGGCGCAATTCGCAGCTTGCCGACTTCGGTTCATTACGCGACCTCAAAAGCGGCGATGATCGGTTTTACAAAATGCCTTTCGCGCGAAGCCTCGAATTTCGGAATAACTGTCAACGCAATTGCCGCCGGAATTTTTGATACGGATTTGGGACACAGTTTACCGGAACGTCTTTTGCAAATGCACGATTTTTGGGTGGCGCGGCAACGACTGGGAAGACCGGCAGAACTCGCCGAATTTGCCGCGTTTATGGTTAGCCCGCGCAACAGCTTTATGAGCGGCGAAGTCGTGATTGTTGACGGCGGCGCGGTCACCTAAAAACGGAAAATGGAAAACGGAAAACGGAAAATGAAGAAAGATTTCAGTTCTTCCTTTATCATTTTCCATTTTCCGTTTTCCGTTTTCCATTTTATTTCCCGCTTTTCCACTCCGCAAGGCGTTTTTCCAAATCGGTAGTATTTCCGGCTGGTGTCATTGCTTTTGCCATTTGAACGGCTCGTTCAGCGGCGGCAATCGCTTCCGTCTTCTTACCCGACTCTGCTAAAAGGTAAGCCTTCACACCGAGTGCATTCGGCGTTTCTCTTATTTTCAGCGCAGCGTCTAACCACCCGATTGCTTCCGCGTAACTTGCCGTCATTTTCTGAGAGTAAACCCAATTTGCCGCCTGCACGGGTGTGCGTACATCGTCGGCTTTCAGATTCGACATCTGTTTGCGAATTTCCGTCAAGGTTCTGTCGTTAACACCGACGACATCAACCGTAAACGGGACGCGCAGGTTTTCCCAGCGCACCGCGACAGCAGCCGTCGTCGCTTTGATATTTTCAAAACCGAGTGACATCGTTTCCTGAAATTCGGCTTTGACGGGTTTTGCCGTGACGCGCAAAGCGTCTTGTTTCACGTCGTATTTGAAACTGCCCCATTCGTTGTTGACTTTGTTAAAAATTATCGTCCACTCGTCTTTGTTTGGAATCGTGTGCAAGCCGTATTTTCCGGCGGGCAGAGTTTGACCGTTGATTTTTACGTCGCGGTTCACCTCAAAAGTGGTGTTTTCATTCGCTCCCGTGCGCCAGACTTCGCCGTAGGGAACGATTTTGGTTCCCCAAACTTCACGCGCTTTAACGTTCGGGCGATGATAGACGAGCGAAACGCGCGTGTCGCCGATAACTTGCGCGACTTCCGCGCGCTGCGATTCGCGCGGCAAACTTAATTGCGCCAAGCCGTTCACACAGCAAAATAAAGTTATAATTCCAACCAATACAAATTTGTTTCTCATTTTATTACTCCTTAAATTCATTTTCCCCTCAGGGAAATGGTTACTACTTGTTTTTGTCGTTTGATGTCTCTAATTTATCTTTCGCCTTTTGCACAAATTTTTTTATCATTCCCGAAACTTCCCACTGCATTCCCTGGCTGACGCGCTTTTCGCCTGCAAGTCCGGCAAGCAGATGAAGCTCTCTCGCAGCATTACGGCGAAGTTCGACATTTTGCGAAAACTGCACGAGTGTCGAATCCGCACTTTTTTCAACAAAATCTGCCGCATATCGTAGAAAATTTTGTTTCTCGCCCGCTTTCGGAATCCATTCGATTCGCTCGTCGGTATTTTCCGCAAGCCCGACCACAAAAGATTGCCGCATCGCGCCGATGAGCGGAATGTCGGCGCGAATCGTCCAACGCGCCGTGCCGTCGCCGGTTGTGTGAATACTTTCCACATTCGGCATCAGTTCGATAAAGTTTTTGATGTCGGCAAAAAACTCGCGCACTTTTCCAATCGGTGCGTTGACTTCAAATTTATCACTGAAATCAGTGCGAATTGTGAACACTTCTTTTGTAGTGGATAACTGAAAGTGAATAACTGATAATTAAAATCAAATTATTATCAGTTATTCACTATCAATTATCAATTAAAACGTCCCGTTAAATAAAATCGAATTGAAAAACGGGCGTGTCGTCGAGCGGAAGATACCGCGAAAAAACGGTTCTTCGGCAAACAAGATAACGTGACCCGCGCCGGTCGGTTCGTCAATGACATACGCCGTGCCTTGCAGAAGTTTTTCCGTATTTCCTTCCCAGACGAAACCGGAAATCGTCAGTGGCTTCTTAGGTTTCGGCTCAAACAAAAGCGCGTTTGTGCCGTCCTTTGAAATGCGGAAAAAATAACCGGATGCCAGCAAAACGGGCACCTCGTCGTCTTCAATCCCGTAAGTCAGGTATGTTGTGCGGTCAACGGTTGCCCTGAAAATTGCGCCTGCAATACCTTCGGGAACTTTACCCGCATTTGCCGAAGGCGACGCAATCGGCGGCAGAACCGGCGGCGCACCGTCGGCTTTATCGGTTATCAATTCCAGCGTCGGAGTCGGTTCGGGCACAGGCGATTTTCTTGTTTTCGGTGTCGGCGACGGAGAAGGCTGTGATTCGGCTTCTTTGCGTTTATCAATTTCATTTTCTTCGATTGCTTTGCTTTTATCTTCGTCATCATCGCTTCCGACGAGCTTTGAAGAAGTCAAACCGACATCTTTAAGCGCGGCGAAAACCGACGCGCCTTTGACAGTAATCAAAGTTCCGCCGCCCGAAATCCATTGCTTTAACGCCGTAACGCCGCTCGCGCCCAAAGCACCGAAATATCTTCCTGCCGAACCGTTCGGCATAATTAACACGCTGTAATTTTTTAACGCGCCGCCTTTGACGTTGTTGATTGTCAACGGCGTAAATTCGACACCGTAACGGTCGAGCGTCCACCAAATCGAACCGTAACTCGTCTGGTCAACCGTTTCATCAGCAACCATCGCAATTTTCGGCGTTTGCAGCGAGACGACATTTTCGCCGCCGACTCCGGTTTCGCCGGTTTCGTTAAAACTCGTATTGACTGCGAACACATTTACGCCGAGTGAACGAGCGAGACGAGAAACGGCTTCGTGAACGGCTTCGGTATTTCTGGTAACTCTAACGACGAAAGTTCCGCGATTGTAATTTCTGCCGCCCGCCGTCAAAGGTTTAGTCGCCACCGCGACGCGAAAGCCTTCCTTCAAAAGTCTGATTGCCAACGCGCCCGCACCGTCGGTTTGATACGGAATAATATATGCAATTTGCGCGCGTCCGCTGACCGAACCGCTTTTTGCTTGTTCCAAATGTTGCTCGGTAACAATTGTGCCGCTAAAATTTCCCGCCTCTTCCGTCCAAAAAGCATCAACACCAAACGCGAGCGGCAAATTCCAGGCGGTAATATCATAAAATCCGTAATCTTCCTTGACGGCGGAACTGCCGCGCCGCTCGTTGCGCCGGAAACGCGCGATATTATCGTCAACAAATGCCTTATCTTGCGGAGTGTCTTGTTCGAGCAGGGCTTTTATAATTCGTTTTTGCGGCTGGTTCAAATCAATAATATACGAGCCTGCGGCAAATGTTTTGGAAACACGCGGCGCGTTGTTTTGCATAAAACTGTGAGCCGAATTTGAAGAAAAGAAAGCATTGGAAACTTTCACTTCGACTTTGGCGAGCAACAGAACCTTTATCAATTCCGCAGTTTTTACCGGGTCTTTTTCGGGCGAGATGACAATGCGTTTTAATTTTTCACGCGCAGTTTCGTCAATCGCCGTGCGGCGAAAAGCATAAAAATCCTGAAGGCGAGATGCGCGATTTTTGGCTAAGGTTTCGAGCGTCGTCATCGAAGCGACGTAATGTTTGGCGATTGCCGAGCGGAAAGTTGCAATCGAGCCGTCGTCGCGCGTCCAGCGCAAGCCTTTAAAGCCGCCGCCGTCGGTTTCGTAAGTCATTCCGATTGCGCCGTTCAAAGCCGGAAACGAATCCCAGTAACCCGGATAAAATAAATCAAAAATATCGCGGACGTAATAATCCCATTTGTTCTGGTCAAAGGCGTTGGCGTTGGCGCGACCGAAAATATCCATCCATTTATTGGTCGTCGCTATCGGCAAATTCGGATTTATCGGCAAAGCGGCGGGCGGAAAAAAGAACTGCGAAGTCTGCCCGTGATGGTCAACCAGAACTTGCGGATTCCATTCAAAAAACGCCTTTTGCATATTTTGCGTTTCAACCTGCGTGGCGGCAATGTTGTCGCGGTTGAGGTCAAAACGAAAATGATTGTATCTGCCGAAAACCGACCACGGTTCACGGTGTTCGAGCGCGTTGCGGTCGGCATTGCCTGTCGCCACCGAGTTATACCAGGTTGCAAAGCGTTCGTGACCGTCGGGATTTTCACCCGTCAAAACGAGCGTTACGTTATTATTTAAGATTTCCAAAGTCTGCGGCTCGTTCGATGCGGCGAGTTGATAGACGACCTGCATCATCGTTTCAAACGAAGCCGATTCGTTACCGTGAATCGTGTAAGCCATCCACGCAATCGCCGGATTATTTTGAGCAATAGAATTTGCGTCCGCCGCCGATGTCGTGCGCGAATCGGTCAGACGCGCATTGTTCGCTTTGATTTGGTCAATGCGGGCGATATTTTCCGGCGAAGAAATCGCAACCAGATGCTGCATCCGATGTTCATTGGTTTCGCCGATGTCGTAGATTTTTACGCGATCGGGCGCGGCTTTGGCAATCGCTTCGATAACCTTTTCCATTTGCGCGTAAGTCGTATGAAAGTTGCCGACATCGTAACGCAAAATCGCCTGCGGGCGCGGAACTTCCGTGCGATATGCGCCGCGCGTGTAAAAATCGAATTTTTCTTCTGCTTGGGGAAAAGCAATTTGGACAAACGCCAGACAAACAAACGTAAAAAACAAGACGCTTTTAATTTTCATTCCTAAGATTTCCGGTTTTCGAGATTGAATTTTGGAGAACTTTCTTAGATATTAAACTGTAAAGGTTTAAACGCAAAAGACAATGAAAGGTTTTG
>Ga0136618_10000282_pt1 | contig 16400 bp, 18 predicted proteins | sample AntDrymUQ3302106_2_FD_104805 | JGI IMG/M metagenome (GOLD analysis project Ga0136618, IMG submission 104805) | Polar desert sand microbial communities from Dry Valleys, Antarctica - metaG UQ330 (21.06) | ecosystem: Environmental > Terrestrial > Soil > Desert | place: Antarctica: Dry Valley... | reverse complement strand
GCGACGAGCTCGGGCTCGTATGACCGGATCGGCAGCGACGGGCCGGTGCCCGGGGCGGATCGGGCCGCGGCGCCGGTGGCGCGCGACGATGAAATACGCGCTTTGCTGGAGGCTCGCAACGCCGACGCGCCGCGCGCGGCGAGCCGCCGGTCGACGTCGAGACGCAGCTGCACACGCTCATGGCCGCGGCCGCGCCCGACCGCGAGCTGGCGGCCGAGGTGCGGCAGCTCGTCGAGGACCGCAACGCGCGCCGGGCCGCGCGCGGCGAGCCGCCCCTCGACGTCGAATCCGAGGTCGCCAAGCGCCTGCGGAACGGATAGCCGTGCGGATGCCGCGGCTCGACCAGACCGGCTTGCCGCGGCTGGCAAACAGTGACCGCTGCGCTATAGATTGGGCCGCATGGCCCGCCTCCGCCGCTTCGACCTCGACGAGCTCTCGGCGCGTCCGGGGACGTACTTCAACCCCGAGACCGAGATCCTGATCGTGGTCGACGACTCCGCCCACCCGGGCGCACAGCTGGCCGACGACGTCGACGACGGGGAGTGGATCCTCGTGGGCGACGAGGTGCCACTCGACGATGCGGCGCGCGACGAGCTGCTCGAGCGCCTGGAGGTCAGCGCGGTCCTCGCCGTGCAGCCCGAGGCGGAGGACGACGAGATCGTCGAGGAGGAGGCCGAGCTGGAGCCGGACCCAGACCCCGATTATTAGGGCTTCGCCCTTTGAATCCGGGGTCGGGTCCCGGAGGTTGCCCCTGCGGGCAGCCGGCTCGCAGATCTGACCCGGTCTGACGGCATCCGGCCGTCAGTGACCGCTTCGCTCTTGAACTGCCTCCTCGCCTTCGTCTTCACCCTCCTCGTCCGTCTCCCTCTGGTTCGCCCCCTCCTCGTCCGCTTCGCTCGCGGGCGATTCGCTCGCCGTCCCGGGCGCGCGCTCGGCCCGCTTGGCCTCCGCGTCCGGGTCGCGTGCGTCGGCGATCAGTGACGCGACGATGCCGACCACGAAGCAGAGCGCGACCGTCAGCAGCGACGGGACGGGCCCGAGCTTGTAGACGTCCTCGAGCAGCAGCTTGACCCCCACCAGGGCCAGCACGATCGCGATCGTCTCGTCCAGATAGCGGAAGCGCCGGATCAGCCCCTCGACGAGCACGAACAGCGCGCGCATCCCCAGCAGCGCGAACACGTTGCCCATCCAGATCAGCACGGAGTCGCGAGTGATCGCGAAGGCTGCCGGGATCGAGTCGACCGCGAACGCGATGTCCGCGGCCACGATCGCCGCGAGGCAGAGCGCCAGCGGCGTCACGTGACGGCGCCCGTCGACCTTTATCGACCAGTTCGCCTCGTGATACTCGCCGGTCACCGGGAAGAAGCGCCGGACCGCGCGCACGAACAGGTTCTTGTCCGGGTCGACGTTCTCCGCGACCCCCTTGAGGATCCGGTAGGCGAGCACCAGCAGCAGAACCCCGAGCAGGTAGATCACGAAGTGGAACTGCTCGATCAGGGCGACACCGCCGAGGATCGCCAGCCCGCGCAGGACCAGCGCGGCGACGATGCCCCAGAACAGCAGCCGCGCGCGATGCTCCTCCGGCACGCCGAAATAGGCGAACAGCAGGATGAACACGAAGAGGTTGTCGAGCGACAGCGAGCGCTCGATGAAGTAGACCGTCGTGTACGTGATCGCGTCCTCGGTGCTCGACAGCACCAGCACGACGACCGCGGCGAGCAGCGAGACGACGAGCCAGCCGACGCTCCACCACAAGCCCTCGCGGAAGTCCGGCTCGCGCCCGCGGGCGAAGAACTTCAGGTCGACCCAGAGGAAGACGACCGTCGCCACGCCCAGGATGAGCCACGGGAGCGGCCCGGACAAGAACCCGGCCGGTGGCGGCATCAGACGAAGAAGAAGGTGAGCCCGAGCACCGCGTAGACCGCCAGCAGCTGCAGCCCCTCAAACCAGGTCGACTCCCCCTCGTGAGTCACCTCCAGGGCGATCAGCACCGCGAGCACGACGGCGCCGAGCTCGAAGCCGTTGAACACGAGCGCCATCGGGAAGTCGCCGACGAACAGCGACAGCAGGACCAGCACAGGCGCGGCGAAGAGCGCGATCTGCGCGGCCGAGCCGATCGCGATGTTGACCGCGAGATCCATCTTGTCGCGGGCCGCGAAGTAGATCGCGACCCAGTGCTCGGCCGCGTTGCCGACGATCGCGATCACGATCACGCCGACGAAGAACGGCGACAGCCCGATCGACTCGGACGCCTCGCTGATCGAGCCGACGAGAATCTCCGACATCAGGCCGACGGCGAGGCCGGCGACCGCAAGCATGATCACGCTCTTGCGCACCGTCCAGGGCTCCCCGACGTGGTCATCGTCGCCGTGCTCGGGGTTGAAGAGGTCCTTGTGCGTCTTGAGCGAGAAGATCAGCCCCGCAGCGTAGGTGCCGAGCAGGATCAGTGACACGCCTACCGAGAGCTTCTCGACGTCGGAGTCGTAGTTGACGGCCTTGGCGTCGGGCCGCGGCAGACCCGTGCCCTGCACGAGCTCGAAGACCGCGGGCATGATCAGCGCGACCATGGCCAGCAGCAGCATCAGTGCGGTGAGATTCGCGGCTGTCGCGTTGAAGCGCTGGCGCTCGCGCGGGAGGCCGCCGATGAGCATCGCCATGCCCATGACGAGCAGGATGTTGCCGAGGATCGAGCCGATCAGCGACGCCTTGACGACCTCCTGCAATCCCTCGTTGAGCGCGAAGAAGGCGATGATCAGCTCGGGCGCGTTGCCGAACGTGACGTTCAGGAAGCCGCCGATGCCGGGTCCCGAGCGTGCGGCGAGCTCCTCCGTGGCACGCCCCATCAGCGCCGCGGTCGGGATCACGCCGAGCGCCGAGGTGGCGAAGATGATGCTCGCACTCGCGTGCGATAGCTCGAGCACGAGCGCGATCGGGATGAACGGGACCAGCGTGTAGGGCCAGCCCGAGCCGCTGAATAGGAACCGGCGCAGATTGAACCCGCCCTGCTCGGGCGCTCCCTTGCTCATATCTCAGCCAGTTAACAGGTCAGAGCACTTGCGCGCCTTCTCGACGTCCTCCCCGGCATCGGTGATGCACTGCGAGAACTTCTCGAGATCCTCCGAGGAGCCGCCGCCCGACGGTGCAGGCTCGGCACTGCCGGAGGAGCCGCCCAGTGCCGCGCCCCCGAGCCCGAGGCCGCCGAGCTGCCCGAGCAGCTCGCTGAACGGCTTCGCGTCGGCCGGCTCGGCGATGTCCTGGTCCTCGTTGAGGTCGGTGATCGAGACGTCGAAGGCGAGCGTGCCGGTGGTGCCGCTCTGCTGCTCGTCGACGCCGAGGTTGACCACCATCCGGCGCAGAGTCTGGTCGTCCTTGCCGGTGTAGATCTCCACGCGCGGGTCCTTGACCGCCGCGACCACCTGGCGCTTCTGCTCCTCGGTGAGCTTCTCCGGCACCTGGCCGGTGCTCCCGAGCCCGAGCGAGGAAGCCTTGGCGAGCGCGTTGTTGACGTCGTCGAGCAGCTTGCCGACGTCGACGCCGCCCGTGATCTTGGTCGTGTCGTCGTCACCGACCTTCGCGTCGCCCTCGATCTTCGGGTCGGTCAGCCACTTGCGAGGGTCCATCCCGAGCGAGGCGAAGCTCTGGCTGTCGTCCGCGCCCTGCTTCTGGGCCTCCTCGAAGCCGGCGCTGAACTGCTTGAAGACCTGGTCCTCGAGGACGTAGTCGGTGCCCTGGAAGGAGAGATAGCCCCGCTCGCCCGTCGAGGTCGCGCCCGCCTCGATGCTCTGACCGGCGCCTTCGAAGGCGGCCTCGAGCTTGAACTTCGGCAGCCTGCCATCGTCCTGGGCTTGGAAGGGACCGGAGAGACTCACGCTCACCGGACCGTCCAGCTGGTCCTCGCCGCCCGTCGTGTCGAGCTTCATCGTCAGGTCGAGACTGCCCGACTTGACCTCCTTGGAGCCCGTGAACGTCTGTGTCAGCAGCCCGTTCACGTCCGTGCTCGCAGTGGTCTTCTCGTCCGAACCGCCACAGGCGGCGAGCGCGAGAACGAGCGCCAGCAGGAGCGAGAGAGGTAAGGCAGGTCGCAAGCGCGTCATGTCAGAACTGGCTCCTGTGATGGCGAAACGAACGCCCGCAGGCTGGGTTGCAGCAGGTGGCGAGCCTCCGAGGCGAGCCTAGCATCGGACAATGGCCGGCAAACGAACACGACGTTGCGCACGGGTTGCGCTGATCTGCTCGCTGGCGCTCGGCGCGGGCGACGTCGTGGCGCACGCGGCCAAGCCGCGCAGCACGATCGTGCGCGAGCTCGACAAGCTCTACGCACAGGGAGCGATCGACCCGGACACCTACGCCACCGACCGCGCGATCCACGCCGATGTCAAGCGCACGATCAAGACCCTGACCGGTGCGCGCAGGGCGGAGCTCGCCGGCGTGCTGGCGACCGTCGAGGCGATCGCCGCGCGCGGATCGCTGCGCGCGGGCCGGCTCTACCCGCTCTTCATGACGCTGCAGCGCAATCGCGACTGGTGGGCGTCCCAGCCCCTGCTCACCGGCGGCCAGCGCGTCACCTTCGAGGGCTCCGAGCTGGTCTGGCAGCACGTTCCTGGGCAGGGCCTCCAGTTCCACCCATTGGCCAACTTCGGCCTGTTGAACGCCTACGCGAAGACCAAGCGGAGGCGATCCGAGAACACGCTGCTGCTCGACGAGCTGATGGCGATGGCCGTCTCGCGCGGCGGCGGGCTGGCATGGGAGTACTACTTCACCTTCGACGGCGGCCGGCCGCCCTGGGTCTCGAGCCTCGCTCAGGGCACCGCGCTGCAGGCGATCGCACGCTCGGCCGAGAAGCTCGACCGGATGCGCGAGCTGCTGCCGCGCATCCAGGAGGGCCTCGAGCTGTTCGAGCAGGCGCCGCCGACCGGTGTGCGGGTCGCATCCGGCCCGGGCGCCTACTACGCGCAGTACTCGTTCTGGCCGGACCTGCGGATCCTCAACGGCTTCGTGCAGTCGCTCGTCGGCCTCTACGACGTCGCGCAGATCACGGGCGACCCGCGCGCCGCGGAGCTCTTCGCCGCCGGCGACCGCGTGGCGCGCGCCGAGGTGCCCAGGTTCGACACCGGCGCGTGGTCGCTCTACTCGCGCGACGCGATCACGCGCGAGTCTGATCTGCACTACCACACGCTGTTGCGCGACTTCCTCACCTCGCTCTGCGATCGCACGGGCGAGCCGGTCTACTGCACGGCCGAGTCGCACTTCACGGGCTACCTGACGACACCGCCGGAGATCGCGCTGGGCACCCGCCGCGTGCGCGGAGGCAAGCCGGCGACGCTGCGCTTCTCGCTCTCGAAGATCTCGCGCGCGACCGTGCAGGTGCTGGCACCGAACGGGCGCATCGTCCTGTCAGTGGCGGCCGGGATCGTCGGGCGCGGGTCCCGCACGCTCGCGTGGAAGGTCCCGCGCAAGCCAGGGGATTACACGCTGCGGGTCGACGCCACCGACCTGGCGGGCAACGCCGCGAGCGTCGCGGGCTACGTCGAGGTGCTGAAGCCCAAACGCCGCAAGTAGGGTGCGGGGCCGCCGATGGCCCCGCGCACGATCCTCTACACGGGCAAGGGCGGCGTCGGCAAGACATCCGTCGCCGCCGCCACCGCTCGCCACTGCGCCGCCGCCGGGCTGCGCACGGTGGTGCTCTCGACCGATCCGGCACATTCGCTGTCCGACGTGCTCGAGCAACCCGTCGGCAGCGAGCCGTCAGAGCTCGGGCGCAACCTCTGGGCTCAGCAGGTATCCGCCCAGGACGAGCTCGAGCGCCACTGGTCGGCGGTGCGGCGCTGGCTGGGGCAGGTGCTGATCGAGCGCGGCGTCGAGCAGATCGCCGCCGAGGAGCTGACCGTGCCGCCCGGCGGCGAAGAGCTCTTCAGCCTGCTGCGGCTCAAGCGGCACGTGGAGGAGGGCGGGTGGGACGTGATCGTGGTCGACTGCGCGCCGACCGGCGAGACGCTGCGGCTGCTCTCCTTCCCCGAGGCCGCGCGGTGGTGGCTCGGCAAGCTGATGGGACGCGAGACGCAGCTGCTGGCGGCGGCGCGACCGCTCGCGCGCGCGTTCCTCGACCTGCGGCTGCCCGACGAGGACGTCGTCGGGGAGGTGCAGGAGCTGGTCGGCAACCTCGTCGCGATGCACGACATCCTGCGTGATCGCGACAGCGTCTCGGTGCGACTCGTGATGACCCCGGACCGGATGGTCGTGGCGGAGGCGAGGCGCACGTTCACCTACCTGAGCCTCTACGGCTACCTGACTGATGCGGTGATCGTGAACCGCGTCTTCCCGGACGAGCTCGAAGGCACCTACTTCGGCGCCTGGCGCGAGCTGCAGCGCCAGGAACTCGAGCGCGTGCGCGAGGACTTCGCGCCCGTGCCGGTGCTGTGCGCGCCGTACTTCGAGGCCGAGGTGGTCGGCGCGGCGATGCTCGATCGGCTCGGAGCGGCGCTGTTCGCCTCCGCCGAGCCGGCCGGCCTGCTGCACACCGGCTTGGCCCAGGAGTTCAGCCTCGCCGGCGGCCAGGGCGAGTTGCGCCTGGCGGTGCCGTTCGCGGGCAAGGGCGACGTGTCGCTCAAGAAGGTCGGCGACGAGCTGGTCGTGCGCGTCGACGGGCGCAAGCGCACCGTCGTGCTGCCGGCGGCGCTGGCCGCGCTCAAGCCCGCGGGCGCGGCGCTCGAGGACGGCGCTCTGGTGGTGCGCTTTGCCTGATCGCGCCGACGACGCTCTGCGAGAGGTGCGCGAGCGCCTCGACGAGGCCCACGCGGCCGCCGACCGGCTCGTGCAGGAGGGCCGGCGCCGGGCCGAGGATGCCACGGGCGAGGACGCGCCGCGGGTGCCGCCGCGCGGGTGGGACGCGGGGCATGGCGACGCGGCCGCCGGCTCCGAGTTCCAGGCGCTACTCGCGCTGCTCGACAGCGCGCGCGACGCCGTCCCGGCCGAGCTCTCGCACCAGGTCTCCACGGCGCTGCGCGACCTGCTGCTCGCCCTGCGCGCGCTGATCGAGTGGTATCTCGAGCGGCTCGGCGAGCCCGCGCCAGGGCGCCCGGGCCCCGAGGTCGAGGACATCCCGCTGGACTGACCTCGCGCGGCCGTAGACTGACGCACCCCGTGGCAGAACCGCGCACCTGGATCCTGACCGGCTCGCCGGAGAACCACGCCGCCACGGCGCAGCACGGCTACAGGTTGATCGGCTGCAAGGAGCGGCGCCGGCGCCAGGCCGAGCAGATGGAGCCCGGTGACCGGATCGTGCTTTTCGCGACGCGCGCGCTGGCATTCGCGGCAACGGTGCGGCTGACCTCGGGCATGTTCGAGGACCGCACCCCGGTCTGGCCGGTGAAGCCCGGGCGGGCCGATCAATACCCGTGGCGCTTCCGTGCCGAGCCCGAGCTGGTGCTCGACGAGCAGCACTGGCTGCCTGCGCAGGCGGTCAACCACTCGCTCGAGCATGTCGGCAAGTGGCCCGCCGAGCGCTGGACGCTGGCGTACCAGGGTCAGCTCCGGACGGTCTCAGAGCACGACGCCCGGGTGCTGCTCGATGCGATGGGCGCGCGCACCGGCGCCGGCGCCGGCTTGTCGTGACCGCGACGATCCCCGCTTTTCGGGCGCTCCCGCGCGAGCTGCAGCAGGCGGCCGGCGCCGCCGCCGGCCTCGCGATCACACTCTTGCTTCCGTGGTACTCGGCGGTGTTCGCGGGGACAGAGCTGCGCTCGTTCAACCGCTCGGCCTTCGGCGAGTTCTCGTTCGTCGAGGCGTCGGTGCTGCTCGTCGCAGCAGGGGTGCTCTACCTGGTCTGGGCGCGTTCGCAGCGCAAGGGCTTCCACCTCCCGGGCGGCGACGGGACGGTGATCATGGCCGCCGGGGCGTGGGCGGCACTGCTGATCATCTGGCGGCTGTTCGACACACCGGAGTCCGAGGACGCCGAGTTCGGCCTGCAATGGGGCATCTTCGTCGCGCTGGCGGTCGCCGGCGTGCTCTCCGCCGCCGGTGCCCGCGTGCGCGCCGCCCACCGTCCCGAGCCGCCCAACCCCGCGGCCGACGACGCCGGCTGGGAGCGCCCCGAGCGCGCCGAGCGCCATCCTGACCGCCGCCCGCGCGAGGCCACCGCGGTCACCGAGGTGCTGCGCGAGCGTCCGGGCTGGGATGGCGAGCCACCCGAGCCGCCGGACCGCTCCGGTCGCCGGCGCTGATCACTCCGCCGCGTAGATCGCGAGCGGCAACAGCACCGTGGCGATCAGGATCAGTCCGATGCCCGTCGCGATCAGGGGCCGCGAGCGGATGATGTGACCGCCCACGCCGATCAGGAAGCCGAGCGCCATCAGGGCGATGAACGGCGCCGGCGAGGGCGAGAAGGCGGCGATCATCGGAGGCCCGTCAGAATGACACGGCTATGGCCGCCCCACCCGCTCACGCGGACGCCCCGACCACGGTCGAAGCCGTCGACGCCGGCCTGCGCTCGGCCGGCTACCTGCCGGGTGCGTCGACGGCGCTCGTCGCCTTCCTCGCCGTACGACTCGGCAAGCCCGTGCTGGTCGAGGGGCCGGCGGGGGTCGGCAAGACCGAACTGGCGAAGGCGCTGGCGACCTACCTCGGCCGCACGCTGGTGCGGCTGCAGTGCTACGAGGGGCTCGACGAGGCCAAGGCGCTGTTTGAGTGGAACTACCGCAAGCAGCTCTTGCGGATCCAGGCGGAGGCGGCCGGCACGGGTTGGGACGCGGTGCAGGACGACATCTTCGGCGAGGAGTTCCTGCTCCCGCGCCCGCTGATGACCGCGATCGCCTCCGAAGAGCCGGTCGTGCTGCTGATCGACGAGATCGACAAGACCGACCAAGAGTTCGAGGCGATGCTGCTCGAGCTGCTGAGCGACTTCCAGATCTCGATTCCCGAGCTGGGCCGGATCGAGGCGCGCACGCATCCGGTTGTGCTGCTGACCTCGAACAACTCGCGCGAGCTGACTGAGGCGCTCAAGCGCCGCTGCCTGTATCTGTGGCTCGACTACCCGTGCGCCGAGCACGAGCTCGCGATCGTCCGGCTGCACTCGCCCGAGCTGCCCGAGGCAGTGGCGGCCAAGCTCGTCGAGGTGATCGCGCAGGTGCGCGAGCTCGATCTCAAGAAGCCACCGTCGATCGCTGAGTCGATCGACTGGGCGCGGGCCCTGCTGCTGCTCGGTGCCGAGGAGATCGACGAGGAGATGTTCCGCTCGACGATGTCGATCATCGTCAAGCACCGCACGGACCTCGACGTCGTCTCCGAGCGCGTCGGCGTGCGCCTGGGGCTCGCGCCGCGCCCGGCGTGAGCCTGCCGGCCCGGATCGTCGACTTCGCGGAGGCGCTGCGGGCCGAGGGGCTCGCCGTGGGGACCTCGGAGCTGCTCGACGCGTTCGCCGCGCTCGAAGAGGTGTCCTGGACCGACCGCGCGGCGTTCCGCGAGGCGCTCGCCGCCACGCTCGCGAAGTCCGCCGAGGACCGGCGTGTGTTCGAGCTCGTGTTCGAGCGCTTCATCTTCCGTGCGACCGAAGCGCAGGCGGTCGCGCGCGGTGTGCGCGAAGCGAGCGATTCGCCCCCTGCGGCTGGCGCGGTCGCCGGCCAGATCGACCTCGACGACCTCCGGGAGCGTGCGATCCAGGCGATCCGCGACGGGGACGAGAGCGCGATGCGCGACCTTGCGCGGCTCGCGATCGCCGCCTTCGGGCGCCGCGGCGAGGGCTCCGGCGTGCTCGGCGTCGACGTCCAGCGGATCCGCCGTGCGCTCGACCTGCGCGGCGACACGCAGCCGCGCGAGGACGGCGACGAGCCGCTGACGCGTGAGCAGCTCCGGCGCTTCGAGCAGCAGTTGCGGCGCGAGCTCGAGCGGGCGCAGATCGAGCGCACGCAGCAGCTGCCGCCCGCACGTGCGCTCAACGAGCTCGATCGCGCGCTGCCGTCGGGGCCGCTGCAGGACCTGGCCGCCGTGCACCGCGTCGTGGCGCAGCTCAAGCGCCGGCTGGCGACGCAGGGGCGTGAGGCGCGCGGGCGCCGCTCGCACGCCCACGTCGACGTGCGCCGCACGATGCGCGCGTCGCTGCAGACCGGCGGTGTGCCCGTCGTGCTCAAGTTCCGCCCGCAGCGTCCCCGCCGGCCGGAGCTCTACGTGCTCTGCGACGTCTCCACGAGCGTCACCAGCGCCTCGGTCTTTTTCCTCTCCGTGCTGCACGCGCTGCACGACTCGTTCCGCAGGATGCGCTCGTTCGTGTTCGTCGAGCGGATCTCCGAGGTGACCGGGGTCTTCGAGCGCGAGCGCAACTTCAGGGCAGTCTCGGACGCTATCGGGCGCGACGCGGGCGTAGCCGACGTGTCGGGCTATACGGACTACGGCCGCGTCTGGAGCGAGTTCCTCGCGCTGGTCGAGGACGACCTGCACCCACGCGCGACCGTGATCGTGCTCGGCGACGCGCGCACGAACGGCCGCGACCCGCGCGCGGATGTCTTCGCCCGCATCGCCGCGCGTGCGGGTCGCACGTTCTGGCTCAACCCCGAGCCGCAGCTCTACTGGGACTACGGCGATTCGGTCGTGCGCGCCTACGCGCCGTTCTGCGAGCTGCACGAGTGCTGGACGACGCCGCAGCTCGAGGACTTCGTCAAGGCGCTCGCCCGGCCGCAGCACGCCTGAGCGGTGCGGGACGCGGCAGAAGGTTTGCTGAAACTGGCGGCGAAAGGGTAGGCGTCAGAAGTCCCCTACCGGTTCGGAGAATCCCATGGATACGCGCACCATCGCCGTCGCCGCACTCGTTATTGCCATCATCATCGCCGTGGTGCTGTTCGTACTCTGAGGCCGCTTTGAAGTGCGGCTGGATCTGGCTCAGGCGCGGGTTCGCGCCTGAGTCTTCGCTCTTGGCGGATCAGCCAATGAAAGCGAGTTCGCGCCACTGCGCCCTTGGCGCCCGCGGAGCAGGCTACGCGCGGATGGCCTAGTACGCTGGCGATGTCTTGAATACACGGGGGCTGGCGGAGGCCGGCTGAGATAGCGCTCAGATCCGGCGCTGACCGTCCGAACCTGTGGGGTTCGCAGGGTTTGCGCTCAGCTTGGCTTTACAGCGCGGCTCGCGGGTTATTGTTGACGTGATGAGTCACACCGTTGGTCACGCGGCGCGACGGGCAGGCAGGCTGACGACCTTGGCGGCAGCGCCCGAGTAGAAGCTGTCGAGCAGCGCGCCAGCCGCATCCTCGTGACCGGCGAACATGTGGCCGTACTTGTCATAGGTGAGCGTGATCGAGGCGTTCACCGAACTAAACAAATTTGCTCAGGCGCGCCGTCTGACGGAAGATGAGGCGCTGGCCTACGGATTTGCTGCCCCAGTCCCCGCCCGCCCATCCGATGTGGCAGGTTGGGAGAGGTTGGGTAGGACCTACGAAGGTAGCTAGTGATGGACCGCTTCACCCTAGCCGCTGCCGATTCAGTGGGGATCAGCGCGCCAGCAGCGCGCGAGCGGTGACATCGCGACGGTCGAGATCCTGCTCGACGCGGGCGCTGACGCCTCGGTGCTCGACGGTCACGGCTACGGCACCCCGGCCAGACTGGGCGCGCCACGACGACCACCCAGAAGTCGCCGATCTCATCGATGCTTGCCGTTTACCTCGCCGGATGACGATCTGCGAACACCTCGTCGCCTCGGCGCATCCAATATCGACTATCAACCGTAGTATGTGCTGCTGACACTCAACGACGGCAGGAGACGCTGAGCAACATGGAAGAGATGGGAGCCGGACTTCCGGCATGGCTGACGACGCTGTCGTGGATCTTCATCGCGACAGCGGTGATGAGCGCCGCAGCGATCGTCTACGACGTCTACGGTCGGGGACACCGTCAGCCTCATCGGGTGATGGAGGCGGTGTGGCTGCTTTCGGCGCTGTACCTGGGGCCCCTGGCGCTACCGATCTACAACCGCTTCGGGCGCACGCACAGTGCTGAGTGGCGCGAGCTCGCGGGCATGAGCCCCGAGCGCTCGCTGACCGCGACGGCCGTGCGGTCCGGCCTCCCGGGCGGCGTCTCCTCCGGGCTCGCGCACGTCGTCGCCGTCCCGTTCGTCGTGGCGACCGGTCTGACGATCGCCAACGTCGACATGTGGGCGATGGTCGCGATCATCACCGTGCTGGCGACGGCGCTGATCTTCGTGTTCGAGTACGTGTTCTTCACTAGCAAGGACCGGCGCGTGCCGGGCCTGAGCGGGGTACGGCCGGCGCTCGCGGTGGCGGCGATCACCGTGGTCGCCTTCGATCTCGGGATGCTCGGCTGGATGCTGATCCTCTACTACACCGAGAGCATGCCGGCCGCCGGCGATGTGCGCTTCACGTTCCTGATGCAGGTCGGGCTCATCCTCGGCACGCTCACCGTGTTCCCCGCGATGCGCCTGCTCGCCTCGCGGGGCACCAAGGTGGCGGTGTAGCCATCGAGCCGCGTCCCGGATCGCGCGAGCCGGCCGCACCGCCGGCCGGCTCGCCGATCGGGCGGCGCGCCTTCTTGGGTGCCGTCGGTCTCGGCGTGTCCTCGCTGGTCTGGGGCGGCCAGGCGCTCACGCTCAGCTTGATCTAGCGCGCGCCAAGCCGCGTCAAGGTCGTGAGGGCGGCGCGGAAGTAGGAACCGCAACGCGCGTCGCGCGGAGCACTGACGGGGTAGCGCCGGAGTGTTACGCGGTGACGGCAAGGCTGGTTGGTCACGGATGGGTCACAGAGGACCCCCCCGCAGCCCCTCTAAGCCCCTCTGTGCGGTCCGATGGACTGGCGCGAAGGCTCGGTGCTCACAGATCGCGACGCCTCATAGAAATGGCTCCAGTACGCTGTCTGTGTCTTGAACACACGGGGGCTGGCGGAGGCCGGCTGAGATAGCGTCCACGACCCCGGCGCTGACCGTCCGAACCTGTGGGGTAATGCCCGCGGAGGGAGCGATGCAGATCGAGGCCGAGGCTCCGGTGACGGGACCTCCTCACGTGCAAGCGGCCGGCGTCGAGATCGACGACGTCGATGTCTCCTTCGGCTCTGTCGCAGCATTGCGCGGTGTGACGCTGAGCGTGGCGCCGGGCGAGATCGTCGCGGTCGTCGGGCCGAGCGGCTGCGGCAAGTCGACGCTGCTCGAGCTCGTCTGCGGCCTGCTCGAGCCCGATGCGGGAGAGGTTCGCGCGCAGCCGGCGGCGTTGATGCCGCAGCGCGACGCGCTGCTGCCGTGGCTGAGCGCGATCGACAACGCCGGGCTCGCGCTGCGCGTGGCAGGAGCGTCGCGCGCGGTGGCGCGGGAGGCGGCGCACGAGCACTTCGCCGCATTCGGCCTCGAGGGCTTCGAGCGCGCGCGGCCGGCAGCGCTCTCCGGCGGGATGCGCCAGCGCGTGGCGTTTCTGCGCACGCTGCTGGCCGGGCGCCCGATCCTCTGCCTCGACGAGCCGTTCGGCGCGCTCGACGCCCTGACGCGGCTGCAGATGCAGCGCTGGCTGGCTGATGCCCTCGAGCGCGAGCCGCGCACGGTGCTGCTCGTCACCCACGACGTCGAGGAGGCCGTGGTGCTCGCCGATCGCATCGTGCTCCTGTCGCCACGGCCGGGTCAGGTCCTGGAGATCCTCGATGTCGGGCTGCTGCGCCCGCGCGCCCGCGGCGAGCGTGCGGTGGTCGAGCTCCGCGAGCGCGCGCTGGAGATCCTCGTCGCGGACCGGTCCGATGATGGCGCGGCGAAGCGGCCCAGCTCGTGAGGCGACTCGTCAGACCTGGAGCACAACTCGGGGCGGGCCGGTCCCACGATGGTGCATCGAAGCGGCGTTGCCCATGACGGCGGCGATCGGACTCCTGGCGCTGCTCGGTGGCTGGGAGGCGCTGGTCCGCCTCGGCGGCGTCGACCCACTGCTGTTGCCCGCGCCCACCCAGATCCTCCAGGCGCTGTGGGAGGATCGGGCGCTGCTCGCGCCGGACCTGTGGACGACGACCTACGAGGTCGTGCTCGGGCTCGCCGCGGCGGTGCTCGCCGGCGCGGCGCTCGCCGTCGCGATGCACATCTCCCCCGCGCTGCGGCGGGCGTTGCGGCCGCTCGTGATCGGCTCGCAGGCCGTGCCGGTGCCGGTGATCGCGCCGCTCGTGATCCTCGTGCTCGGCTTCGGCCTCGCCCCCAAGCTGCTGCTGGTCGCGCTCGTCTGCTTCTTCCCGATCACGATCAACCTCTACGACGGCCTGCGCGCGGCGGACCCCGACGCACGACGCCTGCTGAGCTCGCTGCAGGCGACCCGCTGGCAGGCGCTGCGACTCGTCGAGGCCCCCGCTGCCCTGCCGGCTGCGTTCACCGGCCTGAAGGTCGCCGCGGCAGTCGCCGTGATCGGCGCGGTCTTCGCCGAATGGGCCGGCGCCGAGCGCGGACTCGGGCATGCGCTGCTGACTGCCAACGGGCAGTTGGAGAGCGCGCGCGCGTTCGCCGCCACGCTGCTGCTCTTCCTGCTCGCCATCGCCCTGTACGGCGCCTGCGCGCTGCTCGAAAGGCGCGTGGTCGACTGGACCCCGCGCGGAGGCTCCGGACGGCCGTGACGCGAGCGATCGCATTCGTGCTCGCCTGCGCGGCGCTGCTCGCGGGCTGCGGCGAGAAGTCCGAGCCCGACTCGAGCACGGCGGGCGGCGGCCCGACCGAGCCGCTGCGCCTGATGCTCGACTACTTCCCCAACGCCGACCACGCAGGGATCTATGCCGCCCAGGCGTCAGGCGCCTACGAGCAGGCTGGTGTCGACGTCGAGATCATCCCGCCGCCCGACCCCTCCGCGCCGCTCAAGCTGCTGCTCGCGGGTCGCACCGACATCGCGATCTCCTACGCGCCGGAGCTGCTGCTCGCGCGCGACAAGGGCGCCGAGCTCGTCTCCGTCGGAGCGCTGGTGCAGAAGCCGTTGACATCTCTGATGGCCGTCGGCAAGGCAGGCGTGCGCACGCCCCAGGACCTGCGCGGCAGACGCGTCGGCACCGCCGGGATCCCCTACCAGTCCGCGTACCTGAAGACGATCCTCGAGACCGCCGGCGTGGACCCCGGATCGGTCAAGGAGATCAACGTCGGCTTCAACCTCGTCCCGGCGATGCTCGCGGGCAAGGTCGACGCAACGCTCGGGGCGTTCTGGAACTACGAGGGCATCGACCTCGAGCGCCGTGGCCGCGATCCGGCGATCCAGCGCGTCGAGCGGCTCGGCGTGCCGACCTATCCCGAGCTGGTCTTCGTCGTGCGCCGGCGCGATCTCGACGAGCAGTTCGGCGCCCGCGTGCGCCGCTTCATCCAGGCGACAGCGCGCGGCCATGAGACGCTGGAGGCCGAGCCCTCGGCCGGGCTCGCGGGCCTCCTCGAGGCCGACAAGGGGCTCGACCGCGGGCTGCAAGCAGCGGTCGTGGAGGCGACGCTGCCGGTGTTCTTCCCGGCCGACGAAGCGCGACCGTTCGGCTACCAGGAGGCCGCCGAGTGGCAGCGCTATGCCGACTGGATGCTCGAGCAGGGGTTGCTCACGCAGCGGCAGGTCGCCGAGCGGGCCTTGACGAACGAGTTCCTGGCCGGCGAGGGGCTCGACCCGGGAAGGCTCTCGCAGGACTGAGCGGCAGCAGGTCGCGGGACGCAGCGGCGCGCAGGTACTCGCCTGCCAGGCCCTTCCAGGCGCCGAAGCGCTCGAAGAACGCGCGCACCTCGTCCTCGCTCGCCCGTGCGCGCGGGTTGCCGGTGGTGATGCGGCCGACGAGCTTGATGTAGCCGAGGTCGCCCGCCGGCAGGCGGTCGTGGTGGCCTTGGCCGTGGAGCGCCAGCATCTCGAGCGTCCAGGGCCCGACACCTGGGACCGAGCGCAGCCTTCGCCAGCCGGGCAGCGGGTCGGCGGCGAGCAGGTCGACGCGGCCGGCCGCCACCTCGGCGGCCACGCGCCGCAGCGCGAGCGCGCGCGTCGGCGCGAGGTCCAGGGCCGCCAGCCGCGCGGGCGCCACTGCGGCAACCGCGGTCGGCGTGGGAGCGTCGCGCAGCCCGGTCTGCGGGCAACGGGTGCCGAGGGCGGCGATCATCCGGCGCTGGATCGCGACCGCACGCTCGAACTCGATCAACTGCTCCGTCACTGCGTTCGACAACGCTTCCCATGGCAGCGGCGCGCGCCGCACGCGCAGTTCCGGGAGCGCGCGCACCGCCTTGCCGATCAGCGGATCGTCGCGGAACTCTTCGTGGAACGGGCGCAGGTCGTCGTCGACCCCGGTCGCGAATCGCAGCCGCCTGATCCCCCACATCGCGTCGGGCTCGGAGTCCGCGCGCGCGCCGAAGATCACGCGGTCGGGCGTGGGCTGGACGACCGCGACGTGCACCGGCGCGCCGTCGCGGTGCAGCAGCCGCTGGAGCGAGGCGCCGCGGCGCCGCAGCAG
>Ga0136618_10000281_pt1 | contig 16418 bp, 12 predicted proteins | sample AntDrymUQ3302106_2_FD_104805 | JGI IMG/M metagenome (GOLD analysis project Ga0136618, IMG submission 104805) | Polar desert sand microbial communities from Dry Valleys, Antarctica - metaG UQ330 (21.06) | ecosystem: Environmental > Terrestrial > Soil > Desert | place: Antarctica: Dry Valley... | reverse complement strand
TCGAAGCCGGACACGGCGCGGATCACGCGACCCCTCGCGTCGATCCGATCGAGCAGCCGATGGCCGAGCTGTGTTCCGGTCACTGGGTCGCGTCCTTCGAGCAGCGGCTGGAGTGAGTCGACGTCGACGGTGCCGCTCAGACCGAGGAGCCGAGCTTGCGCACCCGACCATCGTCCGGGAGCCTCGCCGGGCGCGGCGTTGAGGTACTCGGCGTAGTACGCGGCGGTCGCCGCCGCCGACGACGCGTGGAGTGTCGTCACGCGCAGCATCGACCCGATCCCCAATTCGACCCGAACCCGATCGCGGGCACTTGTCTGCCAAAACCAGATCGGGCGGCGACAGCGACGTATGGAAACACGAGGAACCTCAGACCGCCGGGAACAGCGGAAGCTGCTCAGGGGGTTCGCGGCGGGGCCGACGGCCGCCTGCCACCTGACCGCCACGCCGGATGGTCAGGCGGCGAGCACCGGCGCCAACCGGGTCCGGACGCCGGCGCGGCGCCAGCTCATCCCGCAGCAACCCGGACGAGGCGCCGATGCAGCCGCGCTGGATCTGCTCGAACAACGCTTGGCGAGGCACCCGCCAGAGCCGTCCGACCCGAACGACCGGAATGCCTTCGGCACCACCGGTCTCGACGTAGCGGCGAACCAACTGGTAGGCAAGGGTCCGGCCGATGCCGAGTAGGGCAGCGGCGTCTTTCACCGTGAGCATGTACGGCTCGGCCGCCGTCTTGGAGCTCGCCAGCGTGTTCATGCTGCTAGTTACATCGATGTCATCCACGGCGGCAAGACCCCCTCGAAGCGCCCGTTCGCGTGCAGCGGACGGGGCGACACAGCACGGTCCGGAACGGCTCACCGCGGAACGCGACGGTCGTGGCGGTGTGACGAACTTCACACTTCGGCACCACACGCACGCGCGCGTCGGCGGCCCACTGACGTCGCAACCGGCAGCGGATCTCGTGGTCGCCCACCGAAGGCGGAGAGGGCTCGGCTCGCTTCATACCTCGTTAAAGGTCGAGCAGCCGCGCAATCCGCGACACCACCCGTGGAGGTCGTCTGCTACGAGCGGCGCCGGCACCGGTGGCCCTCGACTCCGTGGTGGTGGGTGCGACGGAACTCAACGAGGTGTTCGGTGGCGCCGGGCTCGCGCGCCTCGGCGTGTTCGCGGCGCCATCGTCGTCGAGCTCGACGTGGCACCGAGCACGCCGAGGCGTTCCTGTTCGGTGACAGCACCGGCGAACGGGTTTGTCGGCCGCAACGAGCGAGCGAACTCCCCCTCGTCGACAAGCAGGCACGCCAGCACGCGCGGCGGCAGCTCGAGCAGACCCTCCCACGCGCTCACCCACGGCTGGATCTGACACGAGAGGCGACGCATCCGATCCAGGTTCCGACGAGCGATCGCGACTACTCGCTCCGGATCCTCAACCAGGCGCTCTGCGTAGATGCGGGCCAGCTCCAGCGAGCGACGATCAGCCGACGTCGACACCGGAGAAACGGTCAGCTCCTTCCCCAACGCGGCGAGCAGCCGCTCGGCGACCTCGACGGTCGGTGAAACCCGATCGCACTCGTAGTCGCTGACATTCGGCTGAGACGTGCCCGCGAGCCGGGCGAGCTCGGCCTGCGTCAACCCCATCTCCCGTCGACCGGACCGCAGCGACCTACCGAACACGCGAACCGCACTATATGTGATCGGCTATGTCCGTCTCGAGGGCTACCCGGCTCGTCGGGTCGTTCAGGCGACTTGGACGGCGTCCTTGAGCTTGGCGGGGATCTTCTCCGGGAACGAGACAACGAGGTGACGGTTGAGGGCCGTCGCGACGCGGGCGAGGGTGTCGATCCGGTTCCGGGCACCGCCGCCCTCTTCGAGCCGCGAGATCACCGACTGAGTCGTCCCCATCCGCTCGGCAAGCTCACGCTGGCTGAGCCCGGCTTCGGTGCGCAGGTCGTAGATCAGCTGTCCGAGCGCGAGGTCCTGCTCGACGCCGGCTCGCGTCTCGGCGCTGGGTGCGTCGCGCTTCTTCTTGATGTCATCCCAACGGGAGTAGTTGGCCATCCTGTCCTCTTTTCACGGATTGCGGCGGGCACAGTCTTCGGCTGTGCGACGCGCCCGGGTGATCTCGTTGCGTTCGTTGTTGCGTTGCTTGCGGAATGTGGTGAGCAGCACGATCCGCCCATCCTTGGTGAATCTGTAGGTGATCCGGCGGGCTGTCGGCCCGAGGGTGAAGCGAATCTCAAACAGGCCCTCACCGAGGCTTCGTGACAACGGCATCCGCGCCGTCGCGCCCAAGGCGGCGAGGCGGTCGATCACCACGACTGTCCGCTGCCACTGGTTGTCGTCGAGCGAGGCCATCCAGTCGACGACCTCGTCGTGCAACTCGACGTCGACCACCTGTGCCATCATCGCATAAGAGCGATCATCGCACAAGAGCGATCATGAAGCGTCGCGGACCTCGGAAAGTGGCCGCCGCCCCGCAGCGGCTCCGTAGGGTCACGCCGCGGGTGTGTCCCGGCCCGCGGCCTGCCTCGGTGACCCGTCTCCATCCCGCGAAAATCCCGCGCGTCCCGCGAAAATCCCGCGTCCGGCGCCTGCCGCCGCGTGTCGGCTCGTGTCGCCATGCATGCCCTGACCAGGTGAAACGCGGACACGCCGACACGGACCGATACGGGCCGACACACATGATTCGATCTGAAAAGCGGAAGGTCCCCGGATCGACGCCGGGCTCGACCACCAGTAGACACCGATTCTTCACCGGTCGGAAACACTCCGGCGAAGCGGTGGGGGTGATCCGGGGCGTGAAGGCCCTGGCGGGGTTCACCGGCTCACAGTTGCGCAGGCGTCGGCCAGGGTCACTCCCTCACCGCTCCGTCGAGCATCCCCTTGATGAAATGACGTTGCAGCACCACGTACAGCACGACCACCGGCAGGGCGACGATGACGGCTCCGGCCGCGAGCAACGCCGTGCCCTGGGTGTATTGGCCTTGGAAGAACGCCAGGCCGAGCGGCGCCGTCCGTACCGTGCCGTTCGGTGACATCACCAACGGGATGAGGAACTCGTTCCACGTCCACATGAATGTCAACAACACGAGCGTGAGAATCGCCGGGCGGCCGATCGGCACGAGGATATTCCACAGTATGCGCATCGATCCGGCGCCGTCGAGACGGGCGGCGTCGATCAACGTCCGGCTCGCCGAGCGGAAGTAGGTGCGCATCCAGTATGTGCCGAAGGCGATCGACATGGCGATCTGCGGGAGCGCGACGCCCCACACCGTGTTGGTGAGCCGGAACGAGCGCAGATCGAAGTAGAGGGGCACGACGATGGCCTCGGTCGGCACCATGATGCCGAGCAGGAAGACGTACAGGAGCACATTGGCCCCTCGGAACCGCATCGTGCCGAGGGCGTAGCCGGCGAGGATCGACACCGACACCGCGACGACCACCACGAGCACAGCGACGGTCAAGGACGTCACCATGTACTCGCCGAACCGACCGACCTTCCATGCTTCGGGGAAGTTCCCGGGATGGATCGGGGTCCGCTGGCGGGACGCAGCCGCGTCCTTCGGTCCGAGCGCCAGCTTGAGGACCACAACGATCGGGCTGAGCACGACCAGGGCGAACACCGTCAGGACGACGTAGTTCATCGCCCGTTCGAACGCCGACACCGTCACCTGGTGTCCCCGATGCGGTTGACGACCGCGGTGATGGCGAAGACGACGAGTGTCAGGGTGATGCCGACAGCGGCCGCCCCGCCGACATCGCCGACCTCAAAGGCCCGGCGGTACACCTCGTAGCTGGGGACCGTCGTGGACGTCCCCGGACCGCCGCTGGTGGTGACGTAGACGAGATCGAACGTCTTCAGGGCGGCGATGATCGTGAGGGTCAACGCGACGACGATCTCGCCACGAACCGAGGGCAGGGTGATGGCGAAGAACTCGCGAACCGGACCGGCGCCGTCGAGCCGAGCCGCTTCGAAGAGGTCGCCCGAGATCCGGCTCATCCCGGCCATCAGCAGCACGGTGACGAGGCCGGTCGAGACCCAACTACCGATCAGGCCGACCGCCGGCAGCGTCCAGGTGTAGTCGCCGAGCCACGGCCGGGCGAGCGAGTCCAGCCCCACCAGTCGCAGCAGCCCGTTGAGCGGACCCTTGGGCGCGTAGATCTGCCGCCACGTGACCGCGACGACGACCATGGCGATCACCTGCGGGAGGAAGATGACCGTGCGAAAGAACCCGAGGCCGCGCACCCGGGACCGGGTGAGCAGGGCGGCGAGCACGAGCCCGAGACCCACGGGCACGATGGAGAAGAAGAAGATCAGTACGACGGCGTGCCCGAACGCCTCGCGCAGCCGCTCGTCGTGCACGATGGCGACGTAGTTGTCGAATCCGATGAACGTCGACTCGCCCAGGCCGTCCCAGTCCGTGAGGGAAAACTGCACGGCGCGGCCCAAGGGCACGAGTAGGAACCCGCCGTACAGGAGCAGCGCCGGCGCCAGGTAGGCGTACGGGACCCACGCCCGGGCGGGAGGAGGCAGCTCCTCCCGCCCGGGCGTGGCAGCGTCAGCCATTCGCCGCCGTGAACTCGGAGTAGTCGGCCTCCAACTGCTCGGTGAATTCTTCGGGCGACGACTGACCGTCGAGCAGTCCTTGCAACGCCTGCCCACTCGTGTCGGCGAAGGTCGGCGTCGCGTAGTCGAGATACGGCAGCAGGCTGCCGTTCTCGGTGACGTCGCCGAAGACGGTGAACACGTCGGCCAGCACGCCGGTGTCCGGGGCGAGCTCAGCCGTGCGGTTCACCGGCAGGTTGCCGGTGTCGGCGAGGACCTGCATGGCGTCGTCGCTCGTGATGAAGTCGAGGTAGGCCGCAGCGACGTCAGGGTTGTCGGCGGCTGAGGTCACGGCGAAGGGCAGGCCGATGCCACCGGTGGTCGCCGGCGTCCCTGCCGAGGTGTTGGGCAGGAAGAATCCGACGTCGTCGCCCATGGCGTCCTCCAGGTCAGCCGCCAGCCACGACCCGCCGATCAAGAAGACGCCTTCGCCGGCGGTGAGCGACTGCCACGCGTCGTTGTAGGCAGTGCCGTTGACGCCGTCGTTGAAGTAGCCGGCCTCGGCCCATCTCTGCAGTGAGGTGGCCGCCTCGACGTTCTCGGGGGTGGTCCAGCTGGCGCCGGGATTGCCGAGGCCGAGGTCGGTGATCTCGGAGGCGTCGACGTAGTTGGCCTGCAACGGTCCGAAGACGTGCAGCGCCGGCCACTGTTCGATGTTGCCGAGCAGCAGTGGGGTCTCACCGGCTTCGTCGGCGACCGCGAGGGCGTCGTCGAAGGCGGCCCAGTCGGCTGGCAGATCGAGGCCGAGCTCGTCGAGCTTGCTCTTCGAGTAGAACACGCCGACGACCTCGCCGACCTGTGGGAGGCCGTAGAGGTTGCCGTCACCGAAGACGACGGCGTCGTCGCTGTAGGTCGAGTACTGCATCACGGTCGGCGAGTACCGATCGGTCCATCCGTACGACTCGGCGTAGTCGTCGAGCGGGAGCAGCAGCCCGGCGGCGACGAACTGCCCCATCATGTTGCGGCCGTTGTTGGCCTGCACGATGTCGGGCGGATTGGGGTCGGTGAGGGCGAGGCGCAGGGTGGTCTGGAGGTCGTCGAACGACTGCGAGTTCCGCTCGATGGTGACGTTCGGATAGAGCTCGGTGAAGGCCTCGTTGAGTTGCTCCATCTGTGCGTTCTGGCCACCGCGGACCTCTTGGTCCCAGATGTTGAGCGTGACGTCGCCGGCGTCGGCGATGGCGGCGTCGGCCGACGCCTCCGACAACGCCGCTGCGATGTCGGAGCCGGAAGCCCACGCGGTGAAGGCGACGACCGCGGTCCAGGTCGCGAGTGCTGAGGCCCCACGGACCCCTCGTTGACGTTTCATGATGTCCCTTTCTGTGGCGCTGGAATCGATCCGGCCGCGGTCCGTGCCGGGTAGTCGGAGAAAGCGGCGGCCCGCGGGGACCGGCGCCGCCGGGGTTCGCAGGGGAGCACGTCGGTGAGGAACTCATAGCGGGCTCGCACCTCCCGCGCTGCCGTGTCGTCGGTTCGCGTCCACCAATCGGCGATGTCGCCCCAGCCGGGAGCGGCGACCGCGCCGCCCGGCCGTTCGACGGCGAGCGCCGCGCACAGCGCGGCGAACGCCAGCCGCTGTTCGAGGGGCCACTCGCGCAGCGTGCCGAGGAGTAGCGCGGCGCGGAACACGTCACCGGCGCCGGTCGCGTCGCCGATGTCGACGGGCACGGCGGGCACGGCCACCTCGCGGCCGTTGGCGGCGTCGACCCCAATCGCCCCGTCGACACCGCAGGTGACGACCGCCAGCGGGACGCGGTCGGCGAGCACCCGGGCAGCGGCACTCGGCGAGTCGGTCCGCGTGTACGCCATCGCCTCGGTCGCGTTCGGCGTGAAGGCAAAGCACGAGGCGAGGGGATCGAGATCAGCCGGATCCCACCGTCCCGTCGAGTCCCACCCGGTGTCGGCGAAGAGCTGCGTCCCTGCGGCCGCCGCTCGCTGCCACCATGCCTCGCCGTCGGACATGCCGCCCAGCTCGATCAGGGCGGCTCGGGCGGCGACCTGGTCGTCGAGGAGATCGTCGGCGGGGACGGGGCTCGGGTCGTGCCGGGTGACCATCGTCCGATCGCCGTCGGCGGCGATGGACACGGTGACCGGAGTTGCCCAGCCCGGTACGAGCACCGACGAGTGGAGGTCGATGTTCTCCTCGTTGGCGAGGAACTCCCAGCACCAGCGACCGTAGACGTCGTCACCGAGCGGGGCGGCGAGGAGCGTGCGAAGGCCAAGGCGGCTGGTCGCCACGGCGACGGTGGCGCTGCCGCCCGGACTGGCCGACAGCGCTCCCGCCCGCACCTCGGTGCCGGGACGGGGGGTGACGTCGAGGTCGGACAGGACGAGATCGAAGAAGACGGGAGCGGCAAGCATGACGTCGACGTCGACTTTGGCTCCCGTCACGAACGTCTCCCTTCTGTGCTCGCGTTCTGTGTTCGCGATCGCGCGGCCCCCGCCGAGCGGATATGACTGAACATAGTTGTTCATGACTGTTGCGGCCGTCAAGTCGTGCTCGATTGTACTTGATCATGACTGCTACGCTCGCCGGCATGCTCACTGCCACGAGACAGGCTCGCATTCTCGACTCGCTGCGTGCCGACGGCGAGGTCACCGTCGAGCACCTCGCCGATCGGTTCGGGGTCTCGCTGTCGACCATCCGTCGCGATCTCAACTCCCTTGGCGCTGAGGGTCTCCTGCGCCGCGTTCGCGGGGGCGGCAGCATCGAACCCGACAGGGAACCATTCAGCGCCGTTGAGCACAAGCACCGCGACGACAAGCAGCAGGTCGCCGAACGCGCCTCTGAGCTCGTGAGCGAGGGCGACGTGGTGCTCGTCGACATCGGCACGACGACGGCGCTGTTCGCCCGCCAGCTGCGCCGGCGTCGAATCACCGTGATCACATCGAGCCTGGCGGTGATCGACCAGCTGCGCGACGACGACGCCGTCGAGCTCATCGTGCTCGGCGGCGCGGTGAGGAAGAACTACAAGTCGATGGTCGGCGCGCTCACCGAGCAGGCGCTGGCCCAGATCCGCGCCACGACGTGCTTTCTCGGCACCAGCGGCATTCGGAGTGACGGCACCGTCACCGACACCACGGGGATGGAGGTCCCAATCAAACGAGCGATGATCGAGTCCTCGCGGCGCGTGGTGGTACTCGCCGACGCGTCGAAGTTCCCCGGTGTCGGGATCTTGAGCGTGTGCGGCGCCGAGCAGATCGACGGCGTCGTTACCAACGGCGGCGCCGACCCGGCCACACTCGGCGTGCTGCGCGACGCCGGCGTCGAGGTGATGCAGGCATGAAGCTCACGATCGTCGGCGGCGGCGGCTTTCGCGTCCCCCAGGTCTTTGAGGCGATCGCTGCGGCCGACGCGCCCGTGCGCATCGACGAGCTCAGCCTGTTCGATGTGTCCGAGTCCCGGCTGACGACGATCCGCGCCGTCATCGAGCAACTGTCGGCCCGGTCTCCCGCACCGCCCCGCATCACGGTCACGACCGACCTCGGCGACGCGCTGCGCCACGCCGACTTCGTATTCAGCGCCGTTCGTATCGGCGGCACGCACGGCCGCACCGTTGACGAACGCACCGCGCTCGAGCTCGACGTGCTCGGTCAAGAGACGGTCGGCCCCGGCGGGCTGGCGTTCGCGCTGCGGACGTTGCCGTTCATGACGCGCCTGGCCGCCACCATCCGCGACGTGGCCCCGGAGGCCTGGGTGATCAACTTCACGAACCCGGCGGGCATCGTCACCGAAGCGATGTGTGCCCTCCTTGGCGACCGGGTCGTCGGGATTTGCGACACACCCATCGGTTTGATGCGCCGAGCTGTCGCTGCGGCGGGCGTGTCACCCGAAGTCGTGCACTTCGACTATGTGGGCCTCAACCACCTGGGGTGGCTACGTTCGGTCTCGGTGGACGGCGACCATCTCATGCCGCGGCTACTCGGATCCGACGAGGCCTTGGGCCAGATCGAGGAAGCCCGGCTGATGGGATTCGATTGGGTGCGCGCGCTGGGCGCGCTCCCGAACGAATACCTCTACTACTACTACTTCACTCGTGAGGCCACCGAGCGGATCCGGTCCGCACCGGCGACGCGCGGCGAGATCATCGACCGCCAGCAGACGGAGTTCTTCTCGGCTCCCGGCGACGATCCCCTCGCCGCCTGGACGCGGGTAAGACACGAGCGTGAGGCGACATACATGGCCGAGAGTCGCCGCGACGGCGAACGGCGACTCGCTTCCGATGTCGACGGCGGCGGGTACCAACGCGTCGCCCTCGACCTGATGGCAGCGCTCACAACCGGCGCCCAAGCCAGGATGATCCTCAACGTGCGCAACAACCGCCTCGTGCCGCAGCTGCCCGACGATGCCGTGGTCGAGGTGGGGTGCGTCGTCGACGGCGACGGCGTCCATCCCTGGCCGATCGCACCCGTGACCGGCGAGATGCTGGGGCTGCTGACCCAGGTAAAGAGCGCAGAGCGATTAGTCATCGGCGCAGCCCGCGATCGCTCACGCGAGCTTGCCTGGCGTGCGTTCGCGGCGCATCCGTTCGTCGACTCCGTCCGGGTGGCCCAACTCCTCCTCGAGCGCTACAGCGAGCAGTTCGAAGCGATCGCCACGCTCGGCGGCTGACCCAACACTCGGTGTCGATGTCGACGAGCCGCCGACGTCGCCCAGCGCCGTGGCGTCCCGTGCGGCTCCACGCTGACGAATCCCGGCGGCAGCTGGTGGACGTACGGCGGCGTCTGCTGCTGGTCGTGCGACAACCAGCTGCAGCCACCCGCCCAGGGTTCGACCAGGTGAAGGCGGCACGCACCGTCGCCGGAGCCGGCGCGTCCGGGCGTCCTGTCGAACGATCCGGCCCTGCCGAGCGCTCACCGATCTTCTCGGTCACCGCGCTCATCGACTCGGGCGAGGCGTGGGTGAGGAAGTCGAGGCGTTCTGGGTGGACGCGACCGACCTGGACGACGTCGTCGAACACGCGTCGTACCTCCCCGAGGAGACCGCGGCGTGGGTCGACGGCCGGAAGTCGACTGACGGTTGTGTCGCCGTTCCCGCCATCGGCGAGGCGGCCCAGTGGTGCGGTGATACCAACACGTTTCCGACGCTGTTTCGTGCACGGCCGATGTCGGCTTCGCGGTCAGCCTTGGCGACGAAACCGTCGACCAAGCGGACTACGACGATCCGGCGCTGCTCGCCCTCGCCACCGACATCGGCTCGGCGATCATCACCAACACCAATCTGCCTGGGTAGCGCCGACCACCAGGCACTCCTTCCAGATGGTGACAGCTCCCCCTTCAACCTCCGCTGGCGGAACCGATATGACGGGTCAACTCGGTGCGTGACCGCAAACCGAGCTTTCGGTACACCCGGGTGAGATTCGATTCGACAGTGCGCACACTCACAAACAGCGCATTGGCGATCTCGGCGTTCGTCCTTCCGTCGGCCACCAGGTCGGCGACCTGTTGCTCGGTCGGGGTCAACTGCCGCGACGCCGAGCCGCGCGCCGTCGAGCGGAGTCCGATTCTGGCCACCTCGTCGGCACAGCGCGCGACCCACGGCCGGGCCCCCATGTCGCCGAACAGCACGGCCGCTTCGTCGAGGAATTCCCGCCCATCGGCCCGGCGCCCGGCGCGCCGCGCCGCCGAACCGGCGGCGAGCAATGTGCGCGCCAGTTCGTAGCGAAGCCCGCTGCGTTCCTGCATCTTGGCGGCCGCGACGAACATGTCGCGGGCCTCGGCCGCGTGACCGAGCGCCGCTTCGACTACGGCTCCGGCGGCGGCAGCGTCGGCTCGGGCGTTGTCGAGATCGCATCGCGCGGCGTCGTCCATCAGCCGTTCGACGGCCGCTGACGCCTCGTCAACCCGACCGACCGCCACGAGGGCCTCGACAAGGTCCCGGCGATACGGGACCGCGCGCACGGCGCGCAGCCCGACGTCGATGGCCAGCGCCTCGGCCTCGACGAGCCCATCGACGCTCGCCGTCGCCCCACTCAACAGTCCGATCAGTCCTCGCCGCGCATCGAGATGCACAAGATCGAGCCGTCCGCGCGCGGTCACTTGATCGAGCAGCCCGCGCGCCTCGCCCTCCCGCCCCGACGATGCCAGGAGGTAGGCAAGATCGGCGAGCAGCGGGCCCGACGGCTCGTCGAGTTCGATCGACCGCCGCAGGCAACCCTCCGCCTGCTCCCAGTCACCGCGAGTGAAGAGCACCGCCCCGATCTGGCTGAGGCAGTTCGACTGGGCGATCCGGTCGCCGCGCGCCACCCCGGCCGCTTGGACCCGCTGGGCATGGGCGATCGCCGAAGCGTGCTCGGTCCACGTGAGCACGTGGACGAGTTGGCCGGGCGGGCTGCTCCACGTCCACGGGCCGGCCCATCGATCGGCGGCGTCGATTGCTCGCGAGACATCGACGGGCTGGCCGGCGAGCACCTGCGCACCAGCGAGCGCGAGCCTCGCAATATCGGCGGCCCGAACGTCGCCGGATGCGGCGGCCTCGTCGAATGCGCTCCTGGCGGCCTGAAGCCCACGTCCGACATCGTCGAACTCTTCGAGCGTCACGAGGTGTTGGTGATGCACCGCCCGCGCCGCCGGGTCCGTCACGACGGCCAGGGCTTCCCTCGCCGCCGCACGGCCGGCGGCGGCGCCCTGCGTCCGGGCGATCGGGATGACGCGCATGCCGGTCACGCAGGCGGCCAGGTCACCGGTTGCGGCCGCGTCCAGTTCGGCAAGAGTCTGGAGCGCATCGTCGTCCTGGATGGCATCGATCTGGGCGTCCGCGAGGGCGAGGACTCGACGTTGCCGTGGGGTGGGCTGATCGGGGGAATCGCACACGTCCGGAGTCGCATCGACGCTCGCCCGCAGGAGATCGACCGCCATGTCGGGTGCACCGCGGTCGATTGCGAGCGCGCCAGCTGATTCGAGGAGCGCGGCGACCGCCTCATCCGGGTCGGGCATCGATGCCGCCACGTGGGTGGCCCGCTCACCGAGGTCCTGCACCACGTTCGCGAGCAGGCCGTGCAGTCGGCGTCGATCGAGCGTCGACATTGCGTCGACCGCAGCTGCGGCGAGCAGCGGATGACTGAACACCACCAGATCGACACGCGGTCGAACTGTTGCTGCGGACCGAATCGTCACGATGCCAGATACTTCGGCAGCCGCGCAGGCGGCGAGCACGTCGATTTCCGGCAGCGCCACTGCGAGCAGATCGATACGCGGCACCGCAAGCAATGCGGCGGCGCGCAACACCGCAACCGTTGCCTGCGGAAGTGCGTCGACCCGGCTGCGGAGCGTTGCCCTGAGCGATGGCGGCACCATGGCGTCGTCGACACCGTGCCCAGAGCCGACGAGCTTGGCGATTTCCACTGCGTACAGCGGGTTGCCACCGGTGCGTCGATGAACGAGCTCGAGCTCCGCGCGGCGAAGGGTGATACCCGTGGCGGCGATGAGTTAGCGAAGGGCGATGGCATTCAAACCGTCGAGCTCGAGCAATCGATAGTTGCCGGCGGGGACGAGCCGGTCCGGCTCCAACGCCCAGGCTTCCCCGGAGCGACGCGCCAGCACCACGACGCCGTGGCGGCGAGGCACGCCGCGGATCGCATAGGAGAGTGCTCCGGCGCTCGTCTGGTCGAGCCAGTGCACATCGTCGATGACGAGAACAAGCGGCGGACGGTCCCGCCGACCACAGCCGTCGAGGAGTTCGGTGAGCGCGAACGCGACCATCTGCGGCTCGACGGTGTCGGTGCTCCCCGCTGAGGTCGCGGCGTCGAGATGGCGCCGCGCCGGCGGGCTCATCCTGGCCAGTTCGGACTCGGTGGCGTTGGCGACCAGCGCAGCCAGACCCGACCAGGGCAGTCCGATCTCCGGCCGCGTCGGTGCGTGTCGCCACACTCGAGCGCCGTCCACGACGGCACGAGCGACGAGTGCGTCGAGCAACGTCGATTTGCCGATGCCCGCATCGCCGACGACCTCGACGATCTGTCCGTCTCCGGCTGCGGCGGTGGCCAATGTCGCGACGAGGTCGGCCAGCTCCTGATCTCGGCCGATCGGCCCACGCGACATCGACGAATCGTACCGAGCGCCCAATCCGCATCCCGTGGTTTGTCCTCGTTCGCGCCTACTCACTCGTCCAGGCCGAGCACGGCCGCCGTCGTGGCGATCAACTCTGCGTCGCTCCAGGTGCCGCCGTGGGCCGACCGGCTGCTGTCGAGTGCCCTGGCGAGCGCCGGCACCCACGAGAACCCGAGCTCGACCTGTCTCGCCAACACCGCATTCGCCGCCGCCGTGTCGACCTCGTCGTACAGATAAAGCACGGTCAAGGCGCGCACGATCGATTCGCCGATGACGATCTCGAGCGTCGGGTAGTGCTGTTGTGCCATTGCCGGCGCTGCTTCGACGAGAACCGGAGACGGCTCGGAGAACTCGGCCAGGTGATCATGGACGACCGGGTTGACATACGAGTGCGCCAACTCGTGCACGAGCATCTCCTCGCTCAGCGGCCCGAGTGCGGGGAGACCATCGGCATCGGGCGCCTCGAGCGCGACGACCGCGAATATTTCGTCGACGCCTGCGTGAATGCCGTAGCTCATCAAGCCCGTGAGTAGGCCGGGCACCACGGAATAGTCAGCATTGTCGCGAGCACCGAGATGATCGTCGAACCACGAGACGAGGGGGCGACCGGCGACGAACGATCGAAACGCTGCTTCCACGTTCGACGTGTACTTCGCCTCGCCGACAATGAACTCGTCGAAACGGGTGTCCGTGGCGAACGCCCGGACTTCGTCGAGGAGTGCGGCGATATCAACGCCTTCCCATCGCTCGTCGACACCTTCAGGCAGCGGGGACAGCGGTCGAACCGGCCGCAATTGTTCGTCGAGCTGCGCGGCCAGCGTCAACGCAGCGTCGTAGCCGATTCCGTTCTCGGCACGCAGGCGTCGCATCGTGACGACCGCCGCGTCGGCGGCGTGTGGTGCGAACCAGATGTCGGCGGCGCGGGCGTACGGCGTGGCCGCAACGCCGTACTCGGGCGCGCCGGCCAGCCGCTCGAGGACCGAGAAGAGTTCGAACCGGGGGTCGACACGGACCTCGATACGGCTCTCGAACGCGACACTGAGTTCCCGTTCCACATCGCCCGGTACGACGTGGCTGTTCAACACCGTCGAGCCGGCCACAACAAGCGCAGCGGCAGTAGCAGTAGCGACGTGGACCAATCGCACAACGCGAAGCGTAGAACACACGTTTCCCGCCTCATCTTCGTGAACAGAATCGTGAACAGAATTGTGAACAGAATCCGACGAGAAGAAATCGACACCGGCGACGCCGTCGATCGTGCAGGCTTGGAGCATCGTCGGCGCCGCTCGCGCTGGCCAGTAGGAGACACCATGAGAACCGAGTGGCCGCTCGTGGGACGCGACGATGAATTACAGATCGTCGTCGACTTGCTGTCGGGTGCCGGGGCTCGGGGTGTCGTGCTGGTCGGCGCGGCCGGCGTCGGCAAGACCCGGTTGGCCAGCGAGGCGGCCCGATTGGTCGAGGCCCGGAACGTAGCCACGGTGTGGGTTCGAGCGACCGTGACGACAGCCGAGATTCCGTTCGGCTCGATGGCGTCGTTGCTCGGCGAATCGATTGCATCGCCGACCGACCGACGGCGCGCCCTGTCGCGTGGCTGCCGGACGCTCGCCGAGGCCGGCGCGGGCAAGCGCGTGGTGCTGTGTGTCGATGACGCCCACCTGCTCGACCCGCTCTCGGCGGCGCTCGTTCATCATGCCGCGACGACCGGCGCCGTGCTGCTGCTCGCGACCGTCCGGCGCGGGTCCCCGGTTCCCGACGAGGTCACAGCACTCTGGAAGGACGGCCTCACCGATCGTCTCGAGATCACCGGCCTGTCTCGCCTCGACACGGACCGGCTGACAACCCTCGTACTCCGCGGGGTGGTCCACGGTTCCACGCTGGAGCGACTGTGGAACATCACCGAAGGGAACACGATGTTCCTGCGTGAACTCATCGACGCGGCGCTGCACTCCGGCGACTTGACCGAGCGCGACGGGCTGTGGCGACTCTCGGGCCGTATCGACCTGGGGAATCGTCTCGTCGACCTCGTCGATCTCCGGTTCGGGTCGCTGACGCCTGCACAGGAACATGTGATCGAGCACGTCGCCCTCGGCGAGCCGGTCGACGTCGATGTCGTCGCCGCGTTGTCGTCGGTCGCCGATCTCGAGGATGCCGAGCGGACGGGGGCGATCACCGCGTTCGCCGAGGGTGGACGCATGCGGCTCCGGCTTGCTCACCCGCTCTACGGCGAAGTCGTCAGAGCCCGCATTCCCATGCTTCGGACGCACGGCATCCTCGCTGGCTTAGCTGACACGCTTGAAGCTCGGGGCGCGCCGCGCCCTGACGAAGTCCTGGCGATGGCGACGTGGCGAGTCGCATCGGGCGGCGCATGCTCGCTCGACATGCTGCTGGAGGCGAGCCGTCAGGCCCGCCTCCGGTTCGACTATGCCCTCGCCGAGCGGCTCGCTCACGCCGCGGTCGCTCGACATGGCGGCCTCGCGGCCTCGCGGACACAGGCTGAGTGCTTGTACCTCGCCGGGCGATTCGTCGATGCCGAAGCCTCACTCGCATCGTTCGACCTACACGATGCCAGCGACAGGGATCGCGCCAATGCGGTGATGACGCGGGCCACGAACCTGATGTGGGGGCTCGGCGACCACGATGCGGCGGAGCGTATGCTCACCGACGCGGCGCTCACACTCACGGAGCCCGATCCGCTCGACGACCTGCGCGCCCTGCACGCCAGGCTCGCGCTTGCCCGCACCCGACTTCCCGACGTGTTCGACCTGACTGCGCGCGTGCTCGACCGTGCGGCTGCTGCCGGCGAACTGTCGACGTTGTCAGCGGTGATCGCACGAGCCCCCGCCCTGGTGCTGGCCGGACGCTCGGCAGACGCGCTCACCCTGCTCGACGCGCACACGTCCGTGGCCCTGAATCGACTCGCCGACTTCCCGCAGGGCATTGGCACGATGCTCATCAGCCAGGTGATGGCGCACTGGTTCGAAGGCGACCTCGAGCGGGCCGGTCAGATCGCGGCCGATGTGTACGAAACGGGAATCGCAGTGCACTCGTGGGAGGCCGTCAGTGCCGGAGCACGAAGCCGCGCCTGGGTCGAGCTCGCGAAGGGCCGCCCACGGACGGCGATGCGCTGGGCGCGCGAGGCGATCGAGGCAATCCCGGACGGTGATCTCAACGGATCCGCGTGCGGATGCCATTCAGTGCTCGCCGAGGCCGCCGCCGTTGCCGGTGACCCGAGCGCGCCGAACGCGTTGGCCAACATGGTCTCATCGAGCCACCCGTCGATCCGGATCTACGACGGACGCATGGCGCTGGCCCGCGTCTGGGCCGCCGCGATGTCCGGGGAGTTGAGCCGCGCCGTCGCTGTCGTCGACGAGGCGGCAGCCGAGGCCCGCGCCGCCGGCGCGCTCGCAGTCGAATGCCACCTGCTGCACAACGCCGTGCGGCTCGACCGGCCGGAGCGGGTCGCTCGCCGGTTGAGCGAGCTGGCCCGACACGTCGACGGCCCGTTTGCCCAGGCGTTCGCCGACCAGGCCATCGCCCTGGCCGCCAACGAACCAAAGGGACTCGAAAGGACCGCCTCGGCCTACGCCGACATGGGCGCGCTGCTGTTCGCCGCTGAGGCCGGGAGCCAGGCGGCGCGGGCATACCGACACCTCGGACGCGAGGCCAGCCGACGTTCGGCGGCCACGCGCTCGGCGGCGTGGGCCGCACAGTGCGAAGGGGCCCAGACTCCCGCGATCTCGGTGCCTGAAGCCGCCGTGCCGTTGAC
>Ga0136618_10000279_pt1 | contig 16456 bp, 12 predicted proteins | sample AntDrymUQ3302106_2_FD_104805 | JGI IMG/M metagenome (GOLD analysis project Ga0136618, IMG submission 104805) | Polar desert sand microbial communities from Dry Valleys, Antarctica - metaG UQ330 (21.06) | ecosystem: Environmental > Terrestrial > Soil > Desert | place: Antarctica: Dry Valley... | reverse complement strand
GAGAAACTGTTTGATTCTCAAATCAGGCTTCGCCATTTTGGCTTGCTTGTTCGAGGGCTCGCCTGAATCATTAGGATCAATTGCGACTCCGGTAACGCGACAGGTCACGGCCTGGGTCCCAGATGTCTTAGCTCGACTTTATCCAAATCAGGTGACGAAGCAGAGCGTGTCTGTCAGGCATTCCAGATATGGACGCGGTATTTTTATCATCTCGACTTCATTTGGCGATGTTTGAAAACTCCGCTTCTCCCATAAATACTGCCTCACACATCCGATCGCATCGGAAAATGTCGCCAACTCTTTTTTATACCAGACGGCACTTCTGATTTTCAATTTTCCGCCTTTCGATAACTCCTGCGCGACCATCGTGATCACCGAAAACATTCCATACAAACCCGGCGTTGTCCGACCGATGGCTTTGTCTGACCATTGCCGGTTGGTTTCAATTCCGAGATGCCGCCGAGTCTCTTCAAAGGTGACTTCGACTTGCCAGCGTTTGATAAACCATTCCACTATTTTCTTTGGCGCGGCATCAACGAGCGTGCAAAGCAAGGCTTGCGTTTCAAACTTTTCCGACGGGTCTCGAATGATTACCCACCGCATTGGCACGGCTTGTTTGCCAACGTGATACCAGACGCATTTGCCACTGGCGATTTCTATTTCCCGATTCTTCTCGCCATACCAATGCTTGATTTTCATTCTTTTCCATCTCGTTTTCGGATGAGCAATGACCGCTTGCAAAGAAGCTAATCGCTTGCCTTTTTTCCGTCCGCGTCCCAGTTGTCCTTTTCTTCGCGCCCGTGCTTTTCGATATAATGCCGCGTCCAATCTCAGCTTTGAAACAACCGTCACTTTTTCTCTCACCGCATTTAACAAATCTAGCGCCGCATAACTACTGTCGCCAACAAACACCACATTAAACTCCGGCAACCACCGCTTGATCAACAAAATCGCTTGTCGGGCTCGGTCGGTCAACTTGCGATGCCGAATCCCGCGCTCTTTATCATATCTTTCCGACGGACATAACACGGTCAAAAACGGCAACGCCCACACCTTGCTGGCAAACGGAACTTCCGTCAAGAGCATAAACGAGAGCCATCGCAAACCACTTGTTTTGACAAAAAACGATTTACTCGACCGCACTGCATCGCGGTAAATCCCTTTCGCTTTAATCTGTTTCCCGCGTCTTCTTTCAACCGTATCATCGAATCCGATGACAATCTCGCCGCCCGTGCCAAAGGCTTTAATCAAAAGATTTAACAAAATTTTTGAGCCTTTCAAACAACTCCACTCGGCACGATTGAGAACCCGATGATAGTTCTGAAAATGCTTCTCTTGGCTTAATCCCATCACGCGCAGAGCGTTCGTTACTGTCCGCGAAGCCGGCGAGAGAATCGCTCCGGTCACCAAAACTTTCACGCGATTGAAAACCGGCTTGGAAAAAAGTGGCGCAAATGCTATAACAAATTTCATCAGTTCGCAGGACATAATTAAGTTCCTTTTTCGTGGTTGAAATAGTAAAACTTAATTATCCTGCGAACTGTTTTCAAATATCAAATTGGATAAAGTCGAGCTTAGTTTACTTCGTTATTCTGAACGAAATCGTGTTCGTTATTCGGCGACGCGGCTGCCAAAATAAAAACGCCGCAAGTAATCGCTAAATCCAGCATTGCCGCCGTCCAGTTGAGCGGAACGTGCAATCCGTTCGATAAAGCATATCCGTGATAAAGCAAATTGATTGTCAGCATAATCGTTCCCGTCACAATTGCAATCAGTCGGGTTCTTTTATCGGCGAGAATGCTTAATCCCGTAACTATCATCGCTGCTCCCGTCAAATACACCCAGAATAACCTGAGCGGCAAAAAGACGGGAACTTTCGCCGCTAGAAAATCCAAATTCAGAAATTGTTGAACGCCGAAGACAATCAGAAGAATCGCCAGTAGATAGCGACTGAGTTTTGCAACTTTGTGCAAAATCTTGGTTTCGGATCTCTCGCCTGAGACGATTCCCGCCAGCATAAAGGCAATAGAAGCGATTGCAAGGTCTTGCAAAGCTCTCGTCCAATTGATGACGGACGGCTCGCCCGCAATCGTCGGAACGTGAATCAGCAAAATAAACGTCAGCAGCATCGTTCCGAGCAGAGCGGCGGCGAGCGATGATTTTTTGTTGACGATAAAACTGAAACCGGCGGCAATCATCGCCGCGCCCGTTAAATATACCCAAAACCACCTCGCCGGAAAATATTGGGGAACTATATTAGCGACAAAATCCACATACATGAAATGCTGCACGCCGAAGATTATCCACGGAACAGCAAACACTATTTGGATGACTCCAATAATTTTTCTCACTGATTTTTATTGGTTCAGCAAATCCGTCTCCACTGACTTTTTAGGCAAAACACGTAGCGCAAACCAAACTGCCGAGAGCAACAGAGGAATCGTCACCACAAGCTGCCAAGCGATTCCAAGCCAGACCCCGGAAAGTCTCCAGTATTGCCCGCCCTGCCAAACAAAATCGGCAAAACCCGAAGTCACAAATTCTTTAACGCCGATGCCGGCGTGGTTAAAAAACATTAGCAAATCGGCGACGACGAGAAACAGCAGCCACTTTCCACGCGGCGCAACGACGGCGATAAAGGCTGAAGCGATAGCCCAGAAAAGCACGACGAGCGCGACGACACAGGCGAATCCGCCTTCTGCTTGAATGAAACCAACCCGGTAACCGAAATAATTCGGGTCTAAAAAACATCTGAGCGGAGCGGCAGCCAATGGAATGCCGACAAACAGATGCAGCAATCCGACGAGAAAACCGTCCCATCGCCATCCGTAACGACCGAGCAGATAACCGAAAATACCGCAGTAGAGAAGTCCCTGAAAGACCAAAACCCAAAGCCAGAAAAGATTCATATTGTTATCTCTAAAGTTCGTTTGTTTGCCCAATCGTTAAATCGAAAAGTATCTATCAGGTATTGTTTCATTTGAAGTTTGTTGTAACCCGTTATTTGACTTAAGTGGTTACAACAATCACTTTCTATCTTAAATTCATAGTAAATGCGAGATGAAATTTTTCAGATAAATTTTAAAACGAGTTTGGAGTTACGGCAAGAGCCGATTTTCAAGAATTTGTATAGACCAATTTTTATTTTTGCGGAATAATATAGAAAACGAGTAGGTTTATGTGCCGCATCTTTATTGGAAAGGCGTGTTAAATAAATATTACGCAAACTCAAAAGATGGGCGTTGCTTCGGGAGAAACAACGCCCATCTAAAATTATCCTTTATGCTTGGGCAGCACAAAGTTAGAATTCAAAGCGCACTGCAAATTGCATAATACGCGGAGGAAAAGTGCTGCTCGATGAAATTTGACCAAAGGTCGTTGAAGCAACATTGAATATATTGCTGCTTTCAGCAATAAAAAAGTTGGTGCGGTTGAAAAGATTAAATGCCTCGGCTCGTAACTGCAACCTCAATCTTTCATTAAAGGCGATGTTTTTAATAAGACCTGCATCCACGTTGTAATACCACGGTCCGTTAAAGAAGTTGCGCGGTAAATTTCCCGTCTGACCCGGTTGATTTCGGAAGAAAACCTGACCTGCAAATCTCGAATCAGGAGTTCCCAGAACATTGCCGTTCGTTGCCGAGCCGTTCGCCCCAATAACCGACGGATTAATAAAATAAATTATTCCGTCTTTTTTAAAGATGCCGACCAGATTTTTGATTTCGTCCGCCGTCAAATTGGAGAAAGCAGTCTGGCGACCGGAACGAGCGTTACGATTTAATGTGCCGGATGTATCCCTGATGGAAAGCGGAACTCCTGAACTGATGTTAATAATGGACGTGAGCTGAAATCCTCCGAAAACGGCGTTCATCAAACCGCCTGAATTTAAGAAACGCTTGCCTTGACCGAACGGCAATTCATAAAGCGCGTTGATATTGACAGTATGTGTCCGGTCATAATCTGCTCGCGCGAATTCCAATCCCGTATTGTTCAAATCGAGAAACGGGTCAAACCGTGTCTGCTGGTCGCCTTGAATATCGGAGAGAATTTTTTGGAAAGTGTAATTGGCTTGGAAAGAAAATCCTTGCGTAAAACGACGACGAATCTCCATCTGCAGCGCATTGTAACGATACCGCCCGCTGTTTGTCAGCAGGTCGACGACACCGGCATTCGGATTGGCGCGAAAGTTAATTCCGGTTCCGTCAAGTGCGCCGGTTACTTTATCACGACCAAGATCCAAACCATTCTGGGTATAAATAGTTGCCAGTTGAGCCGGAGTTCCGGCGACAATTTGACCGACGATTGTCGAGTTAGTCAAAAATGAACCGAAAGGCAGCGCGGCGAAAGCCGGTAAATTCTGGACTTGTCCCGGCAATCCCTGAACTCCGTTGGCACCGAATCTTCCCTGTGCATCAACGCAACCGTTTTGGTCTAATGTTTGGTTGCGGCTTTGCGCCAGAATCAGGCAGTTGTTTCTGGCAATCAGAAAATCGCGCAGAAATCCGCCCGCGTTGATGTTAACTTGATTAAAGTCAAAAGCGCGTGACAAATTGTTGCTGCGACCGCCGACATAACGTATTTCGATAGCCGTATCAAAACCGATTTCGCGCTGGATGCCGAAGCTGTATTCCATATTGCGCTGCGTTTTTATATTCGGGTCAACGGCATAGACGGCGTTGAAAAACGCGCCGTCATTGAGCGTTCCCTGAAGAAAACTGATCGGCGGATTCTGGAAGGCGGGCAGTGTAAAGTTCGGCAAATTATTAAACCGTACGTTGAGCGAAGTAGAGCCGTCGTCCGGGTTGATAGCATTAGCCGTTAAATCTAGTCCGGCATTAGCACCCGCCGCATTGTCAGCCGAGCGAACATATTCGTCGTTGATATATCCGAGACGAAACCCGCCGCGAATCACTGTTTTGTTTTCTTTTCCAAAAATAGACCCTAAAAAGCCGCCGATGTTCGGCGTGTAAGCGAAACTTACATTCGGTCCGAAATTGTTTTTGTCGCCGTTAAAAAAGCGTCCCGGCGTTCCGGTATTGGTTCCGGCTAAAACATATTGACCGTTGGGATTAATCAGAGCAGCGCGAATTTGATTAATATCGCTGGCTCCTTTTAAATCCGGCTCTAAAAATGTTTGGTCAGGATTGGTTAATGGTCCGAAATAATCGTAACGCAAACCGAGATTCACGGTTAAATTTGACCTGATTTGCCACTGGTCGGCGAAATACAAGCCGGTAGTGTTGTAGTTTAATCGCTTGATATTCGGGCTGCCGAGCGTCGGTCCCGAACCCGGAACAAAATTAGCAGCGATGCTTCCGCTGCCGACAATGCCGCCCAGTAAAAATCTCAGGGCATTCGCGTTGGCTCGATCCGTTCCGCTGATGCCGCCGGGAAACAAACCGGCTGTCAAACTCGGCGTGTTCGGATTGAGTGTATCGGTGATGTTAAATGCCGCAGCCCGATTAAAGGCACTTATTGATTCAATTCGCTGTGCATTAAAATCAATACCGAAACGGAAAGTATGTTTGCCAGCCGTATATGACGCATTATCCTGGAAAGTATATTGCTTGGTATTACGCCCTTGATCCTCGAAACTCGCCTCCGGGCTGCTCAAACCAAGCGGTATGCCTCCAATGACAAAATTGCTCGGAAAATCTGTAGCTTGATTAAAGAAAGGTTGGCTGGGTGCATATGCGCCGCGCACTTCATTGACAAAATTCGACCCGAGAATTGTTCGATAGTTCGCAATGTAAAGTTGGGTTGGTCCACTTTGATTAACAAAAGGTCTTTGACCAAAACCGCCTGCGTCCGCATCGGTGCGATCATCCGCAATGTCGTTGTATTTATAAACAAAATAGACGCTGTTTTGGTCATTAAAATCAACGTCGAAACGACCTGTAAAACCGTTACGCAACTCGACGGTTCTCTGGTTGAAATTAAACTCTTGGGTTAATCCGCTATTTAAAACTCTGCCGTTGCCAATAGTAGGCGTAAGACTAAGAAAACGCGTTGTGATAGTCGGATCAACCGCCAATACGCCGCCTGCATTATTAAACGCGGTCGTGTTGGCAGTGCCTGATAAATTAAGACCTGTGCCGCTCAAAACATTAACTGTGCGAGTCACGCCAGCATTGTCGCGGTAAGTGAAATTACCGTTGCGTGCCGCACCCAACAAGACACCACGGGTGAGCGATATATCTTCGCGCTTATCGAATCTTTCGTATTGAGCGAAGAAGAAACCTTTATTTTTGAAAAATACAGGAGTGCCTTCACCAAAACCGGGCAGCGGAACCGGACCCGAAATCTTAGCCCCGAATTGATTACGATTTAAAAACGGTTTGTCTATTCCGGTAGCGTTATTACCGAATTTATTGGCGGAAAATCTGCTGTTACGGTTGTATTCCCATAACGCGCCGTGAAAATCGCTGCCGCCGCGCGGCGTTACCAATAACACTTGGGTCGAACCGCCGCCCCCAAGTTCGGCTCCAGCATTTTGGGTTACCACCGTGAATTCGCCGGTATCGTCAACTGTTGGTTGGTCAATTACAAATCCGCCGGTGCGAATAAAGTTGTCTTGGATGTTGATGCCGTCACGGGCATAATTCTGAGAAGAAGAGCGTTGTCCATTAATGGAACTACTCGTCGCATTCACACCTGCCTGCAAATTAAGCAGACCAAGCGGATTGCGTCCGTTGAGCGGAAGTTCCAATACCTGACGCGAACTTACCGTGTTGCTTAAAGCCGCATCAGTTGCATTGACGATATCGGTACCGGCTTGAACCGTAACGATTTGTTCCTGACCGCCGACCTCAAGTGTCGAGTTAAGCGTGTAATCGCGGTTAGCGTCAATTTTGACTTCATTGGCAATAAAAGTTTTGAAGCCGTCTGCCTTAACCGATACGGTATAAGTTCCAAAACTCAGTTGCTCGAATTTAAAGCCGCCGTCGTCACTGGTCGTAGCGGTTACTTCACGTTGTGTTTGATTATCGGTAACGACAACAGTTGCACCGGGCAATAAACCGTCGGGACTAGAAACAGTTCCGACTAAGCGACCAGTAGTAGTTTGGGCAAATGTTAATGCTGTAAATAGACAAAGCATTAATGTTGCAAAAAAAATTCGTTTCATTACTATACTCCTTAGAATATTATTTACTCGCCTTACGAGGAGAGGTAAAAGGATTGATCTCCCGCAAAGTTGTGATTCGCAAATTCACCTAATTGAATTTTGTTTATTAAAGTGAATAACAGGGAAATCCTGTTTGTGTCATCGTCCTTGAAAGAAGCAATAGCCGTTCCTTTTACTACCGCAAAGCCACGATTTTATTGGGTTTCTTTCATTTCCAAAGGTTTTATGTAAGGAGGAAATTTAATCTCGAAGAACGCAATTTTGGATTTGTTAAAGGGTTTGGCGAAAAATCTAAAAACTTGGATAAAGGAGTTATTAAAGGAATTTCAATCTCGTGAATTTTATCCACGAATTCACGTTTTTTTTGATTGCTGTTGCTCTTAAGGAGTCAATGAAGAAATTATTATTAAAATAGCGTGAGGTGTATTTTAAAAAAATGCCGCCATCTGTTTGGTTCACCCAGAATAGTGATATTTCATTAAGTTCTAATTTTTCGAGCGAGAATTTAACAATCGGAAACGGCTAATCGAGAACTTATTTTTTGCTCAAACTTTCCATTGCTTTGGCTAATTGTTTGACTCCTTTTTTGATTTGCTTTTCGTTGATTGCCGTGTAACCGAGAATCAAACCGCCGCGCTCCTTTTTGGTTAGTGAGTGCGATGAAACGGCGGCTACTGTAACTCCGAACTCCGCCGCTTTTTTGGCGACAACCAAATCTTCAACATCATCGTTCAGCCAGCCGATGACGTGCATTCCCGAAACCAACTTTTTTACTTCGAGTTTGCCCGCGAGATGTTTTTTTACTTCCGCAATCAAAATTTCCTGTCTTTCCTCATACAATCGCCGCATTCGTCGAATGTGCCGAGCGAAATGTCCTTCGTTGATAAATCCGGCGAGCGTTGCCTGGTCAATTAGCGGCGAATGCAAACCGCCAAGAGCGCGAACCGCTGTAAAAATCTCGATTAAATCCTTCGGCACAACCAGACAGCCGAGCCTTAAAGCGGAAAAAATCGTTTTGCTGAAAGTCCCGATATAAAGAACGCGCCCGTCGCGGTCGAGTCCTTGCAGGGAAGCGAGCGGGCGACCTTCGTAACGAAATTCGCTGTCGTAATCGTCTTCGATAATCCACGCTTCCGCCTTTTTCGCCCATTCGAGCAATTTCAGGCGACGCGGCAAACACATTGTTACGCCGAGCGGGAATTGATGCGATGGCGTAACGTAAACTAGCCGCGCATTCCGGCTTTGCTTTAATGCCGCCGCTAAATCAAAACCGTCTTTATCAACCGGCACAGGAACGAGTTTCGCTTCAAAAGATTGAAACACCTGCTTCGCGCCAAAATATCCCGGGTTTTCAAACCAAACTTCCGTTTTCGGTTCGAGCAGAATCCTGCTGATTAAATCGAAAGCGTGCTGCGCTCCGTTGGTAATGATGATTTGTTCGGGCGTGCAGTTGACGGCTCTGGCGGATTTCAGATGTGCCGCGATTGCCTCGCGCAAAGGATAAAATCCCGCCGGTTCACCGTAGCCGAATTCGTCGCGTCGCAGCGCGTAATAACATTTGCTCGCCAGTTTCGTCCAAATGTCGAACGGGAATTCGTCAATCGCCGCGAGTCCGTGCTGAAAGGGAACAATCGGCGTGGCTTGGCTATTTCGCAAAACCGCGCGGCTTTCCTTCAAAACGTTTTTTCCGTATTTGGAAAGTTTCAAAATGCGCGGCGAAGTTTCCGTTTCGTTTTTGCGCGGTTCGACGCGCGGCGTTTGCAGAAAGTTTTCCGGCAGATGCTCGGCGACGTAAGTTCCCGCGCCCGCTTTGCTTTCGAGATAACCTTCCGCTAGAAGTTGGTCGTAGGCGTTGATGACGGTCATTCTCGATACGACCAATTGTTTTGCCAGCAGGCGAGAAGCGGGCAATTGTCTGCCCGAATGAAAGTCGCCGCTTAAAATCGAACGGCGGATGGTTTCGTAAATCTGACGATAAAGCGGAATTTCGGATTTTTCATCAAGCATGATAAAAGGCGGATGCGGCATAATTTCACTATTATAAATTGGTCTACGTCATTTGTCCAAAACTGGCACTTGCGCAGAAACCAATTCTTTATAGAATAAAGTAAATCATTCCTGATTGGTCATAGAGCAGACATTGCAATTTGTATATGATTTTTTACCGGCAAAACTAAATCGGATTTGTTTTCAAATAAACCTTGATTTCAGGCAAAAATAAAAAGGAATTTTTTGAAGGATGAGTAAATGACCGATGAAGACAATAAAAATATGAAAGTGCTTGAACTGCGAAATTATTTGCTCAAACCAAAGGCGCGAGAAAAATTTATTGAGTATTTTGAAAATCATTTTATTGATTCACAAAATATGTCGGGCGGATATGTTTTAGGGCAATTCAGAATAAAGGGCAAAGACGATAGGTTTTTATGGATGCGCGGTTTTGAAGATATGCAGTCAAGACTCGCTTTCTTGCGCGGGTTTTATGAAGAAGGAGAGGTTTGGAAAAAATTCGGCACCGGCGCAAACGAGATGATTCTGGAATCGGATAATGTTTATCTTTTGAAGCCGCTAAACAACGAAACCTTTAACAGCGATGATTTCGCAAAAGAGGAGGGAATCGTCATGATTGATTTTTATTTTGCCAATGATAATCAACTTGATAAATTAGCCGGTTTCTTTCAAACGGATTACGTTTCTTTTCTCAAAAACAAACCGACTCTTTGGATTAGTGAGATGACCGAAAACGATTTTCCCAGACTTCCGGTAATTCAAGACCGGAATCTTTTGGTTGCCATTACGACTTTTAAGGATGGATCGGATTATCAATCGCAATTGAATTTATCTGCGGAATTAAAGAATCGAATGCTGGGATTTTTAGCGCGGAAAAGCAGTTTGATTATTTACCCGACGGAAAAATCTTTGTTAGGCGGCTATCGGTTAAACCGGATGCACCGATAGATGGACCGCTTTTGTAGAAACATCTGATATTAAAAAGAACGATGCCGTAGAAGAATATCTGACAAAACAGCCCGATAATATTTGGGAAATTTGTTTCAAACTGTGCGAGATAGCCAAATTAAAAAGTTCCGGAAATGAGTCGTTGGTTTTTGGATAAATAATGCGAGCGCAAAGCTTCGGATGCAAGCTAAAAACGGCATCAATAAACGGTTGAATAAGACTGTAATAATGAGGAGTGTTTCTATGAAGTGTAAGGAAAACAAATACAAATTCCTTCAAGTCGCTTGGCTTACTTTTGCGCTTTTTCAAATTTCAATCATTTCTGCTTTGGCTCAAAATAGCGCTAAAACAGTGGAGCTTAACTACGATTTTCATCACGGTTTATTAGGTTGGACGGCAGATTTCTCCGATTACCCGGCAGGTCAGGAAGAGTTTTACGAATTATTTGCCGGAATTCGATATATGCCGCGAAAATTGACCCGTGTTCCAAGACGAGGATTTTATATTCAAGGAAACAATCACTCAGACGATTTGTTTATGTTCTTAAAGCGTCGTCTTGGTCCTGAAGACGGAATTGTTGCGAATCGGGCTTACCAAGTTCAATTCGTTTTAACTTTTGCCTCAAACGCGCCGAGCGGCTGTTTTGGCGCAGGCGGTGCTCCGGGAGAAAGTGTTCATTTGAAAGCCGGAGCTAGCCCGATTGAACCGCTTTCCGTTCTATACCCGGATGGGTGGCGATATATGAATGTGGATAAAGGAAATCAGGGCAACGGCGGCGCGGCAGCTTCTGTGGCAGGAAACATTGCTAACGGTATCCCGTGCGAGCAGGCAATTCCCTTTTCCCCTTTTGCTTTTGTGCAACGCTCTCATCAACATACCACTACTGTTACGGCTAATCCAAACGGAGAGCTATGGCTTTTAGTTGGAACAGATTCCGGGTTTGAAGCGATAACGAGACTTTATTATCAAAACATCTGGGTTAGATTAGTCTCTGCGAATTGAGAGTTCATAAGCTAAGGAACAATAGTGAATTATTCGACACGCGCTTTTTTCAATCTCTGACTCGCAGAGTTGATGCTTGCGCTTGCGACACAAATATAAGGAGATATTATGAAATTGAGTTTATTTAAAAGATTTTGTAAGGGAAAACGGAACTTGACGTTTCGTTTTGGTCTAATGCCGATGATAATCGGCTGGATAATAATTGAGTCAGTAACAACATCTATGGCTGCGCCTGGCGACCTTGACCCGACTTTCGGCAGTGGCGGCAAAGTTATTACTTCAGTGAGAGGTTATATTAGTGAGGCTGGCACTTCGACGGCGCTTCAAGCGGATGGAAAAATTGTTGTTGCAGGCAGCAGCGGCGACGGCTTTATGGGATCAGATTGGGACTTTGCAGTAGTGAGATACAACCCGGATGGAACGTTCGATACAACATTTGGAGTAGGCGGCAAGATTACGACACCGGTTAGCGATTCGATTGACTTAGCAAACTCAGTAGCTATTCAACCGGATGGGAAAATCGTGGTCGCAGGGATTGCCCTCCCTATCGGTCGGCAGGCTGACTTTGCAGTGGTTAGGTATAATTCAGACGGCTCGTTGGATACGTCATTTGACGGCGATGGAAAAGTTATCACTCCGATTGGCAACGCTCCCGATGGCGCAACCTCCGTGAAAATTCAGGATGATGGAAAAATCATCGTCGTAGGGTTTAGCCGCGGCACTACTGATTCTCAGGATTTAGCCGTGGTGAGATTAAACTCAAACGGATCGCTTGATACTACATTTGATGGTGATGGCATCGTCTTGACGAACACAGGCTCGATTGCCGATTACGCTCATTCTGTAGCCATTCAATCAAATGGAAAGATTGTGGTCGGCGGCGTTGGCGGAAATGGATTTAACATCATGCCTGCGGTTGTCAGATACAACTCGAACGGCTCGTTAGACACAACATTTGGCAATAATGGCATCGTTACAACACCAATCCTGTCTCAGGTTGACGAGTTATATGAAATCGCTATTCAACCGGATGGCAAAATTGTCGGGGTAGGTCGGGTTAATACTCCTGCTCCTGTTTCCAGCGACTTTTTAGTTGTGAGGTACAACATCAATGGCTCTTTGGATTCATCTTTTGATGGTGATGGAATTGTAATTACAGCAATTAGCAACAGCAATGATAGCGCATCCTCAATAGCGATTCAGGCAAATGGCAAAATTGTTGTGGCGGGCGGGAGCGTTGGAAACGGCAACATAGATTTCGCTGCTGCCAGATATAACTCGAACGGTTCGCTGGATTCGAGCTTTGGCAATGGCGGCATTATCATTACTCCGATGAGTACTACTTCTGATGACAGTGCCGCCTCGGTAGTGATTCAACCAAACGGTAAAATTATTCTCGCTGGCGCCACCAGCGAGGGGTTCAGATCTTATTTTGCGTTGGTTCGCTATCAAGGCGACTCGACAACCTCTGGTCAACCGTTGTTTGATTTCGATGGTGATAGAAAAACGGATATTTCCGTTTTCCGTTCGATTAATGGAATTTGGCATTTGAATCGCAGTCAAGCCGGTTTTACAGCTGTTCCATTCGGTTTGCCTTCCGATTTAATTGCACCCGCCGATTATGATGGCGACGGTAAAACCGACATCGCTGTTTTTCGCCAATCTGAAGGAACTTGGTATGGCTTGCGTAGTTCCGACGGGTCGTTCTTTGCCGCTCAATTTGGACAAAATGGAGATTCACCGCGTCCCGCAGACTTTGATGGTGACGGCAAAGCAGACCTCACTGTTTTTCGACGTTCCAACGGCTTCTGGTATCGCTTGAACTCTTCAAATAATCAATTCGTCGCTAGTCAGTTCGGATTAAATGGCGATGCGCCGTTGGTCGCTGATTTTGACGGCGATGGAAAATCCGACATCGCGGTTTGGCGATCTGGAGTCTGGTATTGGCTGAATAGTTCAAACGGACAGTTTTCAGCCGTCCAATTCGGTTTGAGTACAGATATTCCGGCTGTGGGTGATTTCGACGGCGACGGACGGGCGGATGTCAGCGTCTTTCGTCCGCAAACCGGGACGTGGTATCGCATGAATAGTTCAAACGGACAATTCGTCAGTGTACAGTTTGGACAATCGGGAGATACTCCGACTGTTGGTGATTATGACGGGGACGGGAAATCTGACATCGCAGTTTGGCGACCTTCTAATCGAGTTTGGTATCGGTTGAGTAGTTCAAATGGACAGTTCTTTGATGTGCCGTTCGGCTTGAACGGCGATAAGCCTGTTCCGTCAGCTTTCTTGTCCTCTTGTCAATTTGCAATTTGTATAGCATCACCATAAGTCTCAGCAGTAGAAATCGGCTTGCTTTTGATTTCGAGCAGCGATTAAAAGGCAAGCCGATTCATTTTAGAAAACTTTGGATACTAATTCAGAGTTGAGAGGATTTCGCAAAGGACGCTAAGAGAGAAGAATGGCTGGATTCTATTGGTTATTTTCAACCCTTGATTCGCATAAAATTAAAAAATTATGAAACGAATTATTTTTTGTATCGCGCTGAGCGCGATTTTTAATCTGATGTCTGTAAATGCACAGAGCGAAGGACGATCTCAAGCACAAGAAAAAATTCCGTTCAAAAAAATCTGGAGCGGAAGGGATTTATCAAATGATTTACAATCCGCCGCGCCGCCAAATCTTTATAATGCCGATGCTGCAAGCTGGAGCAAACTATGGAAAGCGTGGCGCGGCGAACCTGTTCCGATAGTTGATTTTGATAAAGAGTTGATTGTTTTTTGCACAACCTCCAGCCCGAATAGTTGTGGGATAAATCTTTCGCTCGATGAACAAGGCGATTTGGAAATCACATCCGTCACCACGCTTATCGGTTCGGACGCAAAAACCTTCAACTATCAAATCGGTTTAATTGACCGCGCCGGAATCAAGTCAATCGAAGGAAAACCGATTGCACCGAGCAATGCCGCAACTAATAAGAATCCAAACAGCGATGTTGTGGAGCAATTAAAACAAGCGACGCAGGAATTGCTCGATGCCATCGCTTCGGGCGATAAAGCAGTCTGGGAAAAATATCTGGCGGAAGGCAGTATTTATGCCGATGAAGAAAGACGGGTCCTGACCAAAGACGAACTAATTAAGGAGATAAATCCGCTTCCGAAAGGTTACATCGGCACTATCAAAATCGGCGAAACCAAAGCGTTGGTGCAGGACAACGTGGTTGTGCTTTCGCATCTCGACCGCGAAGATTTGGAATTATACGGTCAGAAACTCGTTACTTATTTCCATACGACCAACACTTGGGCAAAGCAAGCGGGCGGGCAATGGAAACTTGTCGGCACACAGGTATCGGCGATTCCGAATGAACGAAAACCGGGTAAAATTGACTCGAAAACACTTGATTCGTATGCCGGACAATACCAACTTGCGCCGGAAGTTTTTTATACAATCACCCGCGAAGGCGATAAGTTATTCGGTCAGCGAACGGGACGCCCCAAAGAAGAACTGCTTCCGCTCTGCGGAGATATTTTTTATAAAAAGGGCGTTTGGCGCGGCGAGAAGGTGTTTGAAAGAGATTCAAGCGGCAAGATTATCAATATGCTCGACCGCCGCGAAAACAACGACCTTGTATGGAAAAAAGTTAAATAGATTTTTGAATAAAAATAATGACAAATGGAAAATCAAAAAATGAGAAAAGTAATTTTATCAACGAATGTTACACTTGACGGCTTTATTGAAGGACCAAACGGCGAACTCGATTGGATGATGATGGATGAGGAAATCTGGAAAGAGGTCAAGGCTCTATTAAGCACGGTGGACACTACTTTATTCGGACGAGTGACTTATCAAGGTTTTGAAAGCTACTGGTCATCTGTGCCTGCAAACCCAGAAAGCCCGAAGGGTGAAGTTGAATTTGCTCACTGGATAGAGAAGACATCCAAGATTGTTTTTTCAAAAACTCTGGAAAAGGCTGAATGGAACAATTCAAGATTGGTGAAAGAAAATATTGCGGAAGAAATCTCGAAACTCAAAGGGCAGCCCGGCAAGGACATTTTGATGTTCGGCGGCGCGGGCATCGTCCAAACTTTTATGCGACTCGGCTTGATTGATGACTATCGAATTAACATTTATCCAATTGTTTTAGGCAGCGGAATATCGTTATTCAAAAACTTTGAGGACAGAATGAATTTCAAACTTTTAGAAATCAAGACGTTTAATTCCGGGGTCGTGGGACTTCACTACCAGCCCGACAAAAAAGAATAAAACAAAGATTATGAAGAAATCAGAAATCAATCCGATGCCGCCGTATTTCGACCGCTACATCAACCTCGTTGATGATGTCGAACTGCCGCAGGCTTTTGCATACAGTATCCAGCAACTAAATACTTTGGATAAAAGCCTGCTGACAAATCTCGGTGACAAAAAATACGCGCCCGACAAATGGACGGTCAAGGAAATTTTTCAGCACATCATTGATTGGGAGCGAATTTTGTCCTACCGTGCGTTGCTATTTGCCAGACGCGAAGGTTCAACGCCGCAAGGCATTGACGAAAATCTGCTGGCGGCAAAAATGAATGCTGAGAGAAGAACGATTGATGCGCTTGTTGAAGAATTGAAACTCGTTCGAGTTTCGACAAAAACGATGTTCGATAGTTTCGATGACGAAATGATGCAAACCGGCGGCACGAATTGGAAATATGAGATTTCGGTTTTGGCGATGGGTTTCAGCATCATCGGACATCAAATTCATCACCTCAAAATTATCGAAGAAAAGTATTATTGAACAATTTACAAGCGATGAAAGTTTTATTGGTTTGGTTGATTTTGTGCGGCATCTGGGGCTCGAGTTGGATTTTTATCAAATTCGGTTTGGAGGATTTGCCGCCCGTCAGTTTTGGGGCTTGGCGGCTTGCCGTCGCCGTCGCCATTTTGCTGTTAATTTTAGCGGCAAATAAAATTCCGTTTCCGCGTGACAAACGATTTTGGATTGTTGCGGGTGTAACCGAGCAGCTAAACATTTCCGGCATTTTGGCTCTGGCGGGTTGCGCGGCTCATTGTCGGCTCGTTTTTTGATGCCTACGCCAGCATTCTGACCAAAGCGCACGGCACAAAATCAAATTTGACGGCACTGCTGAATTTAGCCGCCGAGGACACCGAAGAAAAATTGTTGAAACACAAAAATAATGGGTTTCGCTCCAATTCAAGGGTTACGCCGTTGGAAGTGACGAATTAAGCGAGACAGACTAAAAGATGGAATTCCAATTCCGCCGCAAGATTCAAATTACAAGAATTGTCGGAGATAAAAATGATTGCAATAGCTAAAACAGACGACGAAATTCAAAATTGTTACGCGGTAATGGCGGAACT
>Ga0136618_10000278_pt1 | contig 16487 bp, 15 predicted proteins | sample AntDrymUQ3302106_2_FD_104805 | JGI IMG/M metagenome (GOLD analysis project Ga0136618, IMG submission 104805) | Polar desert sand microbial communities from Dry Valleys, Antarctica - metaG UQ330 (21.06) | ecosystem: Environmental > Terrestrial > Soil > Desert | place: Antarctica: Dry Valley... | reverse complement strand
CGAGTGGTTTGAAAATTTTCGAGATAAATTTAGGTAAATTCAGATAAATTTAACATTCGGGCTGGATTTTTCACCCCAAATCGTTGTATGCTTTTTCGCCATAGACACAATATCTTGTTGAAATCGCAAATCTCTCGGAAATTCATAAATACAGTTTTGGCAATTAAATCTTCTTAAAAAGGAATCATACATAATGACTACGAACGGGCTTCAAGTAAAGAATAAAGGAATCAATATAAGTTTCGACGACCAAGTGGTTACGGGCGCGAAAATTATCGTCATAGGTGTCGGCGGCGGCGGCAGCAATGCGGTCAATCGAATGATTGAAGAAGGTATCAAAGGTGTCCAGTTTATTGTGGTGAACACCGACGTGCAAGCCTTGAATGATTCCAAAGCCCCGATAAAAATCCAGCTTGGCAGCGAGCTGACGCGCGGTCTCGGTGCCGGCGCAAATCCGACTATCGGACGGCAGGCGGCGATTGAAGACACCGAGAAAATAATGGACGTTCTCGAAGGTTCGGATATGGTCTTCGTCACCACCGGACTCGGCGGCGGAACGGGAACAGGTGCCGCGCCGGTGATTGCCGCGCTCGCTATCGAACTCGGCGCGTTAACGGTTGCCGTTGTTACCAAACCTTTTACCGTTGAAGGCAAAAAGCGGATGCGGCAAGCCGAAGAAGGACTCGCGGAACTGCGCGGCTGTGTTGATACGATAATTACGATTCCGAATTCAAAACTTAAAGACGGTGAAGAAAAAATTTCGATTATCGATGCGTTCCGGCGGGCGGACGATATTTTGCTGCAAGCCGTTCAAGGCATCTCGGATTTAATAACCGTGTCGGGCGTTATCAATCTCGACTTCGCCGACGTAAAATCGGTGATGCAGGGAATGGGCGTAGCATTGATGGGCATCGGACACGGAACGGGTGCCGGCGCGGCTATCAAAGCAATGAAGGCGGCGATTGACTCCAAACTGCTCGAAGAAAATTCAATTAAGGGAGCGAGAGGCGCGCTTATCAATATCACGGGTTCAAAAAATATGCCGCTCGACGAGATTGAAGAAGCAATTTCTTTGATTTACCAGGAAGCCGACGAAGACGCAAATATCATTTTCGGAACGGTGTTTGACGAAGAGATGGAAGACAAAGTGAAAATAATCGTTATCGCCACCGGCTTTGACAATTATAAACAAATAGCAGCACCACAATCACCGTTTGCAGAATCGGCGCAAGCGGCGGTGAGCGGCGCAACAATGCCGCCGACATACAATCCTCTGGATGTAAAAAAGGACGAAGATATAAATGTCCCAACTTTTATCCGCCGCCAAGCAGATTAAGGATTTAGGATTTGAGATTCAGGATTCAGGATTTGAGATTCAGGATTCAGGATTTGAGATTCAGGATTCAGGATTTGAGATTCAGGATTCAAAATTAAAATCATAAATTCTGAATTCTAAATTCTGAATCATAGATTAATATGCCTTTTTGCGGTTTTGTTTAATTATTATTTTGGCTTTTGTGTCAAAATGGTCTGGTGAAGGTCGAACGAAACGAAAACATCTCTAAATCTGCTTTGGATAAATCCTTGCCGCGAGTCGGTATAACAATGGGCGATGCCGCCGGAATCGGCGCGGAAATCATTCTCAAAGCATTTGTCGACGAGAAAACACAAAGAATTTGCTCGCCCGCTATCATCGGTGATACCGCATATTTAAGAAAAACGGCACAGGATTTGGGAATAGAGTTTGACTTCGTTGAGGCGGCAGAAAACCTTCCGAAAAGTCCGAACCAAATTGTCGTTCACGATTTGAAAAATCTTCCCGAGAAAGTAATTTTGGGCGAAGATTCGAGTGTCGCCGGACGCGCCGCCGCCGAATACATCGAAACAGCCGTCAGGCTCTGGCGCGAGAAAAAGATTGATGCAATCTGCACCGCGCCGATTAGCAAAAAAGCGATTGCGCTCGGCGGTTACGACTTTCCCGGACACACGGAATTTCTGGCACACCTAACCGATACGAAAGATTTTGCGATGAGTTTTTTTGCCGAAAACTTGCGCGTCGTTTTGCTTTCAACGCACATTTCGCTTCGCAGCGCGATTGACTTGATAAAAAAAGAAAAATTGGTTGAACTCATAAAATTTTCTCATCAAGCGTTATCGAAACTTTTGAAAAAAGACGTAAAAATCGCGGTTGCCGGTCTTAACCCGCACGCTTCCGAAGGCGGGATGTTCGGCACGGAAGAAGCCGTTGAGATAATACCGGCAATTACCGAATGCCGCGAAAATTTCGGCATAAATGTTTCGGGCGCATATTCTCCCGATACGATTTTTTTGCGCGGATTCAAAGGCGAATTCGATGCGGTTGTTTCCTGCTATCACGACCAGGCGACAATCGCCGTCAAATGTCTGTCATTCGGCGCGTCGGTCAATGTAACGCTCGGTCTGCCGCTGGTCAGAACCTCGGTTGACCACGGCACCGCTTTCGATATTGCCGGGAAGAATTTAGCCGATGCTTCGAGTATGAAAGCGGCGATAGAACTCGCGGCGAAATTAATAAAAAATCAGTAGCACTCAAATTGAATTCGTAAAACAGAAATTTTTTTTGTAGAATAAGCGTCAGCATCAGCAAAGTAGGTTTATTAATGAACGAACAGCAAAGCGGCGGTCAAAAACAGATATTGGTTGCCGACGACGATCCGGCGATTCTAAGGTTGGTCAAAATAATAATTGAAAAGGAAGGTTATACGGTTATCGCGGCACGCGACGGCAAAGAAGCGTATAAACTTTTGCAATCGGGCGAGCCTTTTATAGCGGCGGTTTTCGATGTCGTGATGCCGTATATTCAAGGCACGGAACTGGTTCGTTATATGCAGTCGGAAAAACGCCTGATGAAGATTCCGGTGATTATGATGACGGCTGAACAAAATCCGCGTCTTTCATCGGAAAGTTTTTCGGCGGGCGCGGTTGCCTTTTTGCCCAAGCCGTTCACGACTGCACAGTTGCAGACGATGGTTCGGATGTTTATTCAACGAGGTCAAACGCCTTCATAAACGTATCTTTTTACGCAGTTATTTTTTAAGACAGATAAACTTCTCAAAAAAGATTTTTCAAATGGTTCGATAAGGAGCAAACCGCCGTGTCAAAACACAGATTATTACTAGCGGATGATTCGGTAACGATTCAAAAAGTCGTCAATCTGACTTTTGCCGAAGAAGGAATTGAAGTTATCACCGTCGGCGACGGCAATACGGCGATGGAAAAATTTATCGAATTTCCGCCCGATTTAGTGATGGTTGACGTAAATATGCCCGGACTCGACGGTTATCGAATTTGCGAGATGATCAAGCAGGACGAGGAAACCAAGCAAATTCCGGTCATTCTGCTGGTCGGTTCGTTCGAGCCATTTGATGAAGCCGAAGCGCGTCGCGTCGGCGCGGACGATTATCTGACCAAGCCTTTTCAATCAATTCGCCAATTAGTTAACACGGTTTCCGGTTTGCTCAATCGCTCGAACGGTAACACTTCTTCTAATCAAGCTGATTACACTTCAGAAAATCAAGCGACTGAAACATCTGTCGGCGATTTCGACAACGCTTTTCAGACGAAGGATGAGGCGAGTTTTGAATTGTTGGACGATTCCGGATTGGATGACGAGATGATCCAAACAAATCAAATCGGCAGTCTGCCGGTGGACGAAACGCAAAAGTTTGTTTCCGAACCGCATTTTCAAACATCGGAAAATGATTTTGCATATTCCGGCGCGACCGAAAAAGAAAATTCAGCGGAAACTCAATCTTTAACCGCCGCAGATTTTGAATCGGCGCGGATGGATTCAGCCGAGATGGAAACCGGGCGGCTTGATGAAAAAGTTTTTGAATTTGCCGATGAGCAGCCTGATGCTCAAGAAAATGTGTTGGAATTTTCGGGGCAGGAAACATCAGACTATAAAGAATTTCCAGACTATTCGTCAGTGGCGGATGATAATGAGAACGCATCGAGCGATGCGGATTTTAATGTTTCAACACAACCTAAAAACGCTCCGGTTTTTGATTTTGACGATTTAGACCTTTTGGACCTTTCGCCGCACGAAGAAAAATCGCTTCCTGAAACCGAGCGGGAAACAATGGCAGAAAAAATTCCCGGAGTTTCTGAGACAGTCAGCGTTGAAGATAAAAAAGATTCGGCAGAATTTGGCGAAAAGAAAGATTCGACGGAAATGGCAAATCTTTCACCCGAAGTTATCGAAGCTATTGCGAGAAAGGTAATGGAAAAACTTTCCGACAAAGTTATCAAAGAAATCGCTCAGGGAATCACGCCGCAAACGGTTGAATCGGCAATCCGTGAAATGGCGCAGAAGAAAACTAATTAATGGAAAATGGATAATGGATAATGGATAATTAAAATCTTTTTTAGATTATCCATTTTCCATTTTCCATTTTCCATTTTCTTCCGTTTTAAGAAACGGTTGGAAGTTCGATAATAAATTTTGCGCCGCGCGGTTTGTTTGAAACCGCCTTTATTTTCCCTTGATGCTCGCCGATGATTCTCTGCACAATCGCCAATCCCAAACCTGTTCCGCGTCCTTTGGTAGAAAAATAAGGCTGAAAGAGTTTCTGAAAACCGGCAGGGGAAATTCCGTTCCCGTTGTCGGAAACTTCCGCAACAATCAAATCACGCGCCGCGTCGTGAAAGGTTTTTATGAAAATCAGCTTTTCCGGCTGCGCTTCGTCAAACGCTTCAATCGAATTTTCGATTAAATTTACAAATGCGCGGCGTAATTGCTCTTCATCAATCATCACGCCCGGAATATTTTCGCCTAAACTCATTTCAATTTTAACGTCGGAAAAACGGTCTTCGTAGAGAAAAACGGATTGTTCAATCGTTTCATTAATGCTTCCCTTTTCGAGTTTCACATTCGGCAGCCGGGCAAATTTGGAAAATTCATCAACCATTGACTTCAGCGAATTAACCTCGCGCAAAATCGTCTCCGTTCCGTCTTTGATAACTTTTGCAATCTGGTCTTTCGATTTTGGATTTTGGATTTTGGATTTTGGATTTTCACTCTGGTCTTTGGACTTTGGTTTTTGGTCTTCGGATTCTGAATCTTGAATCTTGAATTCTGAATCGGCTTCAGCCCGTAATTCGTAATTTGTAATTCGTAATTTGTCTTCCGCATCGCCATTTGTAAAATTCTTTGCAATGCGCTCTGCCGAAAGCTGAATCGGTGTCAACGGATTTTTTATTTCGTGTGCCATCCGTCGGGCTACTTCCTGCCACGCCGAAGCGCGTTGAGCGGCAATCAATTCGCTCAAATCTTCAATCACCAGAACCACTCCGACTGCTTCGCCGTCGCTAATATTCGGCAAAGCGGTTGCCGATAAAACGACCGGCAAATTCCCGTTCGTCTCCGCGCTACCGTCGGCAAATTCGCGCTGCAAAACCGTTTGCTCGCTTGCCTGTCCGATGCGTTTGGCACGTGCCAGAAGTCTTTCCAAAATTGTGCGATTTTCTTCATTGACAAGCTGCTTCAAATCAAATTGTGCGAAATCCGCATTTTCGAGTTTTAGAATTTGGATTGCCGCTTTGTTGATGGTCGTTACACGGTTTTTGCTGTCTAAAGATATAACGCCGGTCGAAAGCGACTGCAAAACAGTTTCGATATATTTGCGGCGTTCTTCGAGTTCGGCGGAATTTTCTTCGAGTTTTGCCGACATCTGATTAAACGTCAAAACAAGCAGCGCAAGCTCGTCTTCGGCAAGCACGGAAACGCGGTGCGCTAAATCTCCACGCGCGATTTTGTCCGCGCCTTCCGCCAACGCTTTGATTGGAACGGTCAAACCCCGCGCGATATAAAAAGCCGTCCAAGAAGAAGCGAAAATCAAAAGAAATGTCAAAACTCCCAATGTCAGAAACCCGATTCGCCGGACACCGACCTGTGTTTGCTTTAATTTTTCAAGTTCGCCGCGAGAACTTTCAAATAATTGGTTGACGTTTTCGGCAGGGCGCAAACTCGGCACGACAATTAACATTCGTCCGTCGGAAAGTGTTGCCGCGGCAGCGTCGAAAAACTTTCCGTCCCTCAAAGCTGCTTCGCTAAAATTGTTTTGGTGAACAAATCTAAGAGTTTTTTCGAGTTCGGCTTTTTGTTCCGCATCCAGATTTTTTTCGCCTGCGGCAATCACGTCGCCCGTTTTCGAGATTATTTCGAGTTTCGTCAAATTTCCCGCTTCGACCAGCGTCTGCAAATCCTGAGCGGTAATTTCCCGTTTTTCCAGTTCGGCTGCCAGCATATTGGCAGTCTCCTGCAATTTCAATGTCTGGTCGGTGATTAACAGATTTTGCACGCGCCCGGCTTCGCTGATAGCATTCTGGGGAATTTGCGTGAACCAGCGTTCCAGTGCGCGATTCGTATACAAATAAGAAAAAACCGCCATCGCAATAATCGGCAAAATGCTGATGGCGAAAAAATACAGCAAAAGTTTGGTCTTGATTTTCGAGCCGAGCTGCATCGCTCGTCTTTCGCGGCGAAGTTTCAAAAGACTGCGAATAAAAATAAATCCGAATATGACGAGTGCGAAAAAATTGAGCGAGGAAAGCGCGTAGAGCAAAAGCGTGTCGCTGGCGGAATTAATTTCAAAATCTTTCCAGTAATTAGATGATTGTAAAAGAACTAAAACTGTTAGCAAAACCAGTACAAACGCGCCGAGAAACCAGGGAGGCGTGCGTTTTTTCGGTTTTGTCCGGCTTTGTTCGTTTTCGCTCATATTTGCAGTTTATCACAAAATATTTTTCGTGAGTTCTTAGAGTTTTTTGGGTTCATAGAGTAAAATCCAAAACTTATGAATCAAGTTTTTTTCAACGAGTTTGGACGCATTCGGAGCGGTTGGCGCGGAATTATTTTTTTGCTTTTGTTCGTTTTCGTTTCAAGCGGTTTCGGGGCAGTCATTCGGGCGATTCTCGCCGATTCGCCGATTGGTTTTAATGAAGGCGGCTTGTCGGGATTCGTCGTTCCGAACTTTATTTTGCTGACGCTTTCAATTTTTATTGGTTGGCTGTGCGGAAAATTCCTGGAAAATCTACCGTTCCGCGCACTCGGCTGCTGGTTCACAAAAAATTGGCTCAAAGATTTGTTTCTTGGATTGGCTTTAGGCACAATCTCGATTTTTTTCGCGGCTTTTATAGCAATGATTTTCGGCGGAATGACAATTGAACCGAATCGAACAAACGGAAGCTCGGCGATTTTGCTGACTTTAGGCGTTTCGCTGGCGGTTTTTATTCTCGGCGCGGCGGCGGAAGAAGCACTTTTTCGCGGCTACATTCTGCAGACTTTTACCCGCGCAAAACTTGCCTGGTTAGCTATCGCGCTGACTTCCCTGTTTTTTGCTTCGGGTCATTCCGGCAATCCGAACGCAGGTTATATTTCCACAATAAACACTGCTTTGGCAGGCGTTTGGTTCAGTTTCGCTTATCTTAAAACGCGCAATTTATGGATGGTTTTCGGTTTGCATTTAATGTGGAATTGGGTGCAGGGCGCGATTCTGGGAATTCCGGTGAGCGGCATCAAAGAATTGACGACTGCTCCGCTTTTTCAGATTACAAATGCCGGTTCGACCGTTTTGACCGGCGGAGATTACGGCATCGAAGGCGGAATTGCCTGCACGATTGCGTTGATAGCGTCGAGTGCTTTGATTTGGTATTTGCCGATGTTGAAACCGACCGAAGAAATGCTGTCTTTGACAAGCGAGAAGATTCCGACAAAACAGTTCACTCAAACCAACGTGATTTCCGGCTAGGAAATGATAGCCGCCAAAAGGCGCAAAAGGAACAAAGGAACGATAGAAATTTTTTTGATTTTTTTGCGCCTTTTTGCGTGGATTCTTTTTCTATAGATTTCAGGCGGCTTGAATCTTAAAGCTGATGTCAACGGCTTTTGCCGAATGAGTTAATCTCCCGACACTAATCAGGTCAACACCGGCTTCGGCAAACAAGCGCACGCGGTCTAAATCCATTCCGCCCGAAGCCTCAAGTAAAACATTCGGATTCAGTTGGCGTGACAGTTCAACCAATTTTTCCGCTTCTTCCGGCGTTTGATTATCTAATAAAACGATGTCCGCGCCTGCTTCTATCGCTTCACGAAGCTGCGCCCAATTGGAAATCTCGACTTCGATTTTGTGGAGATGCCCGACTTTTTTCTTTGCCATCGTGATGGCTTCAGTGATGCCGCCCGCGAGCGCAATGTGATTGTCTTTGATTAAAACGCCGTCATCGAGTCCGAACCGATGATTTTTGCCGCCGCCGACCGTTACTGCATATTTTTCAAGCAGTCGAAGACCGGGCGTGGTTTTTCTGGTGTCAATAATCTGTGTGTTCGTGCCTTCGACGGCTTTGACATATTGGCGCGTTAGAGTCGCCACGCCGCACATTCTTTGCAGCAAATTCAGCGCAACTCTTTCGCCCGCGAGCAAAACATCGGCATAACCTTTCAAAGTTGCAAAGACGGTTCCCGCCTTAACTTCATCACCGTCGCCGAAGGTGTTTTCCAATTCGGGATTTTCCGGGTCGAGATGTGCGAAAACCGCTTCGGCAATTTCCAACCCGCAAAGCACCAAATCTTCCTTTGCCAAAAATTTGCCAAACCCGCGCACGTCGGGCGGCACGGTTGATTGCGTCGTAATATCGCCGCGTCCGATGTCTTCTCTTAAAAATTCACCGATGTCGGCGAGAATTTCTCCAGTGTCTATCCAAGACATAATGTTTTTTCGTAGAAAATTTGTATGGATTTAATTGAGCTATTTAAGCATAATTGCCTGCAAATTTATACTTTCATCCAAAAAAACTTTCGATTGTTTTCAGATGCGTGGTCTCGCTTTATCAAACTTCCATTTATTTAATGTTCAGAATCTATAAAGTTCTCCGCATTTTCAATTTTGCATCCGGTGAATTAGACTTGATTTCTAATGTCGCTTAAAATTTACGATTTATTATGAGCAAAAAATATCGTGTTGGAATTTTGGGTGCGACCGGAACAGTCGGGCAGAGATTTGTTCAGCTTCTGGAAAATCATCCGCAGCTTGAGATAACCGCGCTTGCGGCTTCCGACCGCTCGACCGGCAAAAGATACGCCGAAGCGTGCGCCTGGAAACTTGCGGGCGAGATGCCCGAATATGTCAAAGACATTGTGGTCGAGCCGATTGCGCCGCCGCTCGATTGCGATTTTGTGTTTTCAAGTTTGCCGGCGAGTGTTGCGCGTGAAACCGAAGAAGCATTTGCGCGTGCCGGTTTTCCGGTTATCAGTAATTCATCAGCTTATCGAATGGACGAAGACGTGCCGCTTCTGATTGCTGAAATCAACCACGAACACACCGATTTAATCAAAATCCAAAAACGCAGACGCGGCTTTAACAAAGGATTTATCGTGACAAATCCGAATTGCGCGGTGATATGTTTTGCGCCGCCGCTCGCCGCGCTCGATAGAAAATTCGGTGTCGAAGCCGTTTTCGTAACGACTTTGCAGGCGATTTCCGGCGCGGGTTATCCGGGCGTTTCGGCTTTCGATATAACGGAAAATGTTTTGCCGTATATCGCCGGTGAAGAGCCGAAGGTCGAAACCGAAGCGCAAAAAATTCTCGGTAAATTTTCCGGTGAAACAATTGAAAAAGCCGATTTTACCGTGAGCGCGCAATGTTTTCGCGTCAACGTGATTGACGGACACACGGCATCGGTCAGAGTAAAGCTGCGACAAACTTCGACTTTGGAAGGCGCAATGGAAGCAATGAAAAGTTTCCCGTCGCTCAAACTTCATTCTTCGCCCGAACATTTCATAGACATCTGCGACGAGCCTTCGCGCCCGCAGCCGCGACTCGACCGCGACAACGGCGACGGAATGACGATTACCGTCGGCAGACTTTTCCCCGACAACATCTTCGACTACCGCTTCGTCGCCCTTTCGCACAACACCGTTCGCGGCGCGGCTGGTTCGGCTGTTTTGAATGCAGAGTTGTTGATTTATAAGGGTATTTTGTAAATTTTCGATTTGTAAAAAAGTTTTTATATTGATATTAAACAGTGGTTTACAAAATTTATTTGTGATTAAGTTCTGTTTGATGTGTTTTTGTAATACGAATCAAAAAGCGTAGTGCTTCATTCACCGATGCCGAATCAGGAAACGCTTCGGCAACGTCAGCCTCTAAATTTACAATTGAATTACTCCGGTGATATTCTTCTGCAAAACGATTTGGACGTGCTTTAGAATAATCAAACCTATACTCGGATTTCATTTCGTCGTTATCGCTCATTTTCATAATCCTGCCTTTCTAAATTAGTTGTCTCGCGTGCATTTATTATTCTAATTCTCATCAAAGTTCGTTCGGTAAAACAAACTGCTAAAAGTCTGTTTCGTTCCGAATACCCGACAATAATTTCACGTTTTTCATCTTTCGAATGTTCGTCATCATAAAACATTTTAGCAAAGAAATCACCAAAAACTGTACTAGCTTCTTCAAAACTAACACCGTGTTTCTTGAGGTTGCTTGCGGCTTTTTCTTTGTCCCATTCAAATTGCATAATTTTCACAGGTCAATTGAAGATAAAACGCAGATTTTTTATTTTGTATCAAATCTTAAACTTTCCATAATTTTTTCTAACTTATTTTGTCCATCGGAATTAAAATAGGTCAGCACAAACGTTAAGGAGTAACCCTTACGAATCGCGGTAAAAAGTTTCTGGTTGATAATCTCTTCTTTCACACTGCTTTTGATAGTAAATGTCGAAAACTCTATTCCGCCTAGCTTGGTTTTCTGAACATCTTTCAATAATGTAAATTTAGGATTAGTTAGAAAAAAGTTCTTGGTGGCGACAGCAGCCATTTCCGAATTGATTTGATAACTCGGCTGTTTTAAAACGCCAATTCCCAGATTTGCGTTTTTCCCCAGATTGTTATTTTTTTCGGTTAAGAGAAAAATTATTGTTTCTTTTTTTACAGCGTCTTCAAATGCTTCGTTGATTTTTTCCTTATCAGTTTTTAAAACTTCAAGCCCAACGTTTTTGCTTGCGTCAATTTCCATATCGGTCAATCGGCTCCATTCCTTCGAGAAGCTCAAAGAAAAATTAAAAAAAGTATTTTTATAGCTCGTTTCGGTTGCCGCGCCGAGAAAATCGCTTGGAATTGAAGCTGCAGAGTTTTCAGGAGATTTATTTAATTTAAATGATTCAAAAAATCGTTCGGTTTCCTTTTTAAATTCAGTAATTTTATCTGTATTGTATTTACTCAGAATATGCCAGTTTGTTACATCACTTCTAATTTCATAAATCCTTTTTCCGATGATAAAAATTCTCACCTTTGAATAGTGATAATCTTGAAGAACATCAAACTCTTTGCCTGCTTTCCCGTCGATTACAATCATTCTTTCAGCTTCAATTGTTGATTTTGGAATTTTCAATAAATTATTTTTGATTATTCCATAAATTTTTTCCTTATTTATTTCCAAATCAATACTAAAATCAACTGCATTTACAATTGAATTAGAACCTTGCCGGTAGACCTGATAACTTGTAACAGTTCCGTTTTCTATCTCTTGCCTGGTTTTTTGGGGAACGCCCGGAAATGTTATTTGAAAAGTTTTGTCTTCGGAAACGAACTCCTTTAAATCACTTTTTTCAGGTGCTTTATATATCAGAGGCGGCGGTGGCGGCGGCGGTTGCGCCAAAGCAGACAAACCACAAATATTTACAACAAACATCAGATTTAATAGATGCTTCATAAAATCTCCTCTATTACTTTAATCTTGCTCCGATTTTCACGTTTTCCAAAAACGTCGCAATCGCGGGCGTGTCGTCTTCTTCCAAACTCGCGGCGCAAATCATTCCTTGTGATTCAAGCCCGCGCATTTTTCTCGGTTTCAAATTCGCCACAACGACGACTTTGCGACCGATTAATTTTTCCGGCTCGTAGTATTCGGCTAAACCGGCAAGAATCTGGCGCGGTTTTTCTTCGCCCAAATCAATCTCAAAGCGAAGGAGTTTGTCTGCTTTCGGAATGCGTTCGGCGACTTTTATTTCGCCGACACGCAGCTCGACTTTTAGAAAATCTTCAATTGCTATGAATTGGTCTTCGGTCTTTGGACTTTGGTCTTCGGTCGTTGTCATTTGCCTATCGTTGGCTGACTGCAATTCATTATTAGCTGCACTCGAACGCTCTTCTGCTGAATTCTGATTTCTGACTTCTGACTTCTGACTTTCAATTTCGTTCATAATTTTATTTTTATCAATGCGCGGGAAAACGGCTTCGGTAATGCCGATTTTAGTTTCTGTTTTTAATTCTCCCCAAATTAAATTTTCAGGATTTATTTTCGAAACGTCTTCGGTCAAACCGATTTGATGATAAATTTTCTGCGTCTCTTTCGGCATCACCGGATACAGAAAAACGCACAGCCAGCGAAGTGTTTCGGTTGCGCGATATAAAACCGCGTTTAAGGTTTCGGCTTGATTTGCATCTTTTATCAATTCCCAGGGCTTGGCATCGGAAATCATCTTGTCAACTTTTGCAATTACGCTCCAAACCATTTCCAATGCCTGGCTAAACTCAAAATTATCAAATTTTCGCAAAAATTCATCGCGGGTGTGTTCGAGAACCGAAACCAATTCCTGCTCGTCGGCGTTGATTCCCGCGCGCTTGGCGTGAAGATAATTTTCTTCGTGAATTTTCCCGCTCGGAATTTCACCGTTTCGATATTTCGTAATCATCGAAAGCGTTCTGGATGAAAGATTGCCCAAGCCGCTCGCCAGATCCGCGTTTGCTCTTTCAATCAAATTTTCATAGCTGAATTTTCCGTCCTGCCCGAAAACCATTTCGCGCAAAAGAAAATATCGAAGCGCGTCGGCTTGGAAATGTTTGTGCAAAACATCAATCTCAATCACGTTGCCGATGGTTTTGCCCATTTTGCGACTGTCCGCGTCGAGCCACATTCCATGCGCGTAAACCGTTTTCGGCAAATCAATTTCAGCCGCCGTCAAAAACGACCACCAATAAATTGTGTGAAAACGCAGAATGTCTTTGCCGACAATGTGCACCGTGTTTTGCCAATACTTTTCAAAACCCGTTTTTTCCGAATTGCCCCAACCGATTGCCGTAATGTAATTTGAAAGCGCGTCCATCCAAACATACATCACGTGATTTGCGTCGTCGGGAACGGGAACGCCCCACGCGACCGAAGATTTTTCCCGGCTGATTGATAAATCCTGCAAGCCGCGCTTTATAAAAGCGACGACTTCGTTTCGCCTGGCTTCCGGCTGAAGCCTGTTTGGATTTTCTTCGATGATTTGCAAGAGCGTTTCGTCATAATCGGAGAGCCGAAAAAAATAACTTTCCTCCGCAACCTTGTCGAGCGGTCGCTCGTGAATTTTGCAAAGTGGAACATCTGAATCTTCTTGTTTTATATACTCGTCTTCGTTTTTAAACTCGGCGCACGGAGCGCAAAACCAACCTTCGTAAAAGCCTTTATAAATCGTCGGATTCCCTTTCGGCGTTTTGTTTTCAGCGATTTTGCGCCAAAATTTCTGCACGGCTTCATAATGAAACGGCTCGGTCGTCCGCATAAAAATGTCGTATCCGCCGTTTTCCTTATTCAAACCGAAATCGGCAAACATTCTTTTCAGCTCGCCCGAAATGTAATCAACCTGCTCTTGCGGCGTGCGATTATTCTTCTCGGCGGCGCGTTGAATATTGATGCCGTGTTCGTCAGTCCCGGTGAGAAAATAGGTGTCATAGCCGCGCTGTTTTTTATGACGCTGAATCACGTCCGCCACAATCGTCGAGTAAAGATGTCCCAGATGCGGCAAACTGTTGGCGTAATAAATTGGAGTAGTGATATAGAAAGTTTTCATATTCGTAAATCGTAAATAGTAAATCGTAAATCGCCAATAGTAAATTACAACTATTCACGATTTACGATTCACAATTTACTGTCTTTTATTTTCGATTCGGCTGTGCGCCCGCGAATTCATCGCCCGGATTAAAGCGCGGCATTGTCGGCGCATTTGCTACTTTCAAGCCGATGGCGAAAGATGTTTCGACCATTTGGACAACGCCGTCAAACCGCCAATCTTCACGAAACTCGTCCGACGGTTGATGATAATTGTTTTTGTTAAATTCATCGAAGGTTTTTTGCGCGTAATCCTTCGGTTTGCCGACGTAGTCAACACCGCTGCGAATGCTGATTGACGGCACGCCGATTCTGGCAAAAGGAAAATGGTCTGAGCGGAAAAACGAACCTTGTTCAGGATGCGCGTCCTGCGCGAAAGTCATTTTACGCTCTCCGAGAACATCCATCACAATCGGCAACATCGTTGAGCGTTCCGCGCCGAGCGCGCCGTAGTCAGTGGTCAAACCGTAAAGATTCCCGCCGTCAATGTTGATATTCGCGGCAGTTTTCTCCGGCGCGAAAAGCGGGTGTTTGGAATACCAATCCGCGCCGAGCAGTCCTTGTTCTTCGGCAGTCGGAAAAAGAAAAACGGTCGAACGCTTCGGTTGCTGGTCAGGCGGAAGTTTGCTCAACGCCTCGGCGATTGCCAGAACCGACGCGCAGCCGGTTGCATTGTCGAGTGCGCCGTTATAGATATTATCGCCTTTCGCGTTCGGCTCGCCGATTCCCAAATGGTCCCAATGCGCGGTATAAACGACGTATTCATCTTTCAATTTCGCATCGCTTCCGTCCCAAACCGCGACGACATTATTTGAATCGAGCCGTTTTAATTGACTGTTCAAATCAACTTTTGCCCGCAAACCCAAATTTACAGGCTGAAAGTCTCTGCTCTTCGCCTTCTCCCGCAGCGCATCCAAATTTTGTCCGGCTTGCGCGAATATTTTCCGTGCCGTGTCTTCAGTCATCCACGAACGCATCTGCAAAAACGGCGTTTTGTCATCGCCGGTTCTGGCAACGTCATAACGCCAACTGCCGTTTGAAGTTCTGACGACGTTCCAACCGTAGCCTGCCGAATCGGTCGTGTGAATCAAAATCACGCCCGCCGCGCCCATTCTGGCTGCTTGCTCGTATTTATATGTCCAGCGTCCGTAATAAGTCAGGGCTTTTGCGCCGAAAAGATTCGGCTCGGCTTGCGTCGCAGGCGGATCGTTGACCATCATCACTAAAATTTTTCCGCGATAATCCGCCGCGCTTCCCTTGTAATCGTTCCACTTTTGTTCGGGCGCATTGATTCCGTAACCGACATAAACGAGGTCACTGTCAAGTTTGACACTTTCGATTTGCGCTCCGGTGAAAGCAACAAAATCATCGGCGAATTTATACGAAGCCATTCCGTTTTTTCCCGAAACATTCAGCGTCGTGTTCGGGTCAGCCTTTACGCCGACGAGCGCAACCGGCTGGAAGTAGCTGCCCTCCGCGCCCGCGCCGCGCATTCCGTAATTTTCAAGCCGCGTGGCAATAAATTTCGCCGCGAGTTCGCCGCTGCGCGAACCGGGCGCGCGCCCTTCAAAACCGTCATCAGACAAGAATTTGATGATTTGTTTTATTTTTTTTTCGCTAAACAGCTTTGTGTATTTACCTTGTGTTTGCGCAAAAATACAAATCGAATAAACACAAATCAACGACAACATCAAAAATATTTTCTTAGTCATAATTCATCCTTCATCCTTCATCCTTTAATAAGACTCATCGCTTCGGCGCGTGTTCGCGCATCCGTGCGGAAACCGCCGAGAACGCTCGACGTGACGGTTTTCGCTCCCGGCTTTTTCACGCCGCGCAACGTCATACAAGTATGCTCGGCTTCCATCACGACCATCACGCCGAGCGGCTGTAATTCATCAAAAAGAGTTTGCGCGATTTGCTGTGTCAGTCGTTCCTGCACTTGCAGACGACGCGCAAAAATTTCCGCGATTCGTGCAAGTTTCGATAAACCGACAATACGCCCGCCTTTTGGAATATAAGCAATGTGAACTACACCGACAAACGGCGCGAGATGATGTTCGCAAACCGACGCAATCGAAATGTCTTTGACAATCACCATTTCGTCGTGCGAATCGCCCGGCAGCGGCACGATATGTTCGGCGGCATTTTCCCACATTCCGCCGGTCAATTCGGCGTAAAAATCCGCCACTCGTTCGGGCGTTCGCTGCAAACCTTCGCGCTCCGGGTCTTCGCCCATTCCTTCAAGCATCAGGCGCACGCCAGCCGCGATTTTTTCCAAATCAACTTTCTTGTTCTGTTTCGTTTCAGTCAATTTTCTTTTTCCTTCTTGCCCGCGAAATACGCCAAAGACGCTAAAAGTAAAGGCAAAACATAAAAACTATTTTCTTTTTTTCGTGCGTTCCGCGTGTTTCGCGGGCAATTGATTTAATTCTTCTAAAACTTCCCTTTCGATTTCCCGCAAAGTTTTTTTCGATTGTAGCGCAATTTCCCGAATTTGTTCATATTCGGGCTTGGCATTGACAATCTTTTCGCCGTATCTGGCAATTTTGACCGCAACCTCGCCAAATT
>Ga0136618_10000277_pt1 | contig 16493 bp, 17 predicted proteins | sample AntDrymUQ3302106_2_FD_104805 | JGI IMG/M metagenome (GOLD analysis project Ga0136618, IMG submission 104805) | Polar desert sand microbial communities from Dry Valleys, Antarctica - metaG UQ330 (21.06) | ecosystem: Environmental > Terrestrial > Soil > Desert | place: Antarctica: Dry Valley... | reverse complement strand
GTCGAAGTCGCCGCGCTCGAAGCTTGTCGCGCCTGCGCCGATCCCGAGCGCGAGCAGCACGAGCGAAGCGAGGACGCTGCGGGCGGCCAGTCGGTCGAGGGCGTCGAGGGGCGGCACTCGCACTCGCAGGACCCCGCGCTCGTGGCGCTTGAGGCGCCGCTCTTGCCAGAGGTAGAGCGCGGCCATCCCGGCCGCGAGGGTGAGACCGGCGAAGCCGGCGAGCATCAGCCCGACGTGGATCACCAGCGCCAGGCCCGCCGCGTGGCCATCCGCCAGGCTGGTGCCGCCGCCGGCCCAGGCGAGCGCCAAGAGAGCTGCCGCGACCGGCATGACGGCGAGCCCGAGCAGGCGGTAGCGGGGCTTGCAGCCCCAGATCAGGTATGCGCCGACGACGAGCCAGACGAACAGGTTCAACGAGCCGGCCCAGGTGCCCCAAGGGAAGCCGTCCGTCGAGACCGCCTGCCCCACGAGCAGCGCCGTCTGGGCAATCCAGCCGAGCCGAACCCCCCAGGTGGCCAGGCGGCCGGCGAGGCCGGGGCCCCGCAGCTCGCCGAGGTAGGCGACGGCTGCCTCACCGTAGGCCAGGAGCGCAGGCAGGACGAGCAGCTCAGCCACGGTCAGGACGGCGCTCCTGTGCCAACCCGGCCAGCTCGGCCGTCTCCCGCTCGAGCCGCGACAGCTTGGCGGCGATGATCGCGACGTAGACGAGCAGGGTCACGAAGATGACCGTGTACGCCGCCGCGAGGTACTTCTCGCCGCCGCTCACGAGCGCGGTCTCACAAGCTTGGTCTTTCGAGGGCCGGCCTCATGAGCTCAGCGCCTCGCGGAGCTCCCGCAGGTTCGAGTCGAGCCGCTTCCCGAGCAGCTCGAGGCGATAGAGCGCGTAGGCGAGCGCCGAGATCGCGACCCAGGCGACGCAGAACGTGAAGAACATCGTCCCGGTCATCTGCGGCCCTTCTCGCGTGAAGACCGTTGGGTGGATCACGTTCTCCGCGAGCCGGATCGCGAGGAAGCTCACCGGCACGAGAGCGATGCCGAAGAGCGCGTAGACGGCGGAGATGTTCGCCCGGCGCGGCCCCTCCTCGATCGAGAAGCGGAGCATGAAGTAGGCGGAGTAGAAGAGGAAGAGCACGAGGAAGAGCACAAGCTGGTTCTCGCTCCAGAGCCACCAGTGCCCCCACGAAGCCTTGGCCCAGATCGACCCAGTGGCGAGCGTCAGGGCGCCGAAGATCGTCCCCTGGTGCACCGCGACATAGCTCTCGAGGTCGTACCGCTCCTCCTTTCGCCAGAGGAGCAGGAGCGCCTTGAAGGCGCCCCAACCAAAGCAGGCGTACGCAGTCAGCGCGATCGGGACGTGGAAGTAGAAGATCTTCTGCGAGAGGCCCTGGTCGGCGTCCTCGGGCGCGACGAAGAAGACGAGGGCGAGAGCGATGCCGACGAGTCCCGAGGCGAGGACCGCCAGCAGCGGAACCGGGCTCCCGAAGCCGGATCTATTCAGAGACGACGTACTCAAAGGACGCCCAGCACAGTATCGCGAAGACCCCGTCGTACAGGCCGAGGAACGCGAGGAAGCGCGCAGGCTCGGCAGACACGCCGGCCCCGACGCCCCCCACGACGAGCGGGATCGCGAGCGGCAGGAAGAGGAGCGGCAGGATCAGCTCACGCGTCCGGCTGGCGGCAGCCATGGCGGCGAGCAGGGTCCCGATCGCGCAAATGCCGAGATTCGCGAGCAGCACCCCTGCGACCGTGCTCAGGTTGACGGGAGCGAAGAAGAGCGCGAACGCGGGCAGCGCAACCGCGTCGAGGGCGCACAAGAAGATGAAGACCGCCGCGGACTTTCCGAGCCAGATCGCGCTACGGTCGGTCGGCGCGAGCACGAGTCCCTCTAGGGCTCCCCCCTCGCGCTCCGGGGCCCAGGCCCGCGCGAGCCCAAGCAGGGCGGTGAAGACGAGCGCCACCCACAGCAACCCCTGCGCCGCGACGTCGTCGGCTCCCTCGGGCAGCGCAAAGCGAAAGACGACGAGTGTGGAGACGACGAAGAGAAGCATGGCGGGCAGCGTGTCCCGGGCGCGCAGCTCGAGCCGCAGATCCTTGCGGGCGAGCGTCGCGACATCGGCAAGGAAGGTCATGTCAGCGCCAGCCGAGCCGACGCAAGTCGCTGGACGCGCTCCGGCTCGTGGGTCGAGACAACGACCGTCCGCGTCCCCCGCAGCTCCGCCAGTTGGTGGTCGAGAAGAGCGGCCCCCTGCACGTCGAGAGCGGTGAACGGCTCGTCGAGCACGAGCAGGTCCGGATCGTGCAGGAGCGCTCGGCAGAGCGCGAGTCGTTGGAGCATCCCGCGCGAGAGCGCGCTGGCTCGCTCGCCCCGCGCCTCCCAGAGACCGAAGCGCTCGAGCAGCATGCCGATCCGCTCCCGGCGCTCGGGGACGCGGTAGAGCCGGCCGTAGAGGTCGAGGTTCTCGAGCGCGGTCAGCTCCCGATACACGAGCGCCTCGTGACCGAGGTACCCGAGACGGCCACGGTCGACCGCAACCTCCAGCGTGCCCCGACTTGGAGCCGCCAGCCCGGCGAGGAGCCGCAGCAGGGTCGTCTTTCCGGATCCGTTCGCGCCGGTGACGACGAGAAACGAGCCGGACGCGACGTCGAGGTCGAGTGGACGCAGCGCCCGCTTGCGCCCGTACCGCTTCTCGAGCGCCCGCGCCGAAATCACCGTACGTGGCCCCAGGGGACCCCCGAGGTCCCTGAAGACACGCTAACGAAGATCCCTACCCGGATGTGCAACGACATCGTCACAGCAGTGTGACGATTGGTGCGCGCCAGCCGACGAGAGCGCTACGCGGCGATCGCGTCGAGCAACACGAAACCGAAGAAGACAACGCTGATGACACCGTTGACGGTGAAGAAGGCCGCGTCCAGGCGGCGCAGGTCCCCGGGCCGCACGAGCGAGTGCTCGTAGGCGAGAAGCGCCGCCACCACCGCGAGGCCCAGCCAGTACAGGAGGCCGACGTCGAGACCGAGTCCCGCAAGCGCCAGGAGCGCGACAGCGGCGACGTGGTGCAGACGGGCCGCGATGAAGACACCCCGCTCACCGAACCTGGTCGCCCAGGAGTACAGCCCCTCGGCGCGATCGTGCTCGAGATCGAACAAGGAGTAGAAGAGGTCGAAACCTGCCACCCAGAGCGCGACGGCGCCACCAACGGCCCATGCCTGCCACGGCAGCTCGCCCCTCACGGCCGCCCAGGCACCAAGGGGCGCAAGGCCGAGCGACGCTCCGAGCCACTGGTGGCAGAGCCAGGTGACACGCTTGAGGTACGGGTAGACGACGAACATCACCACCGGCACCGGCCAGAGCCAGCGCACGAGCGGATCGAGCTGGAGCACGGCCACGACGAAGGCGGCCAGTGCCACACCGGACAGGCCGAGAACCTGGGGCGAGGTCAGCGTTCCCGACGGTAGCTCGCGCCCCACTGTGCGAGGGTTGCGGCCGTCCAGCTCGGCGTCGATCAGGCGGTTGAGCGCCATCGCAAGGGTTCGCGCGCCGACCATGGCGACCGTGATCCAGAGCAGGTCTTGCCCCCACGGGAGATCGTCCCAGGCGAGCACCGCACCCACGTAGGCGAACGGCAGGGCGAAGATCGTGTGCTCGAGCTTGACGAGTGAGGCGAAGCGACTCGGAAGGCTCAGCGCAGTCACGGCCACGGGTTCCCCGCTACGTCTGCTGATGGGCGGTTGGTGCGCCGCTCAGGAGCTTCACCGCGTGGGCGAGCGCGGGCCGCAGCACCGCGAACCCGTCCCGGCAGCCACCCGGCGAGCCCGGGAGGTTGACGACGAGCGTCTTCCCGTGGATGCCGGCGATCCCGCGCGACAGCAAGGCGTGCGGCGTCTTCGCGATCGAGTCGGCGCGGATTGCCTCGGCGATCCCCGGCGCCTCGCGGTCGATCACCGAGCGCGTCGCCTCCGGCGTGACGTCACGCGGCGCCACACCGGTGCCGCCGGTCGTCAACACGACCTGCGCGGACTCGGCGAGCTCGGCGATCGCGCGCGCGATCTCGCCGGCCTCGTCCGGGACGATCAGTCGCTCGACGCGGAAGCCGTCAGATTCCAGCAGGGTTGCCAGCAGATCGCCGCTGGCGTCGTCGCGGGTACCCGAGGCAACCCCGTCGGAGACGGTGAGCACCGCAGCGTTCAGACGAGCTCCTTCGTCTTCTCGACGAGCCGCACCCGGCTGATCACCATCTCCTTGTCGACCGCCTTCGCCATGTCGTAGACCGTCAGCGCGGCGACGGAGGCCGCGACGAGAGCCTCCATCTCGACTCCGGTCTGCGCGATCGTCTCCGCGGCCGCCGTGATCTCCACCTCGGCAGCACCCACTGCGAGCGAAACATCGACTGCCGACAGCGGCAGCGGGTGGCAGAGCGGGATCAGCTCACTCGTCCGCTTGGCGGCCATGATCCCCGCGAGCTGCGCCGTCGCCAGCGCGTCGCCTTTCGGCAGCTCGCGAAGCCTCTCGGCCGTCGCCGGTGCCATCGTCACGACAGCGCATGCGACCGCGCGCCGGCGCGACAGCGGCTTCGCGCCGACATCGACCATCCGAACGGAGCCGGAGTCATCGACGTGTGAGAGGTCGCTCACGCGCGCATCGTACTGGCGCGGTCGAGATCCTCCAGCACCGCCGCCGACCACCGATCCAGGTCGTGCTCGCGAACGTGAGCCGCGATCGCCTCCGTTCGCCGGGCGCGCTCATCAGGCGGCAGCTCGAGTGCGTACTCGAGCGCCGCTGACTGTCCGTCGACGTCGAGCGGGTCGATCGGGACGACCCAGGCGCCAAGCTCCTCGAATGCGCCTGCGTTTTCTGACAAGACAACAACGCCACGACGTTGATTGACGAGCGGCGCCTCCTTCGCGACGAGATTCAGCCCGTCGCGAAGGGAGTTCACGAGCAGCACGTCGAACTGCTTATACGCGGCGATCGACTCCGGGAAGTCGTCTGCGATGCGAAGGCGCAGGGCGCCTGGATGCCGCTCCTCGATGATGCCGGCTTCGCGCTCGATCGCAGCACGGTACTCGGCGTACTCGGCGATCGCCTGCCGGGAGGGGTCGAGCAGCGCCAGCATCTGGACCCGCCCCACGAGGTCGGGGCGGCGATCGAGCAGCCGCTCGTACGCGCGGAACCCCCTGATCACGTTCTTCGACGGGTCCGTTCGGTCGACTCGCAGGATCAGGTGGTCGGGACGGCGGGCGACGAGCTCTCGCTCGCGCTCGAGAACCGGCTGGCTGCCCGCGAGCTCGTCGAATTCGGAGACGTCGACCGAGATCGGGTGCGCAGCGACCCGCGCCCGCTCCGGTTCGAGCGAGAGGGCGCGTGCGGAATCGAGGAAGGCCTGCCGCCAGCGGGCCGTGTGGAAGCTGACGACGTCGTTTGCGAGCAACCCCTCGTGCAGGGCTCGCACGATTGGGGTCGGAAGCGCCTCCCACTCGTCGGAGCTCGCCCAAGGGATGTGAACGAAATGAGCCATCAGCGCATCGGGATGGCGCTTGCGGACGAGGAGGGGAGCGAGGTAGAGGTGGTAATCCTGGAAGAAGACCGCCGCGTTCGGGTCCCGGTCGAGCTCCTCAGAGACGGCGGCGGCGAAGGCTGCGTTCACGGGAACGTAGCCGTCGCTCCAGGCCTCGTCGAGCTGAGCAAGGCGCCGCTCGTGCAGGCCGTCGAGGCCGTGCTGGACGAACCAGAGGATCGGGTTCGCGACCACGTTGTAGTAGAGGTCGTAGGGCCGATGCGCGTGCGCCACGAGCCGCAGCCGGTACGGGTAGCCCTCGGCGCCGGTCCGGTCGAGCGTTCCCTGGGCAGCCAGCTGCCGGTCGTCCTCCGAGAGTGCGCTGGCAATCCAGGTGACGTCGTGCTGGGCCACCAGAGGTCGCAGCGCAGTCACGAGCCCACCGGCACCGCGTCGTTCGGTGAGGCGCCCCTGCCCGTCCCGCCCATAGGTGGCGGGGCCGCGGTTCGAGACGACGATCAGTTTACGCCGCTCCCTCATCCCGCCTTAGTTTTAGTGCACTAGAGGCCTGCGTGAGACTCGGGTGTGCGCGGAGGATGGGCCCGACCGTACGTGCATGAGTTTCACACCAAGCCTCTAGCGCACTAAAGACGCTTGACGAAGCGCAGCCGGGAGCCCCGTCCACGCGGGTGCTTGCCAATCTCGACCTCGTCCGCGATCGAGCGGATGATCGCGATCCCGAGGCCGCCCTCCGCGAGCTCCGCGCCGTCGCCGTTGACCGACGCCCGCTCCGGATCAAAGCCGATGCCGTTGTCGACCACCTCGACGACGAGTCTGTCCTCGCTGATCTCGAAGCTGATCTCGACGTGGCCCTCGCCGCCGGAGTAGGCGTGGCGAACCGAGTTCGAGCAGGCCTCCGTCAGCGCGAGCTTCAGGTCGGCCAGCGTGCCCTCCGGGAACGGCCGAACGCGAGCGAGGCCCGTCAGAGCGAGTCGGGAGAGGCTGATGTACTCCGGCTTAGCCGGGATCGTCAAGCGTACCGTCCTCGTCTCCTCGGCCCCTTGAACCATCGCAGCAGCTCGCTCGCTCACGCCTCTCCGCTCCTTCGGGTTTCTCCGGCGAAGCCCTTCGACCTCCAGCACCTATTCCGCCGCGAGCGGCCGGCTAAACGACTACGGCACGGCGGGCCGCTCGTCCAGGAGGACGCGAACCGTCTCACGACGGCCCGTGCCGCCGCGGATCACGGTGACGCCGACGGTCTCTCCCGGCAGCAGCCGGTCGGTGACGATCCGCACGACGTCGTCGGCGCTCGCGACCTCCTCGCCGCCGAGAGCCACGATGAGGTCGCCGCCGAGGCCCACCGAGGAGCCGTTGAACACCTGCTGCTCCGTCGATCCCCGCAGGCCGGCCCGATCCGCGGGTTCACCTTCGACGGCCTCCTCGATCAGCGCGCCGCGCCCAGCGCCGAGGCTGTACTCCCGCGCCAGCGCTGGCGTGACGTCCTGCGTCCTGATCCCGAGGTACGCGTACGCAACGCGGCCCGTAGCGATCAGCTGTTCCATCGACCGCCGAGCCGAGTTGATCGGAATCGCAAATCCGACACCCTCGGCGTTGCCGGATTCAGACCGGATCTGGGTGTTGACGCCGATCACCTGCCCCTGTGCATCGAGGAGCGGGCCGCCGGAGTTGCCGTGGTTGATCGGCGCATCGATCTGGATCGCGTTCGCGACGGAGTAGCGCGACGTCAGCGACGGAATCGAGCGGGAGACGGCCGAGACTACGCCGACCGCGAGCGAGTTCTCGTTGCCGAACGGGCTGCCGATCGCGGCGACGGGCTCGCCTACGACCACGTCGTCCGAGTCACCGAGCGGCACCGGAGTGATCGTGTGGTCGCCCGGGTCAAGCTTGATCACTCCCGTGTCGTTGAAGAGGTCGTAGCCGACGATCGTCGCGGGCAAGCGGTCGCCGTCCGCGAACGCGACGAACACGCTGCTGGCAGTCCGCGGGGACACCGAGGCCTCCGCAGGCGTCCGGATCACGTGCGAGTTGGTCAGGACGTGACCCTCGCGGGAGACGATGAGGCCCGAGCCCTGCGAGCGGGAGCCACCCTCGAAGATCGCGTAGATCGTGACGACACCGGGAGACGTGCGCCGATAGATCCCGGCCGGGTCGAACGTGTTTCCGACGAGCGGCGCGGAGGATGGCGCGGCCGAGCTGGCGGCGGCGCCCGTCGCGGCCGGCAGCACAACGGTTTGCGCCGGTCTCGACTCGCCCTCGAGCCACCCCGCTGCCTTGCTGATCACGAGCACGGCGCTCGCGCCGAGCGCGGCGGCGACGAACGCAACGACGGCAACCGCTCCCCCGCGCATCGACCCACTGTAGCGGCGCTACGCCGCTGCTCAGGCGAGCATTTTCACGTGGAAACGGCGGCGGCCTCGTTTTCACGTGAAAGCGCCGGTGCCGCGGTCAGGGTCACCGTGGTCACCGTCTGGCCGGATTGCGAGCGCAGCGCGACGGAGCCACTCATCGCAGCTGCGAGCTCGCGAGCGATCGCAAGGCCGAGGCCGCTCCCCGACGCTCGGTCGCCTTCCCCACGGTAGAACCGCTCGAAGACGTGCTCGGCGTGCTGAGACGGTACGCCCGGCCCATCGTCTGCGACCGACAGGCCGGCGAGCCCGTCCTCCGCCCAGACGCGCACCGTGATCCGGGTGCCCGCAGGCGTGTGGACGAGGGCGTTGTCGACGAGGGCGCGGCCCACCTGCAGCACCCGCAGCTCATCGGCGAGCGCCACCGGCTCGCCGTCCACCTGCACCTCGAGCTCGTGTGCGAGCTGCTCCGCGACCGCGCGGAACTCCTCGACGAGCACCTGGGCAACCGAGCGGAGCTCCACTCGCTCCGTCTCGATGTGCATCCGGCCGGCGTCGAGGCGAGAGAGGTCGAGTAGGTCGGTGGCGAGCTTCCCCAGGCGCTCCACCTGCTCGCGCATCGTCGTCACGAAGTCCTGCCGGGTCGCCTCGTCGAGCTCCTCGTCCTCGAGCAGCTCGAGGAAGCCGCCGAGCGAGAAGAGCGGCGTCCGCAGCTCATGCGAGGCGTTCGCGATGAACTCGCTACGCGCTCGGTCGAGATTCTCGAGCCGGCTGCGCATCCGCTCGAACGCGGTCGCCAGCTGTCCCAGCTCGTCGTTCCCGCCGTCGACGACCGGTTCGTCGAAGCGGCCGCCGGCGATCCGATCGGCGGCACGCTCCAGCCGCCGGATCCGGCGCGCATGCAAGGAGGCGGCGCCGTACCCAAGCGCGAGGGCGACCCCGAGGGCGATCAGCCCCGCCAGCAGCAGGCGCCGCTGGACGAACTCGACGCTCGAGAGCGGGTCCGCGAGCGAGTCGCTGAGCAGGACGACCGCTCCCTCGAGCGGGATCGCCACCTCCGCGAACTGACGTCCGTTGCGCGTCACCGAGGCGCGCTGAAGCTCACCTGTACGGGCCGCCCGCCGCGCGAGGACGTTCCGCTCCATGTCGCGCGACTCAAAGTTCGAATCCCCCATGACCAGCGGGGTGGAGGCGACCACGCGGTAGATGACGATTCTCGCGAGGACGCCGCCCGACGCTTCCTCCGCCAGCGTCTGCGCCCTCGAAAAGTCCTTCAGGTTGGCCGCGACCAGGCGCGCGTCCCGCTGGAGCTGATCGAGCTTTGCCTCGACGAGCCGCTCCTCCAGCGTTGGCACGACCACGACATACGCCACCCCCAAAGCGCCGGCCGCCACCACGAGGAGCGCGAGCATGAGGCGCAGCCGGATCCCGCGGATCATCGCCACTCAGCGCTCGCGAAAGCGGTAGCCGACGCCACGCACCGTCAGGATCAGACGTGGCTCCCGCGAATCCTCCTCGATCTTCTCGCGCAGGTGCCGCACGTGCACGTCGATCGTGCGCGGCTCGCGGTAGTCGGCGCCGCCCCGGAGCCGCTCGAGCAGCTGCCGCCGCGAGAAGACGCGCCCGGGTGAGGCCGCGAGCACGCTCAGGAGCTCGAACTCGACGAAGGTCAGCTGCACCTCCTGCCCGCGCACCTCCACGGAGCGGCGCGGGAGGTCGATCCGCACCTCGCCCTCGTCGATCACCTCTTCCGGCTCGCGCTCGCCAGCCCGGGTTGCCGCCGCTCGCCTCAGTAGAGCGCGGACGCGGCTCCGAAACTCGCGGATGGAGAACGGCTTCGTGATGTAGTCGTCAGCGCCTAGCTCGAGCCCCAGCACCTTGTCGAGCTCGTCGTCGCGGGCCGTGAGCATGATGATCGGGACGGTGCTCTGGGAGCGCAGCCGCTTGCATACCTCCAGACCGTCGATCCTGGGCAGCATCAGATCGAGCACCACGAGGTCGACGTCGTGCTCCGCGAACTGCCGCAGCGCCTCATCGCCGTCGCGGGCGGAAACGACGCGGAACCCGTCGCGCTCAAGCGGATAGGTAAGCAACTTCTGAATGGAGTCCTCGTCGTCGACGAGGAGGATGGTCGAGGCGTCCGGCATGGTCGGACGGCGCGAAAGTCGCTCGAGAACGCGCCCTGTGCCTACTATAGACCCGGTCATGATGGCGCCCAGGTCCCCCGCCGGCAGTGGCTCGGCCGGAACCGGGCCACAAACCGGCGCTCGCCTCCGACCCGGCCCGGGAAGGCGGCCGATCAACGCCAGGCTCGTACGCGGAACCTGGCTCCTGGTCGCGTTGCCGCTCCTCCTGGCCGCCTTCACCGTCGGGCAACCGCGGCCGCTCCCACCGCCGGCGCTGCCGCCGACGTTCGACGGAGCGACGGCATCGGGCCTCGCGAGGGAGCTGGCGGACGCCTACCCCGACCGCTCACCGGGCTCGTCGGGCGCCCTCGGTGCCGCTCAATGGTTCCGCGAGCAGCTCAAGCTCTACGGCTTCGGCACCCGCACGGACACCTTCGCGGCCACCATCCCGGGGCGAGGAGAGGTCGAGCTGCGGAATATCGTCGCGGTCGCCCAGGGCGCCTCCCCGCGCGCCATCGTCGTCATCGCGCACCGGGACAACGACGGCACCGGGCCCGGCGCGAACGACAACGCGTCCGGAACCGCGGCGCTCGTGGAGTTGGCGCGGGGGTTCGCGCCGCTCACCGGACCGGGGGGGCTCCGGGTCAGACCGGCGCACCGGCTCGTGTTCGTCTCCACCGACGGAGGCGCCTTCGGAGCGCTCGGCGCCGCACGGTTCGCCACCCACTCCCCGTATGCCGCCGATGCCGCTGCTGTCCTCAGCCTCGATGCCGTCGCCGGACGAAACGTCCCCCGGCTCGTCGTCGCCGCAGACCGGCCGCGCTCGCCCGCGTCCGGGCTCGTTCGAACCGCCTCCGCTCGCGTGCTCGAGGAGACGGGCGTCGAGCCTCGGCGAGCGAGCGCGTTCCGCCAGCTCGTCGACCTTGCTTTTCCGCTCACGCTCGGGGAGCAGGGGCCGTTCGTCGCCAGGGGGATTCCAGCGCTGACGCTGACGACGGCAGGCGAGCGGGTCGAGCCGCTGCTCGCCGACACTCGCATCGGAGCCGAGCGGCTGGCGGGGCTCGGCCGCGCCTCACAAGGACTGATCGCCTCTCTGGACGGAGGGCTGGAGCTCGACGACGCAACGACGAGCTACGTCTACCTCGGTCGCCGGATCGTTCGCGGGTGGGCGATTCAGTTCGTCCTCATCGCCGCGCTACTGCCGTTCCTGATCGGCGCCATCGACCTCTTCGCGCGCTGCCGCCGCCGCCGTATCCCCTTGCTTCCGGCGGTCCGCAGTCTTCGGCACAGGTTGGCCTTCTGGTGCTACGCCGCCGTTCTCGTCATCCTCGCCGCCAAGATCGGGCTCCTTCCGGACGCCGAGCCCGGGCGCCCGCCGCCGCTCGCCGTTCCGAGTGCGGCCGACCCCTCGCTCTCGGGGCTGGCGCTGCTCGGTGTGCTTCTCCTCACCGGGTGGTTCGTGAGTCGGGAGCGACTGATCCCGCGCCGGCCGGCGCAGGTCGACGAGACGCTGGCGGGCTATTGCGTCGCGCTGCTGCTGCTCGGGCTGATCGCGCTGCTCGTCGTCGCGACCAACCCGTACGCCTTGATCTTCCTGCTGCCGTCCCTCTACGCGTGGCTCTGGCTGCCGCAGGCCCACAACGCTCCGGCAGCCGCGCGCGGGGCACTCTTTGCAGCGGGTTTCGCGGGCCCGCTGCTGCTCGCGGTGTCGGTAGCGGAGCGGTACGGTGTCGCCGGCGGTGCGCCGTGGTATCTGCTCTCACTCCTCGGCTCCGGTTACGCGCCGCTCCTCCCGGCAGTCCTCGGATTCGCCTGGCTCGCGGCGGCGGCGCAACTCGCGGTACTCGGGGCGGGACGCTACGCGGCGTACGCGCGTGACCGCTCGGGGTCTCGAGGCGCGCGGCTGCGCAAGCTGGCTCGGCATGTGAGGGCCGCCAGGAATCGGCCGGCGGCGGTCGAAGACCGGCAGGCGATGGAGGGATGATGCGGCAACTCGCGAGGGTCTTCGGCACGCTCCTGGTGGTCGCCGGTCTCGGTCTGCTCGGCTGGGCAGTGACAGTCTGGCAGTGGCAGGACCCCTTCACGGCTGCCGTTCACGAGTACAAGCAGCGGGAGCTCGCGGACAGCTTCGAGCAGAGACTGAAACTGATCCAACGCTCGCGACCCGTCGCGCAGCCGGTTGCAACCCCGACCGAGATCCGCCGGGGCGTGAAGGGAGATGCGATCGCGTGGCGAAAAGCGTCGAAACGGGGTGACGCGATCGCGCGGCTGAGAATCCCGCGCCTCGGAGTGAACGAGATCGTCGTCAACGGAACCGACTCCAGCACGCTGAAGCGCGGTCCCGGACGCTACCTCCCCTCCGGCATGCCCGGGGAGGGCGAGCTCGTGTACGTCGCGGGGCACCGGACGACGTTCGGCGCGCCCTTCTCACGCATCGACCGACTCGAGCGGGGCGACGAGGTCTACGTCGAGCTCCCGTACGGGACGATCGAGTACGTCGTCACCGGACACCGAATCGTCGCCGCGACCGAGCTCTCGGTCCTCCGCTCTCGCGGCTACGAGCAGTTGGCGCTCCAGGCCTGCCATCCGCGGTTCTTTGCCACGCAGCGGTACATCGTCTACGCGAAGCCGGTGAGCATCACCCCGCCCGGCGAGACCGAGGCCGCTCCACTCGCGGCAGGCTGATCGTCCCCTACCCGAGCGGGAGGTACCGCACCCGCTCGCCTGCTCCGAGCTCTCCAACGCCGAGCGGGACGAGCACGAGCGCATCGGCCGCCGCAGCCCGCACGATCATGTGCGAATCCTGACCCGCCACCGGGTCGAGCACGACCTCCGTCCCTCCGGTGCGCGTCCGGGCACGCACCAGCTCGTCGCGTGCCCCGTTTCGGCGCAGCGGCGCGCCGAGGCTGCCGTACGCGTACCTCGGGCCGGGCGAGCGCTCGCCTTGCAGCCCGCGCAGCGCCGGCCGAACGAAGAGCTCAAAGCCGACGAGCGCGGACACGGGATTCCCGGGCAGACCGAAGACGAGCGTGCGGCCCCGCGTGCCGAAAGCCACCGGCTTGCCCGGCTTCACCGCGACGCGCCAGAACACCTCCTCCACGCCGAGCTCGCGCTCGACGGAGCGCACGAGATCGTGGGGGCCTACGGAGACGCCTCCCGAGGTGACAAGGAGGTCGCCGGCGAGGCCGTGCTCGATCGCCGCGCGGTGCGCCCCCGGATCGTCTGCGACCGAGTCGAGCACGTCGACCTCTGCGCCCTCGACGGCAAGCGCCGCCACCAGCATGACCGAGTTGGACTCGTAGATCTCGCCCGGGCCGAGCTCAGCACCGGGTCGCCGTAGCTCCGTACCCGTGCTGAGCACCGTGACTCTCGGCCGTCGTGCGCACCGGAGCGAGGCCACTCCCGCCGCTGCAGCTGCGCCGAGCTGCGCGGGGCCGAGCCGCGTGCCGGCCTCGAGAATCGCCGCACCTTCGAGCACGTCGCCCCCCACCGGACGCACGTGGTCACCTGCCTTGGCCGAAGCCTCTATGTGAATGCCGTTGTCTGTATCGACAACTAGCTCGATCGGCACGACCGCATCAGCTCCATCCGGAACCGCTCCGCCGGTCGCGATCCCCATCGCCTGGCCCTGCTCGAGCGAGCGGCCGGCGGGACGCCCGGCCGCCACCCGGCCTACGAGCTCGAGCCTCCCCGGCGTGTCAGCCGCGCGGACCGCGTAACCATCCATCGCAGAGCTCGCGAATGGTGGCAGATCAACGGCGGCGCGAGCCTCCTCGAGGAGGACGCGCCCTCGACAGTCGGCGAGCAGGACGCTCTCGACCTCGAGCGGCTGGGCGCGCGCGAGGACGTGCGCGAGCGCGTCCTCGATGGAGAGCAGCCCCGGCATCCCCACTACGCTACAAGCGTGATCTCCGTCGTGATTCCGGTGCACAACGAGGAGCGGAGCGTCGCGCTGCTCCTGGACGAGCTCGGCTCCGCCCTCGACCCGCTCGACCGACCCTGGGAGGCGGTCTTCGTCGACGACGGGTCGACGGACGGCACGTTCTCCGCCCTGACCCGCCTACACGCGGCGGCAGCCAACGTTCGCATCGTGCGCCTGCGACGGAACTTCGGCAAGGCGGCCGCTCTCCAGGCGGGGTTCGAGGAGGCGCAAGGTGAGTTCGTGGTCACGATCGACGGCGATCTGCAGGACGACCCGGCCGAGATCCCACGCCTCCTGGCGAAGCTCGACGAAGGGTTCGACCTCGTCTCCGGCTGGAAGGCGCGGCGGCGAGATCCCCTCCGGCGCCGGCTCCCGTCGCGGATCTTCAACGCCGTCACCGGCCGCCTTTCCGGCCTGCGACTGCACGACCTGAACTGCGGCCTGAAGGCCTACCGCGCGGAGGTGCTGCAGGGGCTCCGGCTCTACGGGGAGCTGCACCGCTTCGTGCCCGTCCTCGCCCACTACCGGGGCTACCGCGTCGCGGAGCTGCCGGTCAACCACCGTCCACGCGAGCACGGGCGCTCGCGCTACGGCGTCGAGCGGTACGTGCGGGGCTTCCTCGACCTGCTCACCGTCACGTTCATGGGTCGCTACCGACACCGCCCGCTGCACCTCTTTGGCGGCTTCGGGCTCACCCTCGGATTCCTCGGAGCCGCCATCCTCGTCTACCTGGCCGCGATCAAGATCGGCGGCAGCGCCATCGGCCACCGGCCGCTTCTCACCCTCGGTGTCCTCCTCGTGGTCGTCGGCGTGCAACTGCTGTCGCTGGGGCTCCTGAGCGAGCTGATCACGAGTCACCACGAGGAGCGCGAGCGCGTCGCGCTCACCTCCGAGCGCCACGTGGACGAGATCCTTCGCTGACGGATTCCCGGCTAGCGGTTCGTGGCGTGCCGCTCGCGGTGCGTAGGCCGATAGCACAGTGCCGTAGGCCGATGGCCCAGTGCCGGAGGCCGATGACACAGTGCCGGAGCACGGCCCGCTGGCTGAAGCGCCGCGAGCGGTGCGAGGCGGCGCTGGAGGCCGACTCCGCCGGCCGGGAAGCGTCGCCGGCCAGGGGCCGCTAGCGTGCGCGTCGTCTATTTCGGGACGTACGAGCGGGGCTACCCACGGAACACACAGGTGATCTCGTGCCTGCGCCGGGCAGGCGTTGAGGTCGTGGAACGGCACGAAGGTGTGTGGGAGTCCTCACGGCACAAGTGGACGGCCGGCGGCGGAAGCGCTCTGCGACTCCTCCGTGCGGAGCTGAGACTCGCCCTCCGCGGGCGCCCGCGCGACGCCGACGCAGTCATCGTCGGTTACCCCGGGCAGCTCGACATGCCGCTCGCCCGGCTCCTCTCCTCATCTGGGCGCGGGCACACTCCGCTCGTCTTCAACCCCCTCGTCTCGCTCACGGAGACGCTCGTGGACGACCGCAGGCGCTTCGGCGCAGGTTCGCCTCCGGCATTGGCCCTGCGAGCACTCGACCGGCTCGCTCTCCGGTGCGCCGACCTCGTCGTGGCCGACACGGAGCAGAACGCGGACTTCTTCGCCGAGCTCGGCGGCATCGGCCGCGAGCGGGTCGACGTTTGCTTCGTCGGGGCCGAGGAGCGCGTCTTTCAACCCGTCTGGCAACCCCACGCACCTTTTCACGCGCTCTTCGTCGGGAAGCTGATCCCCCTCCACGGACTCCCGACGATCCTGGCCGCTGCCACACTCGCCCCGGAGGTGCGGTTCCGAATCGTGGGCAGCGGACAGCTGGAGGCGCTACTGCGCGACGGGCCGCCGAACGTCGACTCGACCCGGTGGGTGGAGTACGAGCACCTCCCCGAAGAGCTCGCCTGCGCCGGCTGCGCGCTCGGGATCTTCGGCGCCGGCTCCAAGGCGCGGCGCGTGATCCCGAACAAGGCCTTCCAGGCGCTCGCGTGTGGCGTGCCGCTCGTCACCGCCGATACGCCGGCCGCGCGGGAGTTGCTCGTCGATGGCGAGAGCGCACTGCTCGTTCCACCCGAGGATCCCAGCGCGCTTGCCGCAGCGATCCGACGAGTCTCGGCCGACAGCTCGCTCGCGCGGCAGCTCGCTGCCGGCGGCCGCGCCGCCTACGAAGCTCACGCGAGCGAGGTGGTGCTGGGCCGGCGCTGGCGCGGCCTGCTCGAGCAGCTCGTGCGTCCGTGAGGTGGCGCCTCGTCCTGTGGAGCGCGATCGCAGCGTACGCAGGCGGCTTCGGCGCCCTGTCCGTCCTGCGCCATCAGGCCTTCAACACGGGCCGATTCGACCTCGGGAACATGGTGCAAGCCGTCTGGTCGAGCGCCCACGGGGACCTTCTGGACGTGACCGGCCTCCAGGGTCAGCAGTTCTCCCGCCTGGGCGCCCACTTCGATCCGATCCTCGCCGCCTTCGCCCCGCTCTGGTGGCTCTGGCCGGATCCGGCGATGCTGCTCGTGGTGCAGGCGGTCGCGGTCGCACTTGGTGCGCTCCCCGTCTACCTGCTCGCGCGAAAGCATCTCGGCTCCGAGCGCGCCGGAGCCGGCTTCGCGCTCGCCTACCT
>Ga0136618_10000276_pt1 | contig 16508 bp, 15 predicted proteins | sample AntDrymUQ3302106_2_FD_104805 | JGI IMG/M metagenome (GOLD analysis project Ga0136618, IMG submission 104805) | Polar desert sand microbial communities from Dry Valleys, Antarctica - metaG UQ330 (21.06) | ecosystem: Environmental > Terrestrial > Soil > Desert | place: Antarctica: Dry Valley... | reverse complement strand
CACTAGGCGTGTACATCGCGACCGGGACCTCCGCGCGAGTTGCCGCCAGGATGGCTACGCCCGCGGCCTGACCGGTGCCCATGACGGTCCGGACGTTGTGCTGGCTGAATACGCGCTCCACCGCCAGCACCTCGGGGTCATAGGTCGTGAGAAGGACAGTTATCGCGTCGGACAGCTCGAGCAACCGCGGCCCCAACTCAGCCCCGGATGGGGTCCGCAACACGCCGTAGGAGATGGCCCGCGGCGGTCGCCCAGGTGACCCGTCGATGACGGCGAAGCCGCATCGGGTCAGGCCCGGGTCGATGCCGAGAACACGCATGCAGCCCTCCTGGCCGGATCCGAACACGTGTTCGACAGGCTAGTCGTCGGCGTTGCCCAGAACCCGTGTGACACGCCCTACCATCCATGATCCCGCCATCAGAAGGCGGCAGCCAGGATCTCGTCGCTGGCATTGAAGTTCGCGTAGACGTTCTGGACGTCGTCGCAGTCCTCGAGGGCATCGATCAGTCGGAAGACCTTCGGGGCGGCTTCCTCGTCGAGTTCGATCTGGACGCTGGGTAGGAAGGATGCCTCGGCCGAGTCATAGTCGATACCCGCTCCGACCAGAGCGGTGCGTACGGCCACGAGGTTTGTCGGTTCGCTCACCACCTCGAAGGAGTCGCCCAGGTCGTTGACCTCCTCGGCACCCGCGTCGAGCACAGCGGTCAGCACGTCGTCCTCGTCGACCTCGTGGCCCGCCGTACCCTCCTTGGGTACGAGTACAATCCCCTTGCGGTTGAACAGATATGCCACCGACCCCGGATCGGCCATTGAGCCACTGTTGCGGGTCATCGCTGTTCGGACCTCCGAAGCGGCCCGGTTGCGGTTGTCGGTGAGGCACTCGATGAGGACCGCGACCCCGCTGGGGCCGTACCCCTCGTACATGATCGTCTGCCAGTCGGACCCGCCGTCCTCCGTGCCTGCGCCTCGCTTGACCGCGCGGTCGATGTTCTCATTGGGCACGGAGGACTTCTTGGCCTTCTGCACCGCGTCGTAGAGGGTCGGGTTCCCGGCCAGGTCGGCGCCGCCGGTACGGGCCGCGACCTCGACGTTTTTGATCATCTTGGCGAAGAGCTTGCCGCGCTTGGCGTCGACGACGGCCTTCTTGTGCTTGGTCGTCGCCCATTTTGAGTGACCGCTCATGATCGCTCCTTCCTGTTCACCCGCGGACCATGTCCACGAAGAAGCTGTGGATCCGGCCGTCGTCGGTCAGCTCAGGATGGAAGCTGGTCGCGAGTAGCCCACCCTGCCGGACGGCGACCACCTTACCGTCGGCGGCTCCCCCGCTGACGCGGCCAAGAACCTCGACATCCGGTCCGGATTGTTCCACCCAGGGCGCCCGGATGAACACCGCAGCAAAGGAGCACTGGCCCACGGCTGGTATCGGAACCTCGTTTTCGAAGGACTCGACCTGCCGGCCAAAGGCATTGCGCCGCACCGTCACGTCCATCCCGCCGATCGTGTCCTGGTCCGCGGGGGCGTCCAGTATGCGGTCTGCCAGCAGAATCATCCCGGCACAAGATCCGTAAACCGGAAGGCCCGCCCGGATGCGAGCGCGCAGCGGTTCCATCAACTCGAACCGGTTGAGCAGCTTCGCGATCGTCGTGGACTCCCCGCCGGGCAGGATCAGCCCGTCGATGGCGTCGAGTTCGGCCCTCCGACGGACCGCGACACCGGTCGCGCCGGAGGAGGCGATGCGGCGCAGGTGTTCGCGGGCGTCCCCCTGCAGGGCGAGGACGCCGATGATCGGTGGTCTCACCAGCCGCGCGTTGCGTACCGCTCGCTGTCGGGCAGCTCGGAGACGTTGATCCCGACCATGGCCTCGCCCAGTCCGCGCGAGACCTTGGCAATCACATCAGGGTCGTCGTGGAACGTGGTGGCTGCAACGATGGCCGCAGCGCGCTGCGCGGGGTTGCCGGCTTTGAAGATTCCCGAACCGACGAAGACACCCTCGGCACCGAGTTGCATCATCATCGCGGCGTCCGCGGGGGTAGCTATTCCGCCCGCGGTGAACAGCACCACGGGCAGCTTACTGGCTCCGGCGACCTCGGTGACCAGATCGTAGGGTGCCCTCAGCTCCTTTGCCGCGCTGAACAGCTCGGTCTCGTCCATGGTGGAGAGCTTCCGGATTTCGCCGCGGATCGAGCGCATGTGGCGAGTGGCCTCGACCACGTTGCCAGTGCCGGCTTCACCCTTGCTGCGGATCATCGCCGCGCCTTCACTGATCCGGCGCAGCGCCTCGCCCAGGTTCGTGGCACCGCAGACGAATGGAACGGTGAAGGCCCACTTGTCGATGTGATGTGCCTCGTCGGCCGGGGTGAGGACTTCGGATTCGTCTATGTAGTCGACGCCAAGGCTCTGCAGGACACGTGCCTCGACGAAGTGGCCGATCCGGGCCTTGGCCATCACCGGGATGGTGACTGCGGCGATGATCGAGTCGATCATGTCGGGGTCGCTCATCCGGGCCACTCCGCCTTGGGCGCGGATGTCGGCCGGGACCCGCTCCAAGGCCATGACGGCCACGGCGCCGGCGTCTTCGGCGATCTTCGCCTGCTCGGCGTTCACCACGTCCATGATCACGCCGCCCTTGAGCATCTCGGCCATCCCGCGCTTGACGCGCGTGGTGCCGGTGACGGGGCGGTCAGTGGACTCGGACACGGATAACCTCTTGATGGTCGTACGGGTGGGAAGGCTTCAGTCTACGACCCCACCGGGAGCTGGTCAGCCGATCAGGCCGTGGACAACGCAGCGCCGGACCCGTCTACGGTCGATCATCGATGTCGAAATGAGCCGGTGGGGGGCGACGTGCGGCGAGACGAAAGAGCCGCGGTAACGCCTGTCCGCGCAGTTGGCGGTCGTCGCGAACGGCGTCGTTGTAGAACCGCCTGGCCAGCACCACCCGTTCGGTAGTCGACCTCAGGTCACTCCTGAGCGACATTGGGACTCCCCCCAGATCCGTGCCGACCGCTCGAAGCAGATGTCCCAGGGCGTTCTCAGCCCCTTCGCGGGAGGCATCGTCTGCGCTCAGGGCTTCATGGGCAGCGTTCCGGAGCTCCTCGGCGCGCTGGCCGAGGACGTTCGGGTGCTCATCGGCAATCGCCCGCGCGACAGCGGCTCGGCGTACCAGCTGGGCGTCCAGCGCGGACCTGGCAGCAAGCACCCGGCTGTCGAGGCGGTCCAGCCTCGACACCGTCGAGGCGATCCAGATCAGGAGTACCGCCAGCAGTCCGAGGACGATCAACAGGATCGTTTGGCTGCTCACGGCGGTCGAGGGTAGCCGTGAGCCCCACCTGGCCCACTACGTCCGGCATCTCTTGGTTGAGCCCGTTGAGCACCATCGATGGCATTGACCCAATCCAGCGTCTTTCGTCCGACAACTCAGCCTCATCAGACCGCCGTACCGAGAACATCACAGTCAGCCGGCCCAACGCCGTCACCGTTGCGTCGTGACCACGACCTCGCCGCCTACTCGCGACACGACAGTCTCGTAGACGGCCAGTACCCGTTCCGAGACGACCGGCCAGTCGTACTCGCGGACCGAAAGGTGCCCGGCCCGGACCAGGGCCGCACGTCTGGCCGGATCGGCGAGCAGCTGCAACAGCCCGGCAGCCAGCGCATCAGCCCTGCCGCGGCGCACCAGCACACCGGCTGCGCCGTCGTTGAGGACGCGTCGAAACGCGTCGAGATCGCTGGCCACGATCGCGGCACCCGCGGCCATCGCCTCGACCAGAATCACCCCGAAGCTCTCCCCACCCAGGTTCGGCGCGCAGTAGATGTCGATCGAGGCGAGCATCCGAGCCTTGTCGTCCTCGGAGAGCTCACCGAGCACGGTGACCCGGTCCGCGAGCAGATCGGGAAGTTCGTCGTAGAGATCGGATTCGTCCCCGCGACCCGCAACCAGCAAGTGAAGATCGGGATGCACAGGTGCGACCTGGGCCAGCGCCTCGAGCAGGACCGGCAAACCCTTGCGCCGTTCGTCGAAGCGGCCGAGAAATCCGATCGTCAATCCGGCCCGCGGGTAGCCCGGCAGCGGTGCGGCGGAGGCGAAATGCGAGACGTCGACACCATTCGGGATCACGATGGCGTCACCGCCCAAGTGTTCGACTTGGACTCGACGGGCCAAGTCCGACACCGCAATTCGACCGGCGATTCGCTCCATGAAGGGCTGTAGGACTCCGCCGACTGCCGCGAGCCAGCGAGACCGGACGGTGGCGGCGTGGAAGGTCGCGACGATGGGTCCCTTCGCCAGCACGCAGGTCAGCAAGGACAGACTCGGGGCGGAGGGTTCGTGCACGTGGAGGACGTCGAAGTGCCCGTCTCGGAGCCAACGTCGTACCCGCGCGGCAGCCACCGGACCGAACTGAAGGCGCGCCACTGAACCGTTGTAGCGAATGGGTACCGCCCGTCCGGCACAGGTCACGTACGGCGGGAGGTTGTCCTCGTCGTTGGCCGGTGTGAGCACCTGGACGTGATGACCGCCCGCGATCAGGGTCTGGGCGAGATCGCGTACGTGGTACTGCACGCCACCGGGGATGTCCCATGTGTACGGGCAGACCAGGCCGATCCTCATCGTGATGAGCGCCCCGTCGAGGCTGGTTCGAGATCCTCCTGCCACAACCTCTGCACCATGTGCCAGTCCTGCGGAGCGTTCACGATGCCAGTCGCGAACTGATCGACAACTTGCTGCATCGCCTGGGTTACCTTGTGTCGCAGCCGCTTCGGAGCATCGGGACCGTCAACGACCACTTCGGGCAGAAACGCCAGGCTCCAGTCGTCACCCTCGAACCCCGGAAGCGTCGGGATGAGCGCTGCGCCCGTCTGGACCGCGAGGAGGGCTGGCCCCGGGGGAACGGTGATCATCCGACCGAACAAACTCACGGGTACCCCGCTGCTGCCCAGATCGCGATCACACACCAGGCAGACCGTGCCACCCGCCCGCAGAGTCGTTGCCAACAGGTGCGCGGAGGGCCGCTCCCCTCCGGTCAGTGGTAGGACTGACATACCCAACGACTCGCGGTAGGTCTGAAACCGTCGGTAGAGAGACTCCGGGCGCAATCGCTCTGCCACGACGGTCAGCGGCCCGCCGAACCGGGCGAGGTAGGCCACCGCTGCGGCGTCCCAGTTGCCGGTGTGGGGAAGCGCGCAGATCACCCCTCGGCCCCGCTGTCGTACGATGTCGACGTTGGCTGCGCCGTTCATGCGGGTACGCCCGGCCACCACGTCCGGGCGGGCCGACGGCATCCAGAACACCTCGCGGAAGTACCGGGCGTATGAGCGCAGGCCGCGTCGGGTCAGTGCATCGAGATCGCGCTCGCTGAACTCCGGACCGACAACCCTGCGCAGGTTCGCTCGGAGCTGGGAAGCGCCCGGCCCATCCCGGCGCCAGCCAAGATCAGCCGCAGCGTCGAAGAGGACCCTCGCGGGAGAAGTGTCGAAGGCCCGGCCGGCCCGCCAGCCGAGCGCAAAACCGGCAGCGGTCGCCCGCTCAGCCAGGCTGAACTCAGCCACCTGCGGACTCCTGCGCCGCCTCCGCCGGCGGCGAGGAAGGTGCGGCCCTGCGTACAGCATTCAGTCGTTGACCCACCGTGAGCACACCGACGGCGACGAGCAGCCACAGGGCGATCGGAAGGGCGATTTCCAGGCCTAGCCCGGCCAAGCCCACGCCCACCAGGACGATGATCAGTCGTTCGGCTCGCTCGGCGATCCCTACGCTGGCATTCACGCCCAGACCCTCGGCGCGTGCCCGGACATAGGGAATCAGCTGCCCCAGGACCAGCGCCAGCAGCGCGGCCAGGATCAGGTTCGGCCGACTCGATGCCTGCCCGGATCCGGCGAACCACCAGATGAGAGCCGCAAAGATCGACGCGTCGGCCACCCGGTCACAGGTGGAGTCCAGGACCGCACCGAACCTCGATGCAGTTCCACCCGCCCGGGCAACGGCGCCGTCGAGCAGATCGAAAAGTACGAACAGCGTGATCGCTATGACGGCGAGTAGGAACCGGCCGGTGCCGATGAGCAGCGCAGCAGAGACGACCGTGCCTAGCGTGCCGACCACGGTGATGGCATTCGGGCTGACCCCCAGCCGATGCAGACCGCCACCAACCGGCGCGAGTGCGTTGCTGATCGACGAGCGGGCGCGCAGGTTGAGCATGACGTGTGGGGACCGGCCTTCCGGCACTTCGGGAGTGACCCATTCTAGCCGGGGACAAGAGAGGCCCTTGTGGGGCGCAGCCACGAGGGGTAGGGAGGCGAGTACACGAGGCGGGCGCTGTCCATCGGCGTCCGCCGCATCGAGGAGGCTGCCTGCGATGTCGAAACAGTCCGGTCCCGGTCGAGGGAGCGAGAGGTCGGCGACGTCGGCAAGTGACCCGACCCGGATCCGCAACCTCGCCGTCGTCGGGCGGACCGGATCCGGGAAGACCACCCTCGTTGAGTCGTTGCTCGCGGCGACCGGGGTCATCAACCGGATGGGTTCGATCGCCGAAGGCAGCACCGTCAGCGACAGCGATCCCGCTGAGCTCAAGCAACAACGATCGGTCTCCCTGGCCCTTGCTCCGGTCCCATACCAGGGCTACACCATCAACCTGCTCGACACCCCGGGGTACGCGGACTTCGTGGGAGAACTCCGAGCTGGTCTGCGCGGCGCGGATGCTGCGTTGTTCGTCGTCGCCGCGGGTGATGACATCGACGCCGCGACGATGGCCCTCTGGGAGGAGTGCGCCGCGGTCGGGCTTCCCCGGGCGGTCGTGATCTCACGCCTCGACCACCCACGTGCGGACTGGGAACGGGCCTTGCAGGCCTGCAAGAGCGCGTTCGGTGACGGCGTGACCCCGCTGTACCTGCCCTTGCACGACGATGGCGGCGCAGTCTGCGGACTGCTCGGGTTGCTCAGTCAGCAAGTCTTTGATCACAGCGACGGCGGGCCGGTCCCCACCGTGCGCGAGCCGGAGGCCGAGCACCGGGACGGGATCGTCGATGCCCGCGGAAACCTGATCGAATCGATCATCGCCGAGAGCGAGGACGAGACACTGCTGGACCGCTACCTGGATGGCGAGGACATTGACGTCGAGACCCTGATCGACGATCTGGAGACCGCCGTTGCTCGCGGCTCGTTCTTCCCGGTCCTCGGCGTCTGTGCGACCAGCGGGCTCGGCATCAATGCATTGCTCGAACTCCTCGTCGGCGGTTTCCCGCACCCGGGGGAGCATGCTCTGCCGACTGTCACTGCCATCGACGGCGGCCCGGTCGAACCACTCTCCGCGGATCCAGACGGCCCCTTGGTCGGCGAGATCATCAAGACCACGATCGATTCCTACGTCGGACGGGTGTCCCTGATCAGGGTCTTTTCCGGCACCTTGCGACCCGAGACTGCCCTGCACGTGTCCGGCCACGGTCTCACCGACCGTGGACACGACGATCACGACGCCGACGAGCGGATCGGCTCAATGCTCAGCCCTCAGGGTAGGACGCTGCGCCCGATTGCTGAGTCCATCGCCGGCGACCTGTGCGCGGTGACCAAACTGCTGTCCGCCGAAACCGGGGACACGATCTCGGCCAAGGACCGTCCTCTGCTCGTCGAGGCATGGGACATGCCAGAGCCCTTGTTGCCCATCGCCATTGAAGCCAGGACTCGCGCCGACGAAGACTCCCTGGCCAAGGGTCTCTCCCGGCTTATCGCTGGCGACCCCACACTGCGGTTGGAGCGCAACGCCGAAACCCACCAGCTCGTGCTGTGGTGCATGGGTGAGTCACATGCCGATGTCGTGCTGGACCGGCTTCGTGGCCAGGGGGTGCACTTGGAGACCGTGCCAGTGATCGTCGCTCTGCGCGAGACGCTGGTCGCATCCGCCGAAGGCTTGGGTCGGCACGTCAAGCAGTCCGGCGGACACGGCCAGTACGCCGTCGCAAGAGTGACGGTGGAGCCGCTGGAACGGGGCGCAGGCTTCGAATTCGTGGACAAGGTCGTCGGTGGGGCCGTGCCGCACAACTACATCCCGTCGGTGGAGAAGGGCGTGCGCGCCCAGATGGAACGCGGGCTCGACGCCGGGTTCCCACTCGTCGATCTGCGGGTAACCCTGGTCGACGGGAAGGCACACACTGTGGACTCCTCAGACGCCGCGTTCCAGACCGCAGGATCATTGGCGCTGCGCGATGCGGGAGCACAAGCCGGTGTCACTCTCCTCGAACCAGTGCATGACGTGCTCATCACTGTGCCCGACGAGCACGTCGGATCGGTGATAAGCGACCTGTCCAGCCGGCGCGGCCAGGTCACCGGAACCGAGGCCGCCAGCGGTGCGCGCACCGTGGTACGTGCCGAGATCCCGGAGACCTCACTGCTCCGCTACGCCATCGACCTGCGCTCCTTCACCGGTGGAAGCGGCCGGTTCTCCCGCACCTTCCTGCGCTATGACCCAATGCCCGAGCACGAGGCGAGCACCGTCCGTGCCGAGCGCGCCGCCGCGCGCTGAGCGACCCGCGACTGGTTCGGGCCGCACGCCCGACCTCGAAAATCGACAATCGTGCGCGAGTCCGGCGCACTCCACCGCACCGGGATCCCTACCCTGTTCCGACATGCGGGTCATCCGAGCAGCGGCTGCGGCCCTCCCGTTGGTGCTGCTGGGGCTCGACTCATCCACGGCGGCTGCAGCCCTGCCCGATTTCGGCACCGAGCCGGTCCAGGACACCTCCTCGTCCGGTGGCAGCAACATCGTCGACGTCCGAGTTGGTGCCAACGACGGGTTCGATCGGTTCGTCGTCGAGTTCGAGGGGGAGGTCGGGGCGTACTTCGTCTCCTACGTGGACCAGGTCACTCAAGACGGCTCCGGTGCTGTGGTGCCGGTCGAGGGCGCGGCCTTCGTCCAGGTCAGTGTGAACGGCGTACCCAACGACCCGGTGGCTCCTCAGGAGACGATTGATGCCGGCCTGATCGGACTGATCGAGGTGGTCGGCGCCGGCGCCGGGTTCGAGGCGACGGTCAGCTATGGCCTGGGCACCACCCAGGCGTCTGGTTTCCGGGTCTTCACTCTCACCGAGCCGTCCCGGCTGGTGGTGGACATCGCCCATCCTGACGTCACACCCACGGCCAGCAACACCGACGACCCCACAGCCTCAGAAACCATCCCCGACACATCGACCGAGGCATCGGCTACAGAACCCAGCCCGCAGGTGACGCCCGCCGAAGCGTCCGGTGACTCGGGCTCGTCGAGACCCTGGCTGCTTTTCCTGATCGTCGGTCTGGTGGTCTTTGCCATTGTGACCGGGATTCTCGGCTGGCGGATGCGCCGACCGAGTTCACCGCCGCGTTAGCCCGTCGTCCAGCAGTCGGCCAGCAGTTGACGGGTCTCGGTGAGCAGTTGCGGCAACACCCGGGTAAGTCCGACGACCGGCATGAAGTTCGTGTCGCCGCCCCAGCGCGGCACGACGTGCTGGTGTAAATGCGCAGCGATTCCCGCGCCCGCGACAACGCCCTGGTTCATGCCCACGTTGAATCCCTGCGCCCCAGACACCCGGCGGATCACCCTCATCGCGTGTTGAGTGAAGTCGGAGAACTCCGGCAGCTCGCGAGAACGCTCCAGCTCGGTGTAGTCGGCGATGTGACGAAACGGCACGACCATGAGGTGTCCGGCGTTGTACGGGAAAAGATTGAGTACCGCGTAGACGTGTTCGCCGCGGGCCACGATCAGGGCCTCGGAGTCCGCCCTAGTCGGGATCGTGCAGAACGGGCAGTCGTCATCGCCTTTGGGGCGCCCCTCGCCCTTGATGTAGGCCATCCGATGGGGCGTCCAGAGTCGCTCGAAGGGTTCGTAGGCCATCTCGGACGCCGTCACAGGCTGGGACCGGGTGGGACGGAGTCCGGCGGGACTGATTCCGGCGGCGCCGACTCCGGCGCGACGGGGTCGGCGTTGCTGCGGCCGGCCACGAACTGCGCGATGAGCTCGATTGCCTCGGCAACCGGGACAGCATTGCGTTGCGAACCGTCGCGATAGCGAAAGGACACCGCGCCGGCCTCCTGGTCGGCGGCGCCGGCGATCAGCACGAAGGGCACCTTCTGCTGGCTGGCAGTCCGGATCTTCTTCTGCATCCGGTCGTCGGATGAGTCGACCTCCGCCCTGATCCGTCGCCCACGCAGCGCTGCGATGACCTCGTCGAGATAGCCGATCTGGTCGTCGGTAACCGGGATGGCAACCACCTGAACGGGCGCAAGCCAGACCGGATAGGCCCCGGCATAGTGCTCGGTGAGGATCCCGAAGAAGCGTTCGATCGAGCCGAACAGGGCCCGGTGGATCATCACCGGCCGCTGCCGGCTCCCGTTGGCGGCCATGTACTCCAGCCCCAAGCGCTCGGGGATGTTGAGGTCCACCTGCACGGTGGACATCTGCCACGAACGGCCGATCGCGTCGCGAGCCTGCACCGAGATCTTCGGTCCGTAGAAGGCCGCCCCGCCCGGATCGGGCACCAACTCCAGACCCGACTTCTCAGCCACCGACCGCAGTGCCTCGGTGGACTCCTTCCAGACCTCGTCGGAGCCGATGAATTTGGGCGAATCGCCCTTGGTGGACAGCTCCAGGTAGAAGTCGTCGAGGCCATAGTCGCGCAGCAGATCCAGGACGAATCCGAGCAGGGAAGTCAGCTCGTCGGCCACTTGCTCCTTGGTGCAGTAGATGTGCGAGTCGTCCATCGTGAGCCCCCGCACCCTGGTAAGCCCATGGACCACACCGGATTTCTCGTACCGGTAGACGGTGCCGAATTCGAAGAGCCGCAGCGGAAGCTCACGGTAGGACCGTCCACGCGCCTTGAAAATGAGGCTGTGCATCGGGCAGTTCATCGGTTTGAGGTAATAGTCGGCGCCCTCCATCTCCATCGGCGGGAACATGGTGTCGGCATAGCTGGGCAGGTGCCCGGTGGCCTCGAACAGCGCCGCCTTGGTGATGTGTGGGGTGTTGACGAACTCGTAACCGGCCTCCTCGTGCCGCGCCTGCGAGTAGGCCTCCATCTCCCGGCGGATGATCCCGCCTTTGGGATGGAAAACCGCCAGCCCGGACCCGATCTCGTCAGGAAAGCTGAACAGGTCCATTGCCGCACCGATCCGCCGGTGATCGCGCCGTTCGGCCTGGACCAGCATGGCGACGTGGGCGTCGAGGGCCTGACGGCTCTCCCATGCGGTCCCATAGATGCGCTGCAGCTGCGGGTTCTTCTCACTCCCCCGCCAGTACGCGGCCGCTGACCGCATCAGCTTGAACGCCGGGATGTCCCGGGTGCTGGGCAGGTGCGGCCCACGGCACAGATCGGCCCACACCCGTTCCCCGGACTTGGCGTCCAGGTTGTCGTAGATGGTCAACTCGCTACCACCGACCTCGACCGATGCTCCCTCTGCTGCATCGGCGGCTGCCGGGCCCTTCAGACCGATCAGCTCGAGCTTGTACGGCTCGGCTGACAGTTCGCCACGAGCGGCCTCGTCGCTGACCACCCGACGCGAGAACCGTTGGCGCGCCTTGACGATGTCGCGCATCCGGGACTCGATGCGCTTGATGTCCTCGGGCTTGAACGGCTCCGGTACGTCGAAGTCGTAGTAGAACCCGTTCTCGACCGGCGGCCCGATCCCGAGCTTGGCTTCCGGAAAGAGATCCTGTACGGCCTGGGCAAGGACGTGCGCGGTGGAGTGCCGCAGAACGTTCCGGCCATCGGCGCTGGACATCGGTACCGGCTCGACTGATGAATCCTCGCTGGGAGTCCAGTCGAGATCACGCAGCGCGCCCTCAGCATCGCGTACGACGATCGTGGCGTCGGGACCGCTCAGGACCACGTCCGCCGCCGCCAGCGCCTGGGCCGCCGTCGTGCCGGCGGCCACCATGACGGTAGGCACGGCGGTGGACGCTGAGGGCGCAGACACGACAGGACTCCTTGGGGTCTAGATGGATCCCACTTCACACAGCGGCGATGAATCGAGGATAACGGCGGCAGTTGGCCGGGCCGACGGAGTTGCTCAGTCCGCGAGGCGGACCGGATCCCCAGGGGCAACCCGGCCGGGGGTCACCACCTCGGCGTAGACGCCGAGGCAGTGTTTGGGCGTTCGGGTTATCGACAGGACGGCGTCACCCACCCGGATCCGCTGTCCCAGCCAACCGCGCTCGGCGTCACCTTCGGCGACGAGTTTCAGAACGAGGTTGGCGCGTGGGTCGTTCACATCGCAGGCCTCGGGCCCGGCGTCGGGGTCAGCGGTCAGCATGGCGCCCTCCGAGACCAGGTGCACCGGGAATGCGTCGACGGCGTGACCGCCGTCGGCGTTGGTGGCGGCCAGGTCGACCGGGCGATCCAGCCAACCCGATAGCGCAGCGGCCGGAACCTGTTCGCCGACCTCGGCGTCGGGAACCCGGATGATCGGCTGAGCCTGGCCGGGCGCTGCGGTCAGCTCCCGCAGGCGAGGCTCCTCCCTGGCAGTGATCCGCTCGCCGGACGACGCGTCCACCACGGAGTGAGTGCGGTCTCCCTCCAGGCCGGTGGAACTGACCTGGGCGGTGCCGACCGAGGTGCCCGCGAGGGACTTGACGGGGTAGACCCAGACGGCACTCACAGTGCCCAGTACCGCAGACTCGCTCATGGCCAAGACCGTACGTCGGTGTCTCGCGTCGGCGCTACTCGGCACGCTGATCATGGTTGGCCGCCGATCGGCCGACCCCTGCTGGGGGATCTTGGACCTGGGAGATCTTGGACCTGGGAGATCTTGGACCGGGAGCCCCGTCCGCGCATCTTCGGGGGAAAGAGGGGACGGGGCTGCCGGTGTTTCCAAGCTAGCCACCGTCGCGTCAGGTGCGTGTGAAGTCATCGGGTGTGTCGTCGTGGGCGCTACTGGGATCGAACCAGTGACCTCTTCGGTGTGAACGAAGCGCTCTACCGCTGAGCCAAGCGCCCGAGACCCGGCAACCCTACCCAAAGTGTTCGGCACCCGCTCAGCGCCATAGCGGCACCCAGTCCGGCATCCATCCTGGAACCCCGGTCAGATGCAGGGTGACGACTAGAACCCCGTACACGAATGCCGCGGTGGCCAGCGCGATCAGGCCGCGGACCCACACCGGTTGTCGAGTCACCCACTCGGTCCACGACTTCACGTGCCGCTTGGTGAATTCCAGCAGGCGCTCGGCCCAGGTGAACTCGGTCGCCAGCACGAACAGGCCGCCGATCACGATCAGCCAGCCGGGCCCCGGCAGTGGAATCGCCGCGGCACCGCCGATCAGGATGACGAACCCGACAACGCCGACGCCGATCCGGTAGACGTGGTTCAGCGGGGCGTTGGCGGCCAGCCGCTTACGCCAGGTTGTCTCGGCGACCCGCTCGCGCAGGCTGTGGACGTCGTCGGTGTCCGTGCGGGCCTGTCGCTGCTTCGGGCTCCCGCGCTCGATCGATGGCATCGAGTGAGCATTCTGCCCTAACCCCGCTGCCCTGATCTGAACCGTAGGGGTCAGGGTGTGACCTGACCGGTCGCCACCATCGGCGATGTCGGGGTATCGGGTGCCCGGCGCCCGGACTCGATCGTCACAGCGTATCCGTTGAAGGTGTCCAGTCCGGCCACGGTCGACCCCACGGTACGCATGTCAAGCTCGGTGTCGACCACGTCGAAGGTGCCCAGGGCCTGCGGCTGTTCCCCGGCCTCTTGCAGGCCCCACAGGACGTAGATCTCCTCGCCCCTGTCGTTGACCGAGAGACCATTGGTCATGACCATCGCCTGGCTGGACCCGATGACCAGCGTGGCCACCGCCTGACCGTCACCGTCATGCAACGGCGTCATGTTGACCTCACCGGCGGCGGCCAGGTCGCGCAGAATTTGACCGCGGTTCTCCGCCACGGACGTGGCGTCGTCCCTGTCCGTCTGCAGGTCCACGTTCCAGATACCGAGTCCGGCGATCGCCAGGACAGCAGCAGCTGCTGCGACCAACCTGCTGATCGTCGTCCACTTTCTCCGGCCGCCTTGTCCTAAGCGGGCACCGCTGGCCAGAGAGTGAGAACGAGCGGCGGCCAGGTCGATTACCTCGCCTTCGGGCAGCGCTGACTCGGGCGGCGCAGGTGTCAGTTCGCGATTGCGCCGGGTCTTGCCGACCTCGGCCAGCAAACGTGACCGGAGCTCCGGCGATGGAGACTGCAGAGGCAGCTGCTCGACCACGGCGGTAAGAACTCGTCCGCTGTCCTGGACCGAGACCCGACAGCGCTGGCAGCCATACAAGTGAACTGAGAAGCGATCTTCATCATCAGGTTCGAGGGCGCGCAGCGCCCACCCGACCGCGAGTTCGTCCCACTCGACGTGCGTTGTGTCGTTGTTCTCGAGGCCGCTCACGCCTGCACACCCCCTACCGATGGTAGATCTCCGAGCGCGCTGCCCAGAACCTGGCGCAATTTACGCATCCCGGCGAGCATGCGCGTCTTGACGGTGCCCAGTGGCGCCCCGGTGAGGGCGGCCACTTCACGCTGTGTGTATCCACCGAAGTAGGCAAGCGTCAGCGCCTCTCGCTGAACGGCAGGCAACTCCGAAAGGGCGGTACGTACATCCGCGCCGACCAGACGTTCGAGCGCCTTCTCAGAGGGATCGTCACCCATGAGGACAGGCGGCTCGAGTTCGGCGAGGCGGTCCCGGCGACGACGCTGGGATTCCTCCCGGCGCACCGCGTCCACACTTCGGTGATGGGCAAGAGACAGCAACCAACTGGCGAAGGCACCCTTTGCCGGGTCGAACTTGGTGGGATCGCGCCACAAGGCCAGGAAGACCTCCTGGGTGGTGTCCTCGGCCAAGATGTGGTCACCAAGAATGCGCAGCGCCAGGCTGAACACCTGACGGTGATAACGGTCATAGATCTGGGCAAGCGCATCTGACTCACCCGAGGTAAGCCGAGCGAGCAGGTCAGCGTCGTCGGCCGGAGACAGACCGGTTCGACTCATAACGCTCATCCTCACACGCGTCATTCGCACGTGCTCATCGATTCGGTTCGTTTTGTTCTCAGTCGCTCCCGGTACCCGGCCGGCCCTAGGGTGTGGCCAGTGGGTCGGCACCGGAAACAACGCAGCTTGCGCGGCTATCGCCACGTTGTCGCCGGTGTCGCCGGATTGGCAGTCATCGCCTTCGTCCTCGCCCTGGTGCTGGCGCCGACCGACTTGGAACCGGCCAATGAGCAGGCGGCCAGTTCGACTGAGGAATCCAGATCGTCGGTCCCCGCGACAGCTGTGACACCGAAACCGTCGTCGCCCACGGTGACGCTCGCTTTCGCCGGAGATGTGCATTTCACCGGCCGCACCGAGGGCCTGCTCGCTGACCCGGCGATGGCCTTCGGACCCATCTCGCAGGAGCTGTCCGCGGCCGACATAGCGATGGTCAACCTGGAGTCAGCCATCACCGAGCGCGGCGTAGAAGAACCCAAGGAATTCCACTTCCGCGCTCCCCCGGTGTCCCTGGACGCCTTGGCCGCTGCCGGGATCGACATCGCCACGTTGGGCAACAACCATGCGGTCGACTACGGGTCGGTAGGACTCGAGGACACCCTCGCCGCTATTGCTGCCGGGCCGATTCCGGTCGTCGGTATCGGGCCTGATGCGGCCACCGCGTACGCGCCGCACCGAACCGTGGTCAGCGGGCTGGGAATCTCGATCTTCGGTGCCAGCCAGGTTCCCGACCGGACCTACCAACGCTGGACGGCGACCGACACCTCACCCGGCATTGCCTCCACGGCTGATCAGGACCGGCTGCTGGCCGGAGTGAGCCGAGCCACGGCTGCCGGGGATGTCGTCGTTGTCTACCTGCATTGGGGCATCGAGGGCGAACAGTGCCCCACGCCGGAGATGCGAACTCTGGCCACCGACCTTGCCACCGCCGGTGCGGACGCCATCGTGGGCACCCACGCTCACCTGCTGCTCGGCGCGGGGTACCTCGACCAACCGGGCAGCACCGCCTACGTCGCCTACGGCTTGGGCAACTTCGTCTGGTGGGAACCTGAGGCGTCCTCCGACGACACCGGCGTTCTCACCCTGACCGTGCAGAACGGGGCGGTCAGCGGCTCGGTGTTCTCACCGGCGCGAATCGACGACACCGGACGGCCTCAGCCGGTCCTCGCCGCCCAGGCACGGAGGGCGGTCGCAGCCTTCGAGGAGCTACGTGGCTGCGCCGGTCTGCTTCCCACCCCCGCCGTTTGAGTGCGGTCGCGCGCGTCGGTACAGTCCGCGGAGCACGAATACGCGGACGTAGCTCAGTTGGTAGAGCATCACCTTGCCAAGGTGAGGGTCGCGGGTTCGAATCCCGTCGTCCGCTCGGCAGAACTCCGTTATCCGAGTTCTTCAAGCACGGTGGAGTGGCCGAGAGGCGAGGCAACGGCCTGCAAAGCCGTCTACACGGGTTCAAATCCCGTCTCCACCTCGACGTCGGTATGTTCGTGCCGACTAGGTGAGGGTTAGGCGTAGGAGAGGTTAGGCAATTGGGCGGTTGGCGCAGCGGT
>Ga0136618_10000275_pt1 | contig 16535 bp, 13 predicted proteins | sample AntDrymUQ3302106_2_FD_104805 | JGI IMG/M metagenome (GOLD analysis project Ga0136618, IMG submission 104805) | Polar desert sand microbial communities from Dry Valleys, Antarctica - metaG UQ330 (21.06) | ecosystem: Environmental > Terrestrial > Soil > Desert | place: Antarctica: Dry Valley... | reverse complement strand
TTTAGACGAGCCGACCAGCGCGCTCGACGCGCAGACGGAAAGTTTGCTGCTCGAAGCCTTGGAGCGGCTGATGAAAAACCGAACGACATTTATCATCGCGCACCGCCTGTCAACGATACGAAAGGCTAATCAGATTCTGGTGCTGGAAAACGGCGAAATTGTCGAAAGAGGCAATCACGATGAGCTTTTGTCGAAAAGGGGTATATACGCTTCCTTTTATGAAATCCAATTCGGGCAGCAGTCTGTTGATAATGCAGCTTGATTTTTGGTTATTAAAAGCGAAATTTAAGAAAACAAGCGATGACGGATAAACAATTACAATCGAATGCAATTCATAAAATAGAAGAGCCGGGACATTGGACAGACGGAGCTGTTCCATCAAATGTCAAGATTGGGTTGAACAGTGTGATAACCAGTGATTACGCCTTCAAGCGATTCCGGAGCAAGCACAATCCGGCTTTAATTATCGGTGAAAACTGCAATTTGGACGGGGTTCATTTCGCGCTCGGCGAAGACGGAAAAGTTCAAATCGGAAACTACTGCTATTTCACGAATACAGTTCTGCTGTGTGAATTAGAACTGACGATTGGCGACTACGTGGTCATCGGTTGGAACACGACAATCGCGGATACTGATTTTCATCCGATTGCTCCGGCGGAAAGAATCGCCGATGCAATTGCCTGTTCGCCGCTCGGCAAAAATTTGCAGCGTCCGGAAATCGTCCGAAAAAAGGTGACGATTGAAGACGATGTTTGGATCGGTCCGAATGCTACAATCTTAAAAGGTGTCAAAATCGGCGCGGGCGCTTTTATCGAAGCCGGAACGCTGGTCGTCCGCGATATTCCGGCACGGGCGAGAGTCGCGGGAAATCCGGCGCAGATTATCGGGAAGGTGTAATAAATGATGAAACCCGGAGAAAGTTTGCCGTGGGATTGGTATTCGGGTGTGATTCCCGACAATGCCTTGATAGATGAAACGGCTTATGTGGAAACCACTTTCAGCTTTTATCTCTATCGCAGCGTCGCTCCAGCCGGAATCCGAATCGGTCACGGCGCTTCTACTTATTTGGGGACGATGTTTGATGTCGGTTCCAAAGGACGTGTCAGTTTGGGCAAATACGCGCTGGTTCACGGAGCGAGAATCGTTTGCGACGACGAAATTAGAATTGACGATTACGCGCTGATTTCCTGGAACGTGGTTTTGATGGACACTTATCGCGTGCCGCTCGACCCGACCGAGCGGCGGCGGGAATTAGAGCAGGCAAGCGCACGTCAGCCGCGACGCTTGGGCGCCAAAGTTGCGGCGCGTCCGATTCACATTAAATCGAATGTCTGGATCGGTTTCGATGCCTGCGTTTTGCCCGGCGTGACCATCGGCGAAGGCTCTATTATCGGCGCGCGTTCGGTCGTTAGCGAAGATGTCGAACCGTATTCGGTGATGGCTGGCAATCCCGCGCGAATGATTCGCCGCTTGGATAAATAGAACTTATTTAATTTATATGGTTAACGGAAAAAGCAAGGGGAAGATTATTGTTTTCGGGATACTTTTCTGGTATCCGCTCGCCGGCGTGACTTATCAATTTCTTCACTATCTGATCGGGCTGAAAAATTTAGGTTATGACCCGTATTATGTCGAAGATTCGGGACGCTGGGTTTATGACCCGAAGATAAATGATTTGTCGCCCGATGCGTCCGGCAATATAAGCTCGGTTGTTCCGATACTCGAAGCGAATGGTTTTTCAGATCGCTGGGCGTTTCGTGGTAATTATCCCGACGGGCAATGTTACGGAATGACGGAAAGCCAAATCTTGCAGCTTTATAAAGAAGCGGACGCATTTTTGAATGTTACCGGAGCGCAAGAAATCAGAGAAGAGCATATGGCGTGTCCGCGCCGGATTTACGTCGAGTCTGACCCTTTCGCTTCACAGGCGAAAGTTGCAAACGGCGATGAATCAATGATTTCTACTCTTGAAGCACACGACATGCTGTTCACCTTTGGCGAAAACATCGGCGCGGCGGATTGCGGTATTCCGCACGACGAGCGTTTCCGGTGGCTTCCGACCAGACAACCGGTTGTGCTGGATTTGTGGAACAATGCTTTCGGGTTTGAAGGCAAAACTTACAACACGATTACGACCTGGCACAATAAAGGTAAAAACATCGAATACAACAATGATGTTTATTATTGGACGAAAGACCGCGAGTTTGAAAAGTTTTTGGATTTACCGAAACAGCGGCGGAATGTTTCTTTTGAATTAGCCGCCGGTGTCGACGAAACAGTCCGTCAGCACTTGAATGAGCATCGCTGGCAGCAAGTCAGCTCGGTAGAAATTTCGGAAAATATTGAACGGTATCGAGAATATATCCAGCATTCGCGCGGGGAATTTACGGTCGCCCGCGATCAGTATGTGCGACCTAATACCGGTTGGTTCAGCGACCGAAGCGTCTGTTATCTGGCTGCTGCGAGACCGGTAATTACTCAGGAAACAGGCTTTAGTAAATTTTTGCCTACGGGAAAAGGATTATTTTCATTCAAGACAATGGAAGATATTCTGGCGGCGGTTGATGAGATCGAATCCGATTTTGAAGCCAACTGTCGCGCGGCGCAAGAAATTGCAGAAGAGTATTTTTCCGCAGAGAAAGTAGTCGGCAGTTTACTGGAACGAGCGGGACTTTGAAGAAGATGAAAATAGATAAATCATCAAAATAATTATAAGCAAGTAATACTGTGAAAAATTGGTAATTAACTGGCGTAATTTTGTCGAATAATTTTTCTTAAGTATTGGCAAATTTATTATGAAAATAGAACTCTTGGAAATTCTACAATGCCCTTTTTGCGGAAGCCCGCTTAAGCCGGTTGAAGATTCCTGTCTTAACATCAGCAATGATGAAATAAATAGCGGAATCTTGGCATGTCAATGCTGCGCGTACCCAGTTGTAGCGGGAATTCCGTATCTTCAAACCGGACCCACAGCAAAGACTGTTCTTAGTTTGCTGGGCGCGCGTAAAACAGAACAAGCATTCTTCGCCTTATTGGGATTGGATGAAGTACGCCAAGAAAAATTCCAGAAGTTGCGCAATGCAAGCCAATCAATGACATTTCAAAGCGCCCTCAGCATTCTTAGCCCCGATGCAGACGGACAGTATTTTTTATATCGCTTTTCCGATCCAACTTTTCTCGTCAGCGACGCCGTGTTGCGCGCTGTCGGTCGGCAATATGCGGATAGTTCGGGAAAATATTCGTTAGACCTTTGCGGCGGAACCGGACATTTGACTCGCACCTTATGCTCGATAAACAAACAAGACAGAGTAATACTTGCTGATCTTTCGTTTTGGGAACTCTGGCTCGCCAAGGAGTTTATCGTTCCATCGTGCCAGCCGATTTGCTGCGACGCAAATCAGTCCTTGCCTTTTGAGCGGAACGCTTTTTCTCTCATTTTTTGTTCAGGAGCCTTTGAATACATTTGGTCGCGGCGCGCGCTTGCCGGGGAAATGATTCGCCTTGTCGGAGATGAAGGCACAGTGATTGTATCGCACGCGCACAACGCGCTTTGCGAAAATCCATCGCAAGGAATGCCTCTTGATCCAACCGGGTATCGCCGCTTATTTCAAGCTCTACCACCGAGGCTTTTCAAAGAGAGTGTTTTGCTGGATGCAGTTTTATCTGGCTCATCTATTGATTTGTCCACAAATTTTTCGGATGAGGAGTTAAACACGGAACCCGCACTGATTATTACCGCAACTCAACGACAAGATATTTATCGCGTATGGAAATCACAACCTGATGATCAGATTTCAGCGCGGCGGGCTATCAATCCTCTTTATCAGGTAGAGAAAAACCAATCGTCAAGAATTTTAACTCTCCAATTTCCTTCGGAATATTACGAAATGGAATATGAGGATTGTAAACGCTACTTGCCGAAGAACATTGAGTTGACAGATGACCAATGGGCAAACTTACAAGTAGGCAAATTGGATGATGATTTAAGAAAATTGGCAGAGAGATATGTTTTGCTCGACCTGCCAGAGCGCTACTTGTAATTGAAACTCTTCGGCTAGGTTTTATTATTTATAAAGTAGAGATGCAGTTAAAAACTCCAGAAAGATTAAATAAGTTAAAGGATTTTGGACTAAATTAATTGTTAGAATATCTGAATGGCACGAATAATCATTACAGGTTATATGATTCGACACCCGGTCGCCGGAAATTTATTAGCCTATTTCCATTATGTGCTGGGTCTGCACCGCCTTGGGCATGAGGTTATGTATTTGGAAGAGAGTGGATGGTCTTATTCCTGTTATGATCCCGAAACCAAGGATTGGCAAGATCACCCGGATACAGGATTGCGGATAGTGCGAGAATTAATGGCGGAATACGGTCTTGATGTCCCGCTCTGCTATGTGAATCGTGAAACCGGTAAAGTCGTTGGCGCAGAATGGGATGAAATAAAGCGAATGCTCGGTGAGGCTGATTTATTAATTAATATCGGCGGCGTTTGCTGGCTGCCCGAATTTCTGCTGTGCCGCCGCCGCATCCTGATAGATTTAGATCCGCTGTTTACCCAAGTTGATTTGTTCGGCGCAAAACTGATTGACGATTATCACTATCACTTCAGTTATGGCTCTAATATCGGAAAACCTTTCTGCACGATTCCGACAAACGGCGTAAATTGGCTTCCTACTGTTCCGCCGGTAATTCCAGAGTTATGGAGCGGCGCGGCGCCATCGACAGACGCCCCGTTTACGACAATCGGCAATTGGAGCGCATACGGCGCTATCACTTACGACGGTGAGCATTACGGACAGAAAGATGAAGAGTTTCTTCGTTTAATAAACCTCCCGCTTCTTACTTCACAAAAACTTGAGCTGGCGATCTCAGGAGCCAGCGCGGAGATAAAGGAACAGCTAAAGCAGTTTGGCTGGTCAGTAAAAGATGCGGGCGAGGAAGTCAGCACTGATATCAATACTTATCGAAACTACATCCTCGGTTCTCGTGGTGAATCTAGTGCCGCAAAAAACGCTTATGTGAAAACGAACAGCGGTTGGTTCAGCGACCGCAGCGTCTGCTATCTTGCCGCCGGACTTCCTGTCATTCTTCAGAATACACGCTTTACTGATTGGCTCCCTTCGGGAAATGGCGTACTGGCATTTTCATCTTTAGAGGAAGCTGTTAGCTGTATTGAAAAGGTCAATGCAGATTATTTAACACATCGTAATGCTGCAAGAGAAATTGCTGAAAAGGTATTTAATTACAAAGTTGTATTGCCCAGACTAGTAGAAATTGGGACTGGGATGAAGATGTCAGATTCATTTTAATCTGAATAAAAGGCGTAAATGATAATTATTTTCTCAGGCAGTATAGGCAGATGCGGCGTCGGCGGACTTGCATGGATGAATATGCAGTATCTAGCCGGTCTTCATTCGATGGGACATCAGGTTTTTTATCTTGAAGAGTGTGGACCTGAGTCTTGGGTCTATGACTGGGAAGCCGAACAGCTAACAACAGAACTGGACTATCCGGCTGCTTATATTCGCGAATGCCTTGAACCATTAGGACTTGACGGTAAATGGATTTATCGAGCCGGTGAACAAGCCAGAGGAATGGAAATAGCTGATTTTCAAGAAATCTGTGCCAGAGCAGACCTTTTTATTGTTCATGCTGTTCCAATGACTTTATGGAGAGATGAATATGCAACGCCGCTGCGTCGAATTTTTATTGATGTAGACCCGGGCTTTATTCAAATGGATTTAGCTAATGGTCATTCCGAGCTTGCAAATACAGTTGAACGCTGTGAGCATCTTTTTACAATTGCGCAACGTATTGGCGCTAAAAATTGTCTGATCCCGACAAATGGTCGGACGTGGCTAAAAACGTTGCCGCCGGTTTCACTGGCAAATTGGTCTGTGGCGGAAAACGGTGATGCGACTCATTTTACTTCCATTATGCAGTGGAAAGGATTTCGTGAGGTTGAATATAACGGCGTTATTTATGGACAGAAAGACAAAGAGTTTCCAAAGTTTATAGATTTGCCGCGGAATACTTCACAACCCTTGCAAATCGCAATGACAGGAGCTCCACCAGATGATTTATTAAAGCATGGCTGGGAAGTGGTGCCCGGGTGGATTCCATCACGAACGCCTTGGTCATATAGAGAGTTTATTCAAAATTCATGGGCTGAATTCGGAGTCGCTAAACACGGATATGTTTTAATGCAAGGCGGCTGGTTTAGCGATCGCAGTGTTTGTTATTTAGCTTCCGGCAGACCTGTTCTGGTTGAGGACACAGGATTAAATGATTGGCTGCCTGTTGGAGAAGGAGTTTTGACCTTCAGCAATCTGCAAGAGGCAATATCCGGAATAGAAAAAATTAATTCCAATTATGAACAACACCGTAAAGCTGCGCGCTGGTTAGCCGAAGAATACTTTGCAAGTGAGAGAGTGCTTCCGCCTCTTTTAGAAGCAGCCATGGATTAGAGGTAAATTAATGCGTATCGCTCAAATTGCAACTTTGGCTACTCCCGTACGGCAACAAGGAAGCGGAAGCATAGAAGGACTGGTATGGTTACTGACAAATGAGCTTGTGAAAATGGGGCATGAAGTAACAGTATTTGCAGCCGCCGGATCCAGAACGGAAGGAAAATTAGTAAGCGCCCTTCCAGGAACTTACGGACAAAATGGTTCTCCAGGTGATTGGCAGGTTTGCGAATTTATAAACCTTTGTCGTGCGGTTGAATTATCAGGAGAGTTTGATGTATTGCATAGCCATTCCTATTTGTACGGTCTAAAGCTGCAAAGGCTCTCAAAGGCTCCGATAGTTAATACAATGCATTTGACCGGAGGTGAAGAATTCGCGCGTTTATGGAAACAGTACCCGGATGCATTTGTTACTGCAATTTCAAAATATCAATGGAGCGCGTTTCCCGAATTACAACCGGCAGCAGTGATTTATCACGGAGTTGATTCTTCGCAATTCACGTTTCAACCAAATCCGGAAGATTATGTCTGTTATTTAGGACGCTTTATTCCGGGAAAAGGTCCTCTTTTAGCTATTGCGGCAGCGAAATCTCTTGGCATTCGGTTGGTATTAGCAGGACCGCGTAATGATTATTATGATAAGCATATAGAACCTTTAGTTGATGGAAAATCTGTAGAATATATTGGCGGCGGAATTGGCGGCGCTCAACGAGATGAATTTTTGGGTAAAGCCCGTGCATTGCTTTATCCCGTTCAGTATCCGGAGCCATTTGGTTTAGTTATGGTCGAAGCTATGGTGTGCGGGACTCCGGTTGCGGCTATTAACTTAGGAGCCGTACCAGAAATTATAGATGAAGGTGTTACAGGTTACTTTGTAGAATCAAAAGAGGAGCTTTCAAGAGCAATATTTCAAGCTTTTAATCTAGACCGTAAACTTGTTCGAGAGCATGCAATGCAGCATTTCTCTGCTGAACGGATGGCGCGTCAGTATGTTCAAGTTTACGAACAATTGATTTGACAAGGAGTAAGTTTGAGCGATTCACAAAAGGTAAGCGTCATCATCAACAATTATAACTATGGACGTTTCTTAAACGAAGCTATTGATAGCGCTCTAAATCAAACCTATCCAAATATTGAAGTAATTGTTGTAGATGATGGTTCAACTGATAATTCAAGAGATATTATTGCTGAATATGGTAATCGCATCATTCCAGTCTTAAAAGAAAATGGCGGACAGGCATCAGCTTTCAATGCAGGTTTTAATGTCAGTCACGGAGATGTCGTTATTTTCTTGGATTCAGACGATATGCTGCTTTCAACAGCCGTCGAAACAGCAGTTTCATGTTTCCAGTCCGAAGATATAATAAAAGTTCACTGGCTTTTATGGGAAGTTGACGTTTTCGGCAGAAAAACGGGCAAAACAGTTCCTAATCATGAGATGCCGGAAGGCAATGTGATAGATATTGTTTTACAGCGTGGACCTGAAAGCTTTGTTACTCCTCCTACATCTGGAAATGCTTGGGCACGAATTTTTTTGGAAAAAGTCTTACCAATATCTGAGGAAGAATATAAAATTTGCGCTGATTCCTATTTATTTGTACTAGCTTTGATTTTCGGATCTGTTAAAAGAGTCCAAGAACCGCAGGGGTATTATCGAGTTCATGGGCAAAATAACTATTGGGGAAAGACTTTTGATGAACAGCTTAGCCGTAATCTATGGATTTTTGAGCAACAGTGTCTTGCGCTCGCTAAATACTTTCAAGCTAAAGGTACCTATATAGATCCGGAAATATGGAGAAGAAGTTCTTGGTTTCACCGTTTACATACAGCAATAGAAGAAATCAAGAAAATAATAAAATCAGGAGATATCTTTGTACTAATTGATGATGAGCAATGGGGGAACAATTATAAAATTGCGGATTGCCGGGCTATCCCATTTCTAGAGCGAGATGGCAAATATTGGGGACCTCCGCCTGATGACGAAACTGCTATTCGTGAATTTGAACGATTGCGCAAAGCAGGAGCAAATTTTATCGTTTTTGCCTGGACGGCTTTCTGGTGGCTTGAGCATTATCAAGAGTTTTATAAATATCTTCGAACAAATTACCGTTGTGTATTAGATAATGAGCGCCTCGTTGTTTTCGATTGTGAGGTAAGTGCATTAGAAAACATTAGCGAAAAATAGGTATATGAGTAAGCCCTTGTTAACCAGCATTATCATCAACAATTATAACTATGGACATTTCTTAAACGAAGCTATTGATAGTGCCTTAAATCAAACCTATCCGAACATTGAAGTAATTGTTGTAGATGATGGTTCGGCAGATAATTCAAGAGATATTATTGCTGAATATGGTAATCGCATTATTCCAGTCCTAAAGGAAAATGGCGGGATGGCTTCGGCTTTCAACGCAGGTTTTAATGTAAGTTCCGGACATGTGATTATATCTTTGGATTCTGATGACTTATTACTTCCTTTTGCAGTAGAAAATGCTATTCAGCGCTTTAATAACATAAGGGTAACAAAAGTACATTGGTACTTATGGGAAATCAATAAACGAGGTCAGAAGTCCGGAACAATGAATCCGAAAGTGAATCTTCCAGAAGGAGATTTGCGCGATGAAGTGATAAAAAATGGTCCGGTCGCCTGCGTAAGCTCACCAACATCAGGTAATGCATGGTCTCGAAAATTCTTAGAAAAGGTTCTCCCGATACCTGAATTAGAGTTTAAACGTTCCTCAGATTCATATTTGTACACATTGGCTCCTATTTACGGAAGTGTTGAAAGAATTACTGAACCACAAGGCTACTATCGGATACATAGTAACAATGATTATGCCGGTAAGAGTCTTGGGGAAAGAAATAAACTTATTTATGAGACTTTCGAAGTTCGCTGTAACGTATTAATCAAACATCTGAATATTATTGGGATTAAAGCGTCAATTGAAACTTGGAAGAAAAATGAAAACTATAAATGGATTGAGCAGTTGTACAATGCAACCAATGAAATTGCAGCAATTGTCCCACCGGGAGAGATTTATCTGTTTGTTGATGATGGACAGTGGGAAGCTGGAAATGTAATAGCGGACCGCCAGAATCTTCCATTTTTAGAGAGTAATGGCGAATATTGGGGACCTCCGCCTGATGACGAAACTGCTATTCGTGAATTTGAACGATTGCGCAAAGCAGGAGCAAGCTTTATTGTTTTTGCCTGGACAGCCTTTTGGTGGCTTGAACATTATCAAGAGTTTTATAAATATCTGCGAACAAATTACCGTTGTGTATTAGATAATGAGCGCCTCGTTGTTTTCGATTTAAAAGGATAGAAACTTTGATATAAGGAGATAAATTTATGCAGCAGGTTTCTAATGAAATATCAGAAAATCAGGGTCAGCTTATTGAAAAAGTGCGCAACCGGAATCTAACATATTTAGATTATTCCGCACTTGTAGATTTATCTAAAACTGTGATTTCAATAGAAAATCAGCAATTGAATGGTGTTTTTGTTGAAGCTGGCTGCGCACTTGGCGGCTCCACATTAATAATTGCGTCGGTCAAAAAAACAACACGCCCGTTTTATGTTTATGATACTTTTGGTATGATTCCGCCGCCCTCTCAACAAGATGATGAAGATATTCATCAGCGCTACGAAACTATAGTATCAGGTAAATCCGTCGGTATTAGTGGTGAAAAGTATTATGGGTATGAAGATAATTTACTGAATAAAGTAAAAGAAACCTTTATCGAATTCAATATTCCTCCTGAAGAAAACGAAATGCATTTCGTTCGCGGGACATACGAAAAAAGCCTCATTTTAAATGATCCCGTAGCTTTCGCTCATATAGATTGTGATTGGTATGAATCGGTAAAAGTATGTTTGGAAAGAATTGAACCCAAACTGGTAAGCGGCGGAGTATTCATTATTGACGATTACTATACGTGGTCGGGCTGTAGTAAGGCAGTTGATTCATATTTTCGCAACAGAAGTGATGAATTCAATTTTGTGAATAAAAGTCGCCTCCATATTATCAAAAAATAGATTAGCGCTATTTCGATTTCTACTATAAAGCATGATTATTGTTCAATTTAAGTATTATTTTTTTATAGATGATTTAGCTAAAGACTTCAATAAGTAGCGAATTAAAACTATCTCATGACAAGCACTAATAAAATCAATTGCGATGATTTGATATTCAATTTAAATAAGGAAATTGACAGCGTGCTTGGACCGTTTCTCTCTAGCGGAGCAAAATGCGCACTTGTTGATTTTCCAAATCATTCCAATTCCGGTGACAGTGCTATTTGGCTAGGTGAAACGACTTGGTTGCGAAAAAATGAAAACGAAATTGTATATTTATGTGATTTAAATACATATTCACGGGAAAGATTGGCTGCTGAAATTGGAAACGGAATTATCTTGCTGCACGGCGGTGGAAATCTGGGCGATTTATGGACTGATCATCAACAATTCCGTGAACAAGTGATACGGGACTTTCCCAACAATAAGATTATTCAGCTTCCTCAATCAATTTTTTTCCATGATAATGCAAATTTAGAGCGATGCCGTCAAATTTTCAATAACCATTCGGATTTGACTTTATTATGTCGAGATTATCAAAGTCTTGAGTTTGCGCGGAAAGAGTTTACAGCACAGAGTTTTCTCTGCCCTGATATGGCATTTACGCTTGGTCGGATTGAACGACCTTGCAATCCAGAAACGGAAATTGTCTGGTTAGCTAGAACAGATAAGGAGTCTTTAGAAAAACTCGAACCTATTAGCGAGTTAGGAATTGAACGTACTGATTGGTTAGATGAACCGCCAACATCTGTCCTATCGGAAAATCAACATCTTACAAATCAGATTAATCTCTATCCTCATGAGTGGAAATCTACAAAAAAAGCCTTGTATCACACATATGACTCGCTTGCGCATCAGCGTTTACTAAGAGGTTGTAGAATTCTTAGTAAAGGGAAGGTTGTGATATCAAATCGTCTGCATGCTCACATCTTGTGCTTATTAATGGAAATTCCTCACGTTCTATTAAATAATAATTATGGAAAAATTAAGAACTTTTATGATACTTGGACAAAAGATTGTGAAATAACCAAATGGGCTAATTCTGCAGAAGACGCTGTTGATAATTTGCTAAATGATACACAGTTCACATTAATTCTTAAAAGAGAAGGTACTGACTTAGAGGCTCTCGATGAACTTATTACTCGATTAAGGAAGACCAAACATTTAACGGAAGAAGATAGTAAATCAGAAAAAAGAGGTCTAAATTTATGGTTAGATCAACTTAAACAGATAGAGGAAGAGATTTTCAGCTCAATTCCAGAGCGTCACAATTTTATTCTGGTTGATGATAACCAAATAAGGAATGAATTAAATATTGGTAATCGTTCTGCTATACCTTTCCTTGAACGAAATGGACAATTTTGGGGCGCTGCACCAGATGATGAGACTGCTATCAGAGAAATGGAGCGATTACGATTAGAAGGAGCAACGTTTATCGTATTCGCTAAACCGTCTTTTTGGTGGTTGATATATTACAATCAACTCCATTGGTATTTGCGCTCTAAGTACACCTGTCTAGTTGAGAATGACTACTTAGTTGTGTTTGCTTTATAAAACTGTACTCTCCAAATAAACTCTTAAACAAGGTGTTTGAATGAAAGGTGATTTAGCCACCCAATGTGTACTTGCCATTTTTGCTCACCCTGATGATGAGTCTATTGTCGCAGGAGGAACGATAAAAGGCTGTTCAGAAAAAGGATTAGAGGTCTTTATCATTAGCCTGACACGCGGTGAACAAGGCTCAATTGCCAGTCCTGATTTAGCAACACGCGAAACGCTCGGAGTCGTGCGCGAAGCCGAACTGCGTGCTGCGGGAAATAAGCTCGGTGCTAAAACTGTCGAGTGCTTTAACTATCCGGATGGAGAATTACAATGGGCAGATACAACGGAGATTGAAAATCTTTTAAGCGAAAGAATAAAACATTGGCAGCCGCAAATAATAATCACCTTTGGAGCCGACGGATTTTACTGGCATCCCGACCATATTGCGGTTCACGAGCTAACCAAATCGGCATTATATTCATTGCGAAATGAAGATTTTTCTCCCGCAGTTTATTATGCGGCTTACCCGGCAGGACAAATGAGCGAACTCGCTCAAAAACTCGAACCAAAAGGACTGAATTTTAACGCCTGGGGACTTGAGCCAAGCGCTTTCGGCGTTCCGTCTGCGACCATCACGACTTGCCTTGATGTTCGACAATATCTGAGCGTCAAACTCGAAGCGCTGAATTGCCATCGAACGCAATTTGCTGAAGATAATACTTTCGTTTCGCTGCCGCAAGATTTAGCTGAAGAGTTTCTCGGTCGAGAATATTTTGTCAGAGATGTTTCGGCAACCGGCGAAACGGATATACTTGCAGAAATTCTTGGATAATCATTTATATCAATTAACATTCGATTAATCGTTTTTACGGCAAAAGCGCAGAAAATACCGACGAAGAATTTGACTGTTCGGTCTTAAAAAAGTTTTTGACTTATGCTTATGTAAATATTACTCTTATTCATAGGAATCTCAGCTTATTCTCATAAAAGCGTGAACAGTATAATAATGATTCTTTGAATTGAAAACATCGTTTTCACCGGATTGATTCAATTAAAACCACCTTTTAAGTATTTTATGCCATCATATCGAGGGTTTTATTGAATCGAATGTCATAGGCTTGTTGTCCTTCAGCGAATTGGAGAAGTTATGTCGCGTTTAATTAATTTATCTGTGATTTTGATGTTGTCGGTCGGAATGATAATTCTGTCTGCCGCGAATTATTCCAAAGCAAGTCCGGTCGTTTCCGAATTCGCCAATCTTTCAAGAAGCGGCTCGAAATATGCCTCGGAAATTCGGCGCATCAGGCAAGAAAATTATTTGATAAAAGGTCAAGTTACCGACGAGCGAGGCGCAGTAATAATAGATGCTGAAATAATACTTATTGATAAAAGCGGGCGGCGGCAATTTGCGAAAACAAATCAAGAGGGCGTTTACCAATTCAACGAACTGTCGCGCGGTAAATACATTTTACAAGTCAAAGCCAGCGGTTTTGAGTCGTATCAAACCGAGAAAATAGAAATTGCCGATAAGTCTTCCGAATCCGTAAACATAAAATTAAAAATTAACAGTCTCGAAAAACAGGAAGTAACAGTCGTTGACGAAGCGCGGTTAGGCTCCGAGCTGGAAAATAATGCGGGCGCCGTAATAATCAAGGATGAAGAATTAAATTCTCTGCCGGAAGACCCTCAAGGATTGTCTTTGGCTTTACAGGGCTTATCGGCGGCGTCGGGAAACTCGTTCGGCGGAGAAATAATAGTTGATGGCTTTACGGAAAGCCGCCTTCCGCCGAAAAAAGCCATTCGAGAAATCAGAATCAACAAAAATCCTTATTCGGCGGAATTTAGCCGTCCGGGAAACGGACGCATTGAAATTTTTACCAAACCAGGATTTGAGGAGTTTCACGGCGGCGGATTTTTTGAATTCAATAACAACAAACTGAATTCACGCAATCCTTTCGCTTTGTCCGATACGCCGTATCAATCAAAAAACTCCAGTTTTTACATCGGCGGACCGGTCGTTCCCGGACGCGCCTCGTTCTTTTTTAACTTTGAAGCGGGAAACAGCGATTTAAATAATTTAATCAACGCCAGAATTCTCGACGCAAATTTGAACGTCGCAACGCTCAATCAAACAATTTCCGCGCCGCAGCGTTACACGAACTTCACGCCGCGTTTTGACATAAAACTCGACGAGAAGAACACACTCATCGGCAGATACAGTTATGCCCAATCACGTTCTGAAAATGCCGGAGCGGGTGGATTTTCTCTTGCGTCTCGGGCGTTTGACGTTTTTAATTCGGAGAATTTGTTGCAGCTAACCGAAACGTCTGTTCTTAATCAGAACGCCGTCAACGAAACCAGATTTCAATTCGTGCGGCGGAATAACAGAAAAGAAGCCGAAAACTTCGGAGTTACAATTGAAGTGCCGGGAGCTTTTACCAATGGCGGTGCTTCATTCGACGAGACGTTTAACCAATTCAATCGTTTTGAATTAAGCAACATAACGACCCTTTCTTTGAATAAACACACCGTCAGAACCGGCGGCGCGTTTCGTTACATAAGTATTGCAGATTCTTCGTCCCAAGGCTTCGGTGGGGCATACAGATTCGACGCCTCGCTCGCGCCGCAGCTCGACGGCAGCAACGGAATTGTTCGCGACGCAAGCGGTCAGCCGGTAACAATTCCGATTTCGGGACTTGAAAGATACCGCCGCACGCTTCTTTTTTCGCAGTTCGGTTTATCGGCTCAGGATATTAGAAATCTCGGCGGCGGAGCGACGCAATTTACAATTTCCAGCGGAAATCCTCTGGCGCGGGTCAATCAGTCCGAATTTAATGCATTTGTTCAGGATGACTGGCGCCTGCGCCCGAATTTTACAATCGGTCTCGGACTTCGCTACGAAACTCAATCAAATATCGAGGACAGCTTTAATTTCGCGCCGCGTGTATCATTTGCTTGGTCGAAAGCGGACAATTCCGACAAATCACAAGGAAAAAACAAAGAAGCGGGACAAGTCAATTTTGTTGTCCGCGGCGGAATCGGCATTTTTTATGAACGATTCGGCGAAGGATTTACATTACGCGCCAACCGTCTGAACGGAATCAACCAAAGGCAATATATAGTTACAGACCCGGCGATTCTCAACGTCTTTCCGCAGCCTCCGCCGATTGACGCTTTAAATAATCTTTCTTCTACAAGGTCGATAGTTCAGGTTGCGCCTAATTTGCGTTCGCCTTACTCGATACAGTCAACGCTCAGTTTTGAGAAACAATTGCCTTCCGGCTTTGTATTTTCGACTTCCTATCTAAATATCAAAACCTTTAATGCATTGCGCTCTCGTTATATTAATTCTCCGGCGGCAGACGTTTCTAATGTCGGAGTTTACGGAATCACGACGGTAAATAAAATCTTTCAGTACGAATCGAGAGGAACAAATACCAGAAACCAACTGACATTTACGGCAACTAAACGGATGAAGAATACTTCGCTTTATGCGACCTATGTATTAAATAAAGCAGAAGGCGACACGGATGGAGCCGATAGTTTTCCGATGGATTCTTCCGATTTCACGTCTGAATATGGTCGTTCATCATCCGACATTCGACACAGCCTTTACGTCGGCGGTTGGCTGCGGACATTTTCAAATATAGATATAAATCCCATTATTATTTATAGATCCGGCATACCTTTTAACATCACAACCGGCAGAGATGCGAACAAAGACACTCTTTTAACGGAACGCCCGGCTTTCGCTACCGATTTAAATCGTCCGAGCGTAGTTCTAACCCGTTTCGGAGCATTCGATTTGGACCCGATTGCCGGACAGACGATAATTCCGCGTAATTACGGCACCAGCCCGAATTTTTTCTCGGTTAATCTTCGGATCAGTAAAACATTTACTTTCGGCAGCGAGTCAAAATCCGGTTCAAATGACAACAAATCAAGATTTTTTGGCGTTAGTCTGCCTAAGCGGGCTTTCTATCTGACAATATCGGTTCAGATGGAAAACATCTTCAACAGCACAAATCCATATATACCGGAAGGAAATTTAAGTTCGCCTTTGTTCGGACAAGGATATACGTCGTCAGGGGCTTACGGATTTGGCGCTTATGCGCCTGGAAATCGTGTCATAAAACCTCAGATTACCTTGAATTTTTAACAGTTGAATTACTTGACTGATGTAAAATTCCAAGTCAAATTAGACATCACAATTAGGTAGTTGAGGTGCTGATTATTACTGCTTTATTTGTTTCACAATTTCATTAATTAACCCAAGTTGCCAGTTATAGAACTTGATATTTGAAAACAGAAAAGTCTTTTCCTAAAATTTTGTGACCAAACAAAAATCAGAGGAGAAGACCCAATATGTGCGATAGCACTCTTGCAATATACTGTTTTATTGATGATTTTCTCAAGGCGAGCGGACACCGCGAAGATATTCG